>Ga0070670_100000078_pt1 | contig 93173 bp, 69 predicted proteins | sample KBSS63metaG_FD_64665 | JGI IMG/M metagenome (GOLD analysis project Ga0070670, IMG submission 64665) | Switchgrass rhizosphere microbial communities from Kellogg Biological Station, Michigan, USA - KBS S6-3 metaG | ecosystem: Host-associated > Plants > Roots > Rhizosphere > Soil ... | reverse complement strand
ACGGTCATCATCATGACGTCGAACGTCGGCGCGCAGTACATCTTCGAGTATCAGAAGTCGATGCAGACGCCGCAGCAGGAAGCGGAGATGGAGCGCAAGGTCGAGGAGGAGCTGCACAAGCATTTCCGCCCCGAGTTTCTCAACCGCATCGATGACGTGATCATCTTCCACGCCCTCGACATGCAGCACATCAAGCGGATCATCGAGATTCAGCTCCGCAAACTGGCGAAGCTGATCGGCGACCGCGGTCTGTCCATCGAGATCAGCGATCACGCGAAGGAGCAGCTCGCGAAGGAAGGCTACGACCCCGCCTTCGGCGCCCGCCCGCTCAAGCGCGCGCTGCAGAAGCTGATCATCGATCCGCTGGCGATGAAGCTGCTCGATGGTTCTTTCAAGCCGGGCGACATCGTGTTCGTAAATGTCAACGCGGATGGGAAGGTGGAGTTGTCGCTGGAGCCGGAAGCGATCGCGGTGAACTAAAGAGTGTCGGGGCCACATAGTAAAGTGCGCCCCGCAATGAACGACACCGCAAGCATCGGCATCATCGGCGGCTCCGGCCTCTACCAGATGGAAGGGCTGACGGTCCTCGACGAACGGAAGATCGAGACGCCGTTCGGCGATCCCTCGGATGCCTACGTCATCGGCGAGATCGACGGCGTGCGCGTCGCGTTTCTCTCCCGCCACGGCCGCGGCCACCGCCTCTCCCCCAGCGAGTTGAACTATCGCGCGAACGTTTTCGGCTTCAAGCTCCTCGGCGTCCACACGATCCTCTCTGCCAGCGCGGTCGGATCGATGAAAGAGGAGTACGCGCCGACCGACATCGTCTTCCCGCACCAGTTCATCGACCGCACGCGCCATCGTTCCGACACGTTTTTCGGCGACGGCATCGTCGCGCACGTCGGTTTCGCCGATCCGATCTGCACCGCCGCATCCTCGACGATGAGCAAGGTCGCGCGCGAGGTGGGCGCGCGCGTGCACGACGGCGGCGTTTACGTCTGCATGGAAGGGCCGCAGTTTTCGACCCGCGCCGAGTCGCATCTCTATCGCTCCTGGAATGTCGACGTGATCGGCATGACCAATCTGCAGGAAGCGAAGCTCTCCCGCGAAGCCGAGATCTGCTACGCCACGATGGCCCTCGTCACCGACTACGACTGCTGGCACGAGTCGCATGAAGACGTGACGGTCGAAACCGTCCTGGCCTATCTCGCCAAAAACGCCAAGACCGCACAAACGATCCTGCGAAACTCGATCGTCCCCGCCGCAAATCGCAAACGCGACTGCGCCTGCGGAAGCGCGCTGCAGTACGCGATCATGACGCAGCCGGCGGCGATGACCGCGGACGCGAAGCGCCGGCTGGCGCCCATCATCAGCAAATACGTGAAGACAGTGGATTAGTAGATGAGTGGATTAGTAGATGAGTGGATTAGTAGATTAGGGCTGAACGATCAGCCGATCCGGCCTTCCTAATCCACTAACCTACTAATCACTAATCCACTCACCAGGAGAATTCATGAGCATCCTCGTAGTTGGCAGCGTCGCGTTCGACGCGATTCAAACGCCTTTCGGAAAAGTTGATCGATGTCTCGGCGGATCGGCGACGTACTTTTCCGTGGCCGCGTCGTTTTTCACCGAGGTCGATCTCGTGGCCGTAGTCGGCGACGATTTCACGGACGACGATCTGGCCATCTTCCGCGGACGCAACGTCAACCTCGATGGGTTGCGGCGCGTGCCCGGCGCGAAGACGTTTTTCTGGAGCGGCGAATACGGGTTCGATCTCAACGTCGCCAAGACGCGCGACACGCAGCTCAACGTCTTCGCCGATTTCAAGCCGGAGCTGAGCGAAAAGCATCGCAGTCCGGACGTTCTGTTCCTGGCAAACATCCAGCCCGATCTGCAACTCGACGTGCTGAAGCAGTGCCGCCGTCCGCGGCTCGTGGCGCTCGACACGATGAACCTCTGGATCGCCACGGCGAAGGAATCGCTGACGCGGATCCTGCGCGAAGTCGATCTCGTCGTCATCAATGAGGCCGAGGTGCGGCAGTACACGGAAGAGGCAAACCTGATCAAAGGTGCGCGCCAGATTCTGGCCCTCGGGCCGAAGACGCTCGTCGTGAAACGTGGCGAGTACGGCGTGATGATGATTACAAAGGATGCGGTGTTCGCCGCACCCGCCTATCCGCTCGAAGCGGTCTTCGATCCCACCGGCGCCGGCGACACCTTCGCCGGCGGCTTCCTCGGCTACCTCGCTTCGCGTGCCGAGGTGACGGACCGTGATCTGCGCCGCGCCATCATCTTCGGCAGCGTCCTGGCGTCGTTCACCGTCGAGAAGTTCTCACTCGACCGCCTCCGCGAGATCGCGCTGAATGACGTTTACGATCGCTATCAGGAGTTCCGCGCGCTCACTCACTTTGAGGATCACGAAAAGTAGCGGCTAGTCGAACTCGGGATCGTGGACTTGCGCGAGGCGCCAGAGTCGATCAAATTCGTCACGAACAGTCGGGTGAAGTTGCTCCGCAAAAGTTCTCGGAAGGTGGAGCTCTGTGATCAAGGCCTGAACATCCGCGAGATCTCGCAGTTGCCGATGCGGGACCGTCAATCCAGTAATGATCTTGCTTTCGATGACGCGCGGCAGTGACAACACGTTGTACCCGAGGCGATCAACGGAGTCAGACGGATCGGGAAACTGGACCGCCTTCGGTTTTCCATCGCCCGGGTACTCGCCAGTCGTTACGAAGTCGATGGAAACGCCGGTCGTCGCGTCGCGAAGCCGCTTCCGCGCTCCTGGAAACGACAGAACATAGCCGAGACCGACGAGCCGTTGATGCACCATGTCCAGGCCGTCGCGTGTCGTGAGAATATCGACGTCGGCTGTGACGCGTGCATACCCGTGAAGCGCAAGGGACATCCCGCCGAGGATTGCGTGAGGAATGCCCTCCTGACGAAGGCGCGTCGCCACTCGATCCATCGTTCGCCAGACCTTGTCAGTCCTCATAAAGAACCCGTCGATTTCCTCTTCGAGTTGCTCGGCAGTTGCGCCTACGAGTACTTTTCCCACGCGGTCATTTTACGCTCGTGTACACCATCTCCCCGCCCACCACCGTGTAGCGCACCTTCGTGGCGAAGAGTCGCGACTGCGGGGCGGCGTAGAGATCGCCTTCGACGATGGTGAGGTCGGCGAGCTTGCCGGGCTCGATGGTGCCGCGTGAGGACTCTTCGAATGCGGCGAATGCGGCGTCCGAGGTGAAGCCGCGGATGGCTTCGGGGAGCGTCAGTTTCTGGTCGGGATACCAGCCGGCGGGAGGATTGCCTTTCTGATCCTGGCGCGTGACGGCGCTGTAGATTCCGAAGAACGGATTCACGTCCTCGACCGGAAAGTCGGAGCCGAGGGCCAGGCGAGCGCCGGAGTTGAGAACGGTGCGCCAGGCGTAGGCGCCCTTGATGCGCTCGGGGCCGACGCGCGCTTCGGCCCACGGCATGTCGGACGTCGCATGCGTCGGCTGCATCGAGGCGATGATGCCGTGCTGCGCGAGTCGCGGAAAATCGGACGGCGCGACGATCTGGAAATGTTCGATGCGGAAGCGGTCCGCAGGAGTCGCGCCGGCTTGTTCGTAGGTATCGAGCACCTCGCGCACGCCGCGGTCGCCGATGGCGTGCGTGTTGGCCTGATAGCCGGCGGCGCGCGCGCGGCGGGCGACTTCCAGCATGTGCTCGGGGCGCGTGACCAGGAGTCCGGTGTTCGACGCATCGTCGCTGTACGGCGCGAGCATGGCCGCGCCGCGGCTGCCGAGGGCGCCGTCGGCGTACATCTTCACCGCGCGGACGGTGAGGCGATCGCCGTAGCCGATGAGCGGCTTGTGCGTGAGCCAGGCATCGAGCAGCGACGCCTCGTCGGTGAGCATCACGTAGACGCGGATCGGAAACTTGTGCTCGTCGATGAGCTGCTGGATGGCAGTGATGGTCGCCTGCTCCGCGCCGGCGTCGTGCATTTCGGTGAGGCCGTTTTCGGCGATCTTCCGCGCCGCGGCGAGGACGCGCGATTTGCGCAACTCGGCGGACGGCGCCGGCACCTTCGAATCGATCAAGTGCATCGCGCCGTCGATGAAGACGCCGGTCGGATTGCCCGCGGCATCGCGCAGCAACCGTCCGCCCTCAGGATCCCTCGTCTCCGAAGTAATTCCAGCCGCGCGCATGGCGGCAGTGTTGGCGATGCCGGCGTGTCCGTCGACGCGGCGGATCCAGACGGGATGATCGGAGACGGCGGCATCGAGCGGTGCGGCGGTCGGGAACTGTTTGTCGGGCCAGCGATTCTGATCCCAGCCGCGGCCGAGAATCCAATCGCCCGGCGCCGCGCGTTGTGTACGTTCGCGCACCTTCGCGATGACCTCGTCGTAAGTTGGCGCACCGATGACGTTGACGGTGTCGAGCGAGAGCCCGAGTCCGTACAGATGACCGTGCGCGTCGGTCAGACCGGGCATAACCGTCGTGCCGTGCACATCGATGACACGCGCGTTCGGATGTGCGGCGCGGATCGAATCCGCAGGTCCGACGGCGACGATCTTCCCGTTCGACGTGACCACCGACCAGTTCGCCTGCGGCGCTTGCGACGGTCCGGCCAACACCGTTCCGCCAGCGAAAATCGTTTCGGTCGAGGGCGCGTTTGTGGTCGAGCTCGGCATCTTGCAGGCGGTCAGGGCGAGGAAGAGTAGCGCAGCAGCGCATCGCTTGGACGTCATCCGCGAATCGTATCGGAATAGCGTCTTCGGCGGCGGACGTTGCTCCGAGTCCTTGCGCATCCCGCTCACCATCGCCGCGGTGCTCGTCGCCGCCTCCGCTTCCGCCGCCTCGTTCAGCGCCGCGGACGTCCCGTCGGCGCACATCCGGCAAACGGGCAAAGTGGTGATCCGCAACGACCGGCGCGGCATCACGGCCTATCACTTTTTCGGCGACATCCGCGAATCGCTTTTCTCGCTGCGCTCGATGCAGACGGCGCTGCACTACGCGCCGTTCGGCGCGGCGCTGTTCAACTCGAATGCGCAGGTGACGACGCCGATGCCGGCGTATCTGTCGTCGCTGATCGCCGACGCCTCGAAGCAGCACGGCGTCGATCCTCGCCTTGTCGCTGCCATCGCGGCGCGCGAGTCGGCGTACAACCCTGCCGCCGTTTCACCCGTTGGAGCCGGCGGCATCATGCAGCTCATGCCGGCGACGGCGCGCTTCATCGGCGTCGACAATGTCTTCGACGCGCGCCAGAACGTCTTCGGCGGCGTTCGCTACCTCCGCACGCTCCTCGACACGTTCCACGGCGATCTCGACCTCACCCTTGCCGCCTACAACGCCGGCCCGGGCGCGGTGCAGAAGTACAACGGCGTGCCGCCCTACCGCGAGACGCGCGACTACGTGCGGATCGTGCGCGCGCGGTACGAAGCGTCCCTGCGGTAGACGCGGCACAACGTCCAATTACGCGCACGTGTTGGCCGAGCCTTGGCGACCAACGCCGCGGGCCGTGCCCGCTAGCCCTCGCCCCACTTCAGTTTCGTCCGCAGCACGTCGAAGTAGCTCTTGTTCGGGGTGCGGATCAGCGTCACAGGATTCGGCGACTTTTTCACCAACACTGTGTCGCGGTCGCCGATCGGCAGGCCTTCCTGGCCGTCGAGAGTGAGAAAGATTTCCTGATTCGGCGTGGCGATGCCGACCTGGATTTCGAGCGAGTCGGGCAGGACGACCGGGCGATTGGTGAGCATGTGCGGACAGATCGGCGTCAGCACCACCGCACCCATGGTTGGATAGATGATCGGGCCGCCGGCGGAGAGGTTGTAGGCGGTCGATCCGGTCGGCGTGGCGATGATCAGGCCGTCGGCGCGAAATGAGGACATGAATTCGCCGCCGACAGTGACGCGCATTTCGATGATGCGGGCCAGCGCGCTCTTGTTGATCGTGGCGTCGTTGAGGACGCGATACGTACGATGGTCGCGTCCCGGACCGCGCACGGCGACGTCGAACGCGACGCGCTGTTCGCTTTCGTAATCGCCCGCCAGCACTTTCTCCAGCACTTCCGGGAACTCATCCACGCGCACCTCGGTGAGAAATCCGAGGGTGCCCATGTTCACGCCGAGGATGGGGATGCTGTTGGGAGCGTGGCGGGCGACAGAAAGGAGTGTGCCGTCGCCGCCGAAGGTCATCAGCAGATCGGAGTGTTTGCCGAGGTCGCCCTTGGCCACGCACTTGCCGCGATCGCCGAGCTTGTCCGCGGTGGCGTAGTCGAGGCAGACGCCGAAGTCGCGCGCGCGGAGATCGGCAGCCACCTTCGCGGCGAATTGCAGCGCCTCCTCCGAGGTGATCTTCGCGGAGATGCCGATCGTCTTCACGTGCGGGAGTTTACGCGAACCGGCCGTGCGAGACTGCCGCCCGCATGTGCGGGATCAACGGGATCGTTGCTTACGGCGACCACGCGGCGCCGGTCTACGTCGAGGAGTTGACGCGGACGCGCGAGGCGATGCGCAGCCGCGGTCCGGATGCCGCGGGTCTCTGGCTGTCGCGCGATGGCCGCGTTGGATTCGGACATCGACGGCTGTCGATCATCGACGTCAGCGATCGCGCGAATCAGCCGATGGTCGACGGCGAAATGGCACTGACGTTCAACGGTGAGATTTACAACTACAAAGAGCTTCGCGGCGACGAATCGTTCGCTACGGAATCGGACAGCGAGGTCGTGTTGCGGATGTATCGCAAATTCGGCACGGCGATGCTTTCGCAACTCCGAGGGATGTTCGCGATCGCGATCTGGGACGCGCGGACGAACACGCTTTTCCTGGCGCGCGATCCGTACGGAATCAAGCCGCTGGTCTACGCGACCGGCGGCGGCACGTTTCGTTTTGCGTCGCAGGCGAAGGCGCTGCTGGCGGGCGGACGCGTGTCGGCGTCGCGCGATGCGGCGGGCGTGGCCGGCTTCCTGTTGCGAGGCCATGTTCCGGAACCGTTCACGATCTACAAGGACATCCGCATGCTTCCGGCCGGGACGTGGATGACGGTCACGCGCGACGGTCCATCGGAACCGCGGCCGTACTTTTCGATCGCGCAGGTGTTGCGCGATGCGGTGGAAGCAAGGTTCGATGACGTTGATCGCGCGGCAATCATTGCCGAGGGCGTTCGCGAGTCTGTGCGCTACCACCTCGTGTCGGATGTCCCGGTCGGCGCGTTTCTTTCGGCGGGACGCGATTCGGGCTCGATCGTAGCGCTGGCTGCCGAAACCGGCATCGCGCTGCAGACGATCACGATGCGGTTCGAGGGGCAGGCGAATGACGAGACGCCGCTCGCCGCGGACGTGGCGAGGCAGTACGGAACGGCGCATCACACGGCCACGCTTTCGCGAACCGAGTTCCGCGAGGAGCTGCCGCGCGCACTCGATGCGATGGATCAACCGACGCTGGACGGGCTGAACTCGTACTTTGTCTGCAAAGCGGCGGCGGAGCTGGGATGGAAAGTGGCGCTCTCCGGTACCGGCGGCGACGAGCTGTTCGGCGGCTACTCGACCTTTCGCACGATCCCGCGGTTCGTTCGCGCCGTGCGGCCGTTCCGGCACATGCCGCGGCTCGCGTCCGCGTTGCGACGAGCCTGCACACTCATCGCGCGCGATCCAACGCGCTTCAGTCCGAAAACGCCGTATACCTTGCAATACTGCACATCGTACGAAGGCGCGTACCTCATGAAGCGCGGCCTCTTTCTGCCCGAGGAGCTGGCTTCGGTCATCGGCACGGACACCGCACGCGAAGGACTCGAACGATTGAAGATGCTCGATCGCATTCGCGAGGCGATCACGCCCGATCCCGGCACACCGTTCGCGCGCGTTGCGGCGATGGAGTCGTCGCTGCTGCTACGCAACCAGCTTCTGCGCGACATCGACTGGGCTTCGATGGCACATTCGCTCGAAGTACGCGTGCCGCTCGTCGACGCGTTTCTGCTTCGAAAAATCGCGCCGGCGGTTTTGCCGATGAATGGGAAGGAGCTGCTGACGCGCGCGCCGAGAAAGCCGTTGCCGGACGCGGTGCTCACGCGAAAAAAAACCGGCTTCACGATTCCGAACGTGGCCTGGCTCGACGACCGCCGCCGGATGGCCACCCACTTCGGGATGCGCCCGTGGGCGCTCTACATCCTCGAAGCGGGCGGCCACGCAGCGGTTTGTTAGCAGGATCAGGCACTGCATCTTGCCAAAGCACAGACAAGAGTGTCTGTGCCACACAATCCCGCGTTGCTTGCACAAATGCTCTTACCGGCAGAGCCGGTGTGGCACAGACACTCCTGTCTGTGCTGGTGAGGCTCGGGACCATTGAGCTACTGCCGCACTCTCTTCAGCGCTTCCATCTCCAGCGCTACGACTTCCTTCGGCAGTGGCGCGTAGCCGAGCTGCGGCGCGAATTGCTGGCCGTCGGTGAGCGCCCAGCGCATGAAGTCGACCATCGTGCGCGATCGCGCGACGTCTTTGGATGCTTCCTGGAGCAGGAGCCAGGTGAAGGACGAGATCGGATAGACGTTGTGGCCGGGCGCGTTCGTGATCGAGACGCGGAAGTCCTTCGGCATGTTCTTCGCCGCGGCTGATGCGGCGTTCGAAACGGTCTCGGTCGATGCGCGCACCCACTCGCCGGCCAGGTTCTGCACGGCGCCGTAGGAGATCTTGTTCTGCAGCGCGTAAATCAACTCGACGTAGCCGATCGAACCGGGCGTCTGCTTGACCAGTCCCGCCACGCCTTCGTTGCCTTTCGCGCCGACGCCGGCAGGCCAATTGACCGAGGTCGCGACGCCGACCGTCTTGCGATACTCCGCCGAAACTTTCGACAGGTAATCGCACCAGATGTAGCTCGTGCCGGAACCGTCGGAGCGGTGCACGACGGTGATGTCGGCATTCGGCAGACTCACGCCGGGGTTCGTGGCGCGGATGGCGGCGTCGTTCCACTTCGTGATCTTGCCGAGGAAGATGTCCGCGAGGACCGGGCCGGTGAACTTCAGCTCCGCGCTGACTTCCGGCACGTTGTAGACCGGCACTACGCCGCCGAGGACCGTCGGCAGGTGGATGATGCGGAAGCCGGCGGCGGTGATCTGATCGTTCGTCATCGGACCGTCCGAGGCGCCGAAGAAAACGGTGCCGGCGGAGAGCTGGCGGATGCCGCCACCGCTGCCGATCGACTGGTAGTTGATCTCCACGTTCGGATGCATGTTGTGGTACTGGTCGAACCACTTCGTGTAGATCGGATTGGGGAACGTGGCGCCCGCGCCGTTGATCTTCATCGTTTGTGCGGATAGAGCAGTCGCTAGCAGCGCGATGGCCGCGAAGAACAGCTTCTTCATTTGTGTCGCTCCTGTTGAAGTTGTTAGAAGGAGATGAGCATCTTCACTTCGTAGTTGGTCGTGTTCGGAGCTGCGGGCGTGAGTCCGGTGCGTTTCAGCGAATCGCGGTCGAAGAGGATCGCCGCGGACTTGCCGCTCAGATTCGGGACCCAGTAGGCGATGCCGTCGATGTCGCGCTTCTGCTTCTGCGAGTGAATGGCGTCGTTCGGCAGGTAATCGTCGTGGCGGATCAGCGCCTCCCACCCTTTCGTACCGAGCTTCGGCGTGACCCAGATCGACCAACCCTTTTCGCTGATCTGCGGCTTGGTCGCCGAGGTGCGGTCTTTGCCGCGAAGCACATCGAGTCCGGCGTTGACGAGCGGATGCTCGTAGGTGACCTGGCCGATCGTGCGCTCGCGCTTCGCGCCCTCGACGTAATGATCCTCGTCGACGAAGGCAGTCAGGCGAAGGCCCTTCAGCATCACGCCGCCGAGCGGGAATGGACGCACGGTGCCGCGCACCATGAAGGCCTTCTCGTTGTTCGTCTCTGCCTTCGTGTAGCCCTCGCCGTTGTAGAAGCCGGCGTGGACGTCGCCGTAGTTTCCGTTGAAGTTGTAGTGGCAGGACAGGCCGGCGTCGGATGACACCAAAGCGATCGTGCGCTCCGCGAAAATCGTTCCCTGGAAGCGATAGCGGTAAATCGTTTCGGTGTAGTCGTTGTACGGCGTCTGCTGAACGCCTGCCCGCACCCAGGAACCCTTCGTCGTCCAGTCGTCTAGGTTCAACTGCGCGTAGGCGTACTTGAGGCGGAAAAGCTGGCTGCCGCTGAGCGACGCGCCGGCGCTCGTCTCGCGCGAGATGTCCGGCGTGATGCGGAAGGCGATCAGGTGATTGAGGTTGCCGGTGATGTTGATGTACGCGCGGGTGACGTTGAACGAGCTGTTGTTGATCGTGTTGCCGTCCGCGTCCTTCGCCTCGGGCGATTCGACGTATGTGTAGTCACCGAAAATCACCGCGCCCACGTTGAACTTCGGAGTGTCGTCCGGCGGTGTGTAACCGGCTGCGGGTGTGACCTGCGCGACTGCGCTGGCGGAGATCATCACCGCTGCGATGAAACAGGCTGCCGAGTTGCAAATCCTCATTTCCTGCAAAGCCTCCTTGTGTTGCGCGGATGGTAGGCCGAAGCGGTCCTGTTTGCTTGCGGCACGGGTAAATTCGAAGTGAATGAGCGGTACGATCTCCGCATTCGAGTGGGAGACCAAGCATGTTTCGACGAATCGCCAACCTCTTTCGCGGCTTCCTGAACCTCTTCATCGGCGGCATCGAGCGTCAGAATCCCGAGGCGCTGCTGGCGGTGGAGAAGGAAAACATCCGCAAGCAGATCGCGAACTACAACCAGGGCCTGGCCGCGCACGCGGGACTCTGCGAACGGCTGATGACGCAGGTCAAACGGCTGGAACAGGAAGAGCGCGAGCTGCGCGCGAAGACGGCCGCGAACCTGCGCGCCGGCAACCGCGATCTGGCCAGCCAGCAGGCGCTGCGCCTGCAGACCGTGCAGCGCGAGCTGGTCGAAAACCGCACGCAGCTCGAATCGGCCGAGGCCACGTACAAGGAGTTGCTGCGGGCGCGTGATGTGTCGGTGAAGGCGGCTCAGGCCAAGCTGCAGTCGCTGAAGAACAGCATCGACGATCTGAAGATCAAGCGCGCCACCGCGGAGCTCAACGAAATGGCCTCGGGGATGATCTCCCAGATCGGCGGCTCCGGCGACACGCTCAACCGCCTGCACGACATGGTCGAAGAGGAACGCGAAAAAGCCGCCGGCCGCGCCCGCGTGGCCCGCGACACCCTCAACTCCGGCGAGATCGAAATGCAGGAACACGAGCAGAAAGCGCTCGCCGATCAAGCGCTCGAGGATTTCGCGCTGAAGGAAGGCTTGGTCCTCGAAGCGCCGCGGAACACGGTCACGATCGAGAAAGCGCCCGCGAAAACGCTCGGGCCGAAGAGCGAGTAAGCGGCTTCACTCGACGACCTCCTTCGACAAATCCACGTTCGGGTACTCCATCCCGAGCGACTCCAGCGTTTCCACGATGACGGCGCCGATGACCAGGTTGCGGTACCACTTCGCGTCGGAGGGAATCGCGTACCACGGCGCGTGCTTCGTCGACGTCTTCTCCAGCATCTCTTCGTACGCGCGCATGTAGTCGTCCCACAGCTTTCGTTCGTCGAGATCGCCGTGCTGGAACTTCCAGTGTTTGGTGGAGTCGTCGATGCGTTCCTGCAGGCGCTTGCGCTGTTCTGCCTTGCTGATATGGAGGAAGAACTTGAGGATCACCGTGCCGGCGGCGGTCAGCGTCTCTTCGAACGCGTTGATCTGGTCGTAGCGTTTGCGCCAGACCTTCTCTTTGACCAGCTCGTGAACGCGGACGACGAGCACGTCTTCGTAGTGGCTGCGATTGAAGACCGCAATCTCGCCGTTGCCCGGCGTCTTGGCATGGACGCGCCAGAGAAAATCGTGATCGAGCTCCTCGGGGGTCGGCTTCTTGAACGACACCACGCGCACGCCGGCCGGGCTGACGCCGCTCATCACGTGCCGCACCGTGCCGTCCTTGCCGGAGGTATCCATCCCCTGCAGGACGACGAGGATTTTATGGATGTGCTCCGCGTAGAGCAGCTCCTGCAGCTTGCCGAGGCGTTCCTCGATCGCGGCGCTCTTTTCCTTCCCCTCCGACTTGTCATCGCACAACGGCGTGGCATCGGGGTCGAGGTCGTCGATGCGGACCTTGCTGCCCGGCTCGATTCGGTGCACATTCGTTTTCATCCGCCGATTCTCCTCCAGGCGCGGCCCGCTTCACCTGCATTTTGCATAGTCTTTCCACCGGGGAAGTCTCCGAGCGCAGATACTCCGCAACGACATGGCCACGAAACCGCGGCGGATCGCCGCAATCGACGTCGGAACGAACTCGATTCACATGATCGTGGCGGAAACGCGCGAGCATGGCTATCGCGTCGTCGACCGCGAAAAGGAGATGGTGCAGCTCGGACTGGCCAGTCTCGATGGACAGCCGCTCACCGCCGAGGCGATGGACCGCGGCGTCGCCACGATCAAGCAGATGGCGGAAATCGCGGCGAAGTGGAACGTCGACGAAATCTGCGCCGTCGCCACCAGCGCCGTGCGCGAGGCTCCGAATCGCCGCGATTTTCTTCGGCGTGTGAAGGAAGAGACGGGCGTGAAGGTGCGCGTGATCTCGGGCGAGGAGGAGGCGGACTACATCCTTCGCGCGGTGCGATCGGCCGTCGAGGTGGACGGACAGACCGCGCTCTGCATCGACATCGGCGGCGGTAGCGTGGAGCTGATCGTCGGCACCGCGGAGGAAACGTACCTGACGCGCAGCGAGCCGCTGGGCGCGCTGCGGCTGGCGCAGCGCTACGGTCTGATCGGGACGCCCGCGCCGCAGGCGGTCGAGCAGTGCCGCAGGCACGTCGAAGAGCGCATCGGCAAACTTCGCCGCCGCATCCTCCGCCTCGGCGTCGATCTCTGCGTCGGAACGTCGGGCACGATCCAGACGCTGGCCACGATGGCCACCGCGAGCGAGACCACGGCCACGGCGCACGGATTGCGGCGGCTGTCGCGCGCTTCGGTGTCCGAGCTGATTCCGCTGCTGGCGTCGATGTCCGCCTCCGAGCGCGCAGAACGATTCGGACTCGACTTGCCGCGCGCGACCAGCGTTCTGGCTGGCGCGATCGTGCTGGACACGCTCCTCGAAGTGTTCCGCATCGACGACTTGCTGGCGTGCACGGTGGCGATGCGCGAAGGGATGCTCGAAAGCCGCGTGGCCGCGTTGGAAGACTCGGAAGAGAGCGGCGGATCGTTGCGCCAAACCTCGGTGCTCTCCCTCGCGCAACGCACCGACTGCGATCTCAAGCACGGGATGCACGTCGCGAAACTCGCCTCGCGCATCTTCGACCAGACCAAGCCGCTGCACGCGCTCGAGCACCAGATGACGGCGTTGCTCGAATCGGCCGCGCTGCTGCACGAAGCGGGGCTGCACGTGAGCGACCGCGCGCATCACAAACATAGCTACTACCTCATCCGCCACGCCGATCTGCGCGGCTTTACGGACGAAGAGATCCTCATCATCGCCAACGCGGCGCGCTACTACCGCAAATCGACGCCCGAGGCGGGGCATGAAAACTTCGCAGAGCTGACGCCGACGCAGCAGCAGGATGTGGAGAAGCTCGCGGCGATCCTGCGTATCGCTGAGGGGCTGGACCGCGGGCATCGCGGCTCGGTGCGCGACGTGGCAGTGCGCGTGCGGCGCGATCAGGCTCTCTTCACGGTACGCACGCGATCGGATGCATCAGTCGAGATTGCCAGCGCCAGGAAGCGCGCCAAATACTTCGCGCAGCTATTCGATGTGGAAGTTCGATTCGAGGCGAGATGACAGGCAACGAAAAATTCATCGTCCTTCTGCGGCACGGCATCGCCGAACCGCACGGCGCGCGCGCCGATGACGACGCGCGCATCCTCACCGAGACCGGCAACCGGCGCATGAAGCAGATCGGCCGCGGGCTGGAGAAGCGCTTTCCGAAGGCGGAGGTGATCTATTCGAGTCCGCTGATCCGCTGCGTGGAGACAGCGGAGTGGGTGGAGAAAGCGTACGGTTCGTCGGTCATCTTCAAAACATCCGACGCGCTGAAGCCGGATGCAACGGCCGATGATTTCCGCGCGCTGATCGACGGCAGCGGAGCGCGAAGGATCATCTGCGTCGGGCACGAGCCGAACCTGTCGAAGACGATGCTGGCCATGACGAAGATGAGCTCCGACGGCGCGATCGAGTTGAAGAAAGGCGGCTGCTACGGCATCCGCCTCTTCGCCGGCGGCACCGCGCAACTGGAGTGGATGCTTCCGCCGCGCGTTCTGCGGCGGAAGTGAAGAATGTCATCCTGAGCCGCCGGAGGCGTTGGAGCGCGAAGCGCGAAACGCCGGAGGACGGCGAAGGATCTCAAGCTTCCCGTCACCGGCTGAAACCACGTGGCGACTTGCGCGGCTTGCGATTAGCCGACACGGTTTCATCACAGCTCGCGCATCCTGAGATCCTTCGCCGTCCTGCGCCGGTTGCGCTTCGCGCTCCCTCGGCTCCGGCGGCTCAGGAGACAGATCACTTCCTCTTTTTCTTTTTCCCGTCGTCCTTCTTCGCAGCCTTCGGTGCCTTGGGCGGCTTCGCCGCTTTGCGCACCTTCTTGACCTGCTTGCGGATCACCTTCTTGGCCACCTTCACGGTCTTTTTTCCGACTTTCAGGCCGAGGGGGAGCGTGGCCGAGGCGACGATCATCTCCATCACCGACGCGGAGACGCGCTCCACGAACTGCTCCTTGTCTTCGGGCGCCATGTCCTTCCAGTGCTGCACCAGCGTCTGAATGGCATTGGCAGGAAGCGGCGCGGCTGCGTTTTCGCCCTCGGGCGTTGCGGGAGGTGCCGGGGCTTCAAAATGTTCGGCGAGATGATCGAGGGAACGGACTCCGATGTCGTGGATGTAATTGGCGACGCGTTTGGGCAGGAGATCGTGCGGTTCCATGCTCTTCCCTTCCTTCAATGCTTCTTCTTTTTCTTGGCTTTGCGGCGGATCGAGGCCGGATGACGGATGCTCTCCTCGTACGGGCCGACGCTCACGGAATCGGCGCGTGCGATGCTGATGAACATTTCCTGGCTGCGGATCGGGCGCTGGTCGCCGGGCGTGCGGCGGCGGTAACTGCCGTCGGGCTCCAGGGTCCAGCTCTTCACGTTGTCGGCCAGCGCAATGTGCAGGATCTGTTCGCTGATCCGCTTGGCCACCGCGTCGTCGTGTACGGGAAACGTCGTTTCGATGCGGCGCAGGAAATTGCGCGGCATCCAGTCGCCGCTGGAGATCCAGACCTCGGGCTCGCCGCCGTTGGCGAAACGAAAAATGCGCGCGTGCTCGAGAAAGCGGTCGATGATCGAGATCACGCGAATGTTCTCGCTGACGCCCGCAATCCCGGGGACCAGACAGCAGATGCCGCGCACGAGCAGATCGATCTGCACGCCGGCCCGGCTGGCGCGGTAGAGCGCCTCGATGACGGCCGGATCGGCGAGCGCGTTCATCTTCGCGACGATGAAAGCCGGCTTTCCCTCGGCGGCGTTCTGTGCTTCGCGCTCGATCATGCGAATGGTCCAGCGCTGGTAGTCCATCGGCGAGACCACGAAGTCGCGCCAGCGCAGCGTGCTGCCCTTCGTCTCCACGAGCTCCTGCACGCCGGCCACGCTGAAGCCGGTGAGCAGATTCATGAGCTGCGCGGCGTCCGCGCCGAAATGGCGATCGCAGGTGAAGAGATCGACGTCCGTGTATAGCCGCCCCGTCACGGCGTTGTAGTTGCCGGTAGAGAGATGAACGTAGCGCCGCAGTTCGCCCGCTTCCCGTCGCACGATGAGACAGACCTTGCAGTGCGTTTTGTAGCCGACGATTCCGTAGACGACCTGCACGCCCGCCTCTTCCAGTGTCCGCGCCCAGGTGATGTTCTTCCGCTCATCGAACCGCGCCTGCAGCTCGACGACCGCGGTGACCTGCTTTCCCGCCCGCGCTGCTGCCGAGAGGGCGGCGATGATCGGCGAGCCGGGATCGGTGCGGTACAGCGTCTGTTTGATGGCAACGACGTCGGGATCTTCGGTGGCGGTTTGCACGAACTCGATGACCGCGGTGAACGAGTCGTACGGACGGTGCAGCAGCAGATCGCCGCGGCGGATGATGGCGAAGATGTCGTCGCTCGTGGCCAGTTCCGCCGGCATGCGCGGATTGAACGGCGTCTCTTTGAGCGCGGGCTTGTCCGTCTGCGAGTAGAGCTGCTGGAAATCGCCGAGTTTCAGCGGACCTGGTGCGAAGAAGATGTCATCGGGCGATGAATCGGTCGCTCCGGCGAGCAGCGCCAGCAGCGGATCGTCGACGCCCTTTTCGATCTCCAGCCAGACCACCTCCCGCCGCTCGCGCCGCCGCAACTCGATCTCGATGCTTTTGAGGAGGTCCTGCATGTCCTCTTCTTTGATGTCGAGGTCGGAGTTGCGGATGACGCGGAAGGCGGCGGAACGGAGCACCTTCAGGCCGGGAAAGAAGCGATGGACGTGCGAGGAGATGACGTCTTCGAGCAGCACGAAGCGCGTCTTCTCGGGCATCGGCACGAGGCGCGGAACGGATTCCGGAATCTTGATGATGGCCACATGCTTCTCGCCCCGCTCGGACTCCAGTTGCAGCGCCAGATTGAGCGAGAGGTTGGCGATGAACGGAAAGGGATGGGCGGGATCGATGGCCAGCGGAGTCAGAATCGGCTCGAGGTCGCGGCAGAAGTACTCCTCGACGAAGTTGCGCTCTTTTTTGCCGAGGTCCGCGACCAACTCGACGCGGATGCCTTCTTTGGACAGGGCAGGAATCAGCTCGTCGCCGAGGCATTGATAGATCTCGCGCAGAAGCGAGCGGGCGCCGTCGCGCACAGCCTGAAGCCGTTTCAATCCGGTGCCGCGCGAGTCGGCGGCGACATTCGCGGCGATGAGATCGCGGATCTCGCCGACGCGGATCATGAAGAACTCGTCGAGGTTGTGCGCGCAGATGCTGAGGAACTTCACGCGCTCGAGCAGCGGAACGGTGGGATTGCGGGCTTCCGCAAGAACGCGCTCGTTGAATGCGAGCGCACTCAGCTCGCGATCGAAGAGCGGAACGGAGATGGGCGAAGGCAGCGGAACCGGGGCCGGCAACGCGGCCTCAGTCAATCCAGGCGCGGTCAGGGGATCTATTTCTGCTGCGGATGACATCGGGGCGGCAATGGTATGCATCCCGTGCGCGCAAAAGCAGCCGTGTCCGTGTAAATTTTGAATGAAGGCCGCGAATCGTCCTACTTGGCATCAACCCTGAAGAGCACAGCCGTATCCCGACGAGGTGGCTGTCATGTTTGACGATGTCCTGATCGAATCTGCTGGCAAGGACAAGAAAAAAGGTGGCTGGGTGACGGTGCTCATCTCCGCCGTCCTGCACCTGGTGATCATCGGCGCCATCGTCGCGGCCGGGCTGTACGTGAAGAAGAATCCGGAGATCATCACCAAGCCGATTCAGGCCTTCGTCGTTTCCGCACCACCACCGCCTCCTCCCCCGCCGCCGCCCGCGGCATCGCACGCTTCGTCGACGCCGCACGTGCAGCATGTCGAACCGACGCATCAGACGTTTCACCAGCCGACGCAGACGCCGCGCGAAGTGCCGCACGTGGAGAACGTTCCGACCGATACGACCGGCGGCCAGGAAGGCGGCGTCGTGGGCGGGCAGGTTGGCGGTGTAGTCGGTGGCGTCGTGGGAGGCGTCGTCGGCGGAACGCTTGGCGGCACGCTGGGCGGACAACTCGGCGGACAGGTCGGCGGCACCGGCGACAAGCCGATGCGCGTCGGCGGTGACGTCATGGCGCCGCGCGCCGTCAAACGGGTCGAGCCGGTCTACCCGGACGTCGCGCGTAAAGCCCGAATTCAGGGCATCGTCATTCTCGAAACCATCATCGACCGCGATGGCAACGTCACCGACGTACGCGTGCTAAAAGGTCTCCCGCTCGGACTCGATCAATCGGCCATCGACGCCGTCAAACGCTGGAAGTTCGAACCGGGACGCCTCAATGGCCAGCCGGTTCCGGTCATTTTCACGCTCACGGTGAATTTCACTTTGCAATAAGGAGAAGTACATGGAAGGGATGAACAGCAATTTCAGCCTCCTCGGAATGTGGGCGACGATGAACTGGGTCGCAAAAGGCGTCGTCGTGGTCCTGGCGCTGATGTCGATCTGGTCGCTGACGATCGCCATCGAACGGCTGATCCGTTTTCAGCGCGCCAAACGCGAATCGCTCGGCGTCGCTCTCGGCGTCACGCCGCTGCTCAAGCAGCACAAGCTCGAAGAAGCGATCACGCTCACGGCCGACAAGCGCTACCGCCACTCGCACCTAGCGCGCGTGCTGCGCGCGGGACTGACGGAGTTCCAGTACGAGACGACGCAAGCCCTGCCCGACGACTTCGACATCGTGGCCTCGGGGCAACGGGCCATCGAACGCGAGTCGCTCATGACCACCGCGGAGATGAAGAAAGGCCTCGGCAATCTGGCCACGATCTCCACGACCGCGCCGTTCGTCGGCCTGTTCGGCACCGTGGCCGGCATCATCCACGCCTTTCAGGGCATGGCCATCAGCGGCTCGGGCGGCCTCGGCGCCGTGTCGGCCGGTATCGCCGAAGCTCTGGTGACCACCGCGTTCGGTCTGTTCGTGGCCATCCCCGCCGTGTGGCTCTACAACTACTTCCTCAACAAGGTGGAGCGCTTTCAGGTGGAGATGTCGAACTCGTCATCCCAACTCATCGACTACTTCATCAAGAACGAGGCGCGCGTCCGCGCCAACGCGGCAACGGTCCGCTAGGAGTCGAGGATGGCATTCGGCGCCGGGGGCGGAAGCCCCGACGAAGTCAAAGGAGACATCAACGTCACGCCGCTGGTCGACGTCTGTCTCGTGCTGCTGATCATCTTCATGGTGGTCACGCCGATGCTGCAATCGGGCGTCGACGTGGCACTGCCGCAAGGCGCGCATTCGGAGAAGAAGCCGGGCAAGGAGTCCGACCTGATCGTGTCGATCAAGCAGGACGGCACGGTGTTCATCGGCCAGGACTGGATTCCCGACCGCGATCTGCCGCGCTACATGAAGGCGGAGCACGACAAGAACGCCGGCCGCAACGTGATGGTGAAAGCCGACAAACGCATCAACTTCGGGAAGGTGCGCATGGTGATGAAAGCCGCGAACGACGCCGAATTCACCGCCGTCTCGTTCCTGACCGAAAACCAGATGGCCGGGAAACAGATCGCGCAACAGGCCAAATGAGAGCCGTGAGGTAACGAAATGTCCATGTCCGCTGGCTCCGGCCAGGGAGTTCGATCCGAAATCAACATCACGCCGCTGGTCGACGTGGTGCTGGTGCTGCTCATCATCTTCATGGTGGCTACGCCGATCCTGCAGATGGGCCTCGACGTCGAGGTGCCGCCCAAGGTCGAGGTGACCGGCGCGCCGCCGCCCTCGGAGCAGAATCAGCTCGTCATCACCGTCCGCACGGACGGGATTTACCTCAACACGCAGAAGCTGGCCGACGTCAAAGCGCTTCGCGACGCGATCGCGCAACAGATGCTGTCGCGTCCCAACGTCGCCGACCGCGTCGTCTTCATCAACGCCGACGACACCGTGCCGTTCGACCGTGCCGTCGAGGCGATGGACGCCGCGCACGAAGCGGGCGCGAAGAAGGTCGGATTTCTAACCGATCCGCCGACGAAGTGAAAAGCAAATGTTGAATGTGGAATGTTGAATGTTCGATGTTGAATGAATCGAAGGGGGCGCTTCGTCCATCATTCAACATTCATCATTCAACATTGAACATTCAACATTGCTTTTCGATCCTTACTCCACCTTCTTCGCGAACTGCACGCTCGGGTCCTGCGTGGTGTTGTCGGTCGTCGAGCCGTAGATGAAGGCGCTTCCGGACGTGAGCTGGATCGTGATCGTTTCGCCGCCCACGAGGACGTAGCCGTCGAGCATTTCGGTCGATCCGATCTGGCGGAAGAACGTCGCGCCGAAACTCTTCGACGTCGTCTTCACCACCACGCCGTCTTTGTTGCGAACGGTCAGGTTGAAGCCCACGCCTTGCTCCAGCGTGCGCACGCCGATGTTGAGGCGGAAGCGCGTATCGGCGGGAGCGATCAACACTCCGGTATCGCCGTTCTGCAGCGCCTCGGACGGCGCCACCGGCTCGAGCGCGAGGCCGGTCGTTCCGGCCGCGCCGGCGTCGTTGAAGACGCGGACGAGCGTCACGGGAAACGCCGAGCCGGCGTCAGCGACGATGTCGGCGCTTCCGAGGCCGCTGGCGATGCCCATGGCCGGAAGGAGGTCGGCATACGAAAGGCTCTTGCCCGGCTGAATCGTGTAGGCGAGCGACGGATCGCCGGACGATCCCGACACCGCCTGCACGTGAAAGACGAACTTGCCGGAGATCGCGCTGCTCTTTGCGTTGTAAAGCTGGATGGAGGTCTTGAAGTTCGCGCCGAAGCTGCCGGGGACGGAACCGACGACGGGAAGAATGCGCGTTTGCGCGACCGGCGGAACGCTGACGAGTACTGAGACCGTATTCGAAGAGATCGACGACGTGTTGCAACCGGTGCTCTGATTGCGAGCGCGGACGCGGTAGTAGTAGCGATTCGCGGCCGCGTGCGTGAACGAAGCCGAGGTCGTGGTCACGTCCTTCGACGTAACGGTGGCGAAATTCGCGTCGGTCGATTCATCGACGGCATAGCCGGTGGCGCCGGTGACCGCGGGCCAGGTGATCGTGTACTGCGCGTTGGTGTCCGCGGTGGCAGGGCCGGTGATGACCGGTGCCGACGGCGTCGTGCACGGAGTCGTGGCCGGATTGACGGTCAACTCGGCGGTTGCGTTCGCGCCGCCGACGCCCGCCGGAAGCGAAGCGGTGATCGTGGCCGAACCGACCGCGGAACCGACCACGGTGAAATTCGCGGAATGGGAGCCGGCGGGGATGTCCACCGACGCCGGCATCGCGGCGATGTTCGGATTCGATAACGACAACGTCACGGTGGTATTCGACCCGACGTTGGCGCTGGTCTGCACCGTGTACGTCGTCGAGTCGCCAACTCCGATCACGCGGCTGCTGGGAAGAACGTCGAGCGTCAGATTGGGGATGTTGATCGCGCCATTGGTGAGGGTGAGATTCCCGGCGCCGCTCGACTCCTTCGTCGCGCCGGTGCCCGCCTGGTCGGTGAGCTGCGTGAGCGACGGATCGAGCGTCAACGTGATCGAACTTCCGGGCGCGGCTGACGGGGAGAGTGTGAACGAGAGATGCGCGACCTGATCTCCCGGCGCCGGCGCGTTCAACGTGAACGGAATCGGATTCGTCGATTCATCGAACGTCATGAGAATCGAAATCGCGCCCGACGAGGCAGGCATGAATTCCGAGACCGGCGTGATCCCGGCCGTAATGCCCGCGCGAGTGAACGTAACCGACTGCACCGCGGAGACCGGCGCGTAGGTGACGCGAATGCTGATCGACTGAATCTTCGAGCCGGCCGGTCTGTCCATGCCGAGCGGAGTGCCGGCCACATCGCGGATGAACACCGGAACGTCGACGGTGTTGCTGCTGGCCGTCACCGTCTGAACGGTCACCGCATCCTGAGCGACGACGGTAGTGGTGGCGAAGACGAGGGATAGAAGCGCGAAAACGAACAGCGTGCTGCGGCATTGCTTGGGGGTCATGAAGGGGATCCTCGGCGGGATATCGATTCGGCGTATGCACGTGCGGCCCAAAGCCGCACGTGCACACCGGATTCATTACGAACGGAAGAACCTCAGACCGGCCACGGCGAGAACCGCGGCCAGCAGAAGCAGGACGAGATGCGACATCGCCGGAACGGCCGGAACGACGGTGATGGAGCCGTTGACCAGCGCAAGTCTGGCGTTGGCGGTGGTTTCGATCGTTGCAGGATGTCCCGCTTCGTCGGTGAGTTGCGTGAGCGTCGGATCGAGCGTCAGCGTGATGACCGTGCCGACCGTCGCCGTCGGCGAGAGTTGGACCTGGAGATGGGCGACCTGATTGCCCGGCGGCAGACCGTTCAACGTGAACGGAATCAGGTTCGTCGACTCCTGAAAGGTATCGAGGAGCGAGATCGCTCCGGCGCTGGCGGGGCTGCTTTCGAACGTCGGCGTCAATGGTGCCGTGATGCCGGCGCGCGTAAATGTGATCGATTGGACTGCGGACGCCGGAGCGTAGTTCACCTTGAGGCTGTACGACTGAATGCGCGATCCCGGCGGCTGATCGAGGCCGAGAGGCGTCAGGGATGTGTCGCGGATGAACACCGGAACATCGACGACGCTGAATTGTGCTCCGTTCACGATTCCCACGGTGACGACGTCCGCCGGCAGCGGCGGCGCCGGCCCGGCGGTGAGAAGACCCGCCAGAAGGCTCACGAAAGCCGTGGCGCAAATGACCTGCAAAGACTTTGCGTGCAATTTCATCCGTTCTCTCCCTGCCCTAATTCACTTCATGACCGGGCGTGCGAGGCCGCGGCGACGAATCGCCGCGGGCTGCCGTCCCGCGTACTTCGAGGTGTCCATTGCCCACCGTGGCTTTGATCGTTCCGCCCTGATTGCTCAGCATCGTCAGAAGGGGATCGATGCTGACGGAGAGGCCGGAGCCCGCACCGGCGATCTCGATTTCCGCGACGACGGCCGAGCGAGACTCGTCGAACGAGATCCCGCGCGGATCGTAGGCAACGAGGTACGAGACGTCGTTGCCCGAACGGCGCGAGGTCTCGAAGACCGTCGGGACGTCTTTTGCGGCACCGGCGCGGCGGACGATGACGTCGCCGACGGCGGCGTCACTGCCGACGTGCAGCTTCAGCGACATCGACTGCGGCGCGGCCGAGCCGCGGCTGGTCATCACCACCGGGATGAAGTAGTGACCGGCGCGAAGGACCGGAGTTCCGAGCGTGACCGAACCGGCGATTTCAGGAGCGGCATTGATGGCCATCGCGCTCGGGTTGCTGCCGATCGAATCCGGACGGTTCGGCTTCTGTCCGCCGAGGAAGAGGAAGTTGACCACATAGAAGATGTCGGCCGGATCGACGACGCCGTCGCCGTTCGCATCGCCGGAAAGAACGCCTGCCGGACCATGCGGCGGCGGGCCGCCGGTGAAGAGGTAATTGATCAGGAAGAAGATGTCGGCCGGATCGATCGTGCCGTCGCCGTTCGGATCGAAGACCTGGGCCTGATACGAGTAGCCGCTGTTCAGCGTGCCAGTGGAGGTGTCGGTGTTCGTCACGGTGACGTTGACCGCACCGGCGGCGTGCGCCGGAGTCTTGGCGGTGATCTTGATCGCGCTGACGACTACGACGTTCGTCGCGGCCGTACCGCCGAAGGTGACCGTGGCGCCGGCGGCGAAGTTGGTGCCGTTGATGGTGACGCTGGTGCCGCCGGTGACGGTGCCGAAGTTCGGCGAGACCGAGGTTACGGTCACGACCGGGAGAACGCGGTTGACGTTGGCCGACTTCGTGTCGCTGCAACCGAAGGAGTTGGTCACGGTGACGTTGAGGGTCAGCGTGCCCGGAGGAGCCGGACCCGCGGTGAAGGTGATGCTGGGCGTGTTGTTACCGCCGGTGATCGTTCCGTTGGTGATCGACCAGGCGTAGGTCGCGCCCGCGCCGGCGTTGGCGACCGAGGCGACGTTGCCGGTTGAGCCTGTGGTGACGCTGGCCGGAGCGGTGATCGTCGCGTTCGGATTCGGATTGACCGTGACCGACGTCCCGGCCGAAACGAAGCTCTGGCAGGCGCCGATCAAATAGTCAGCGGTGTAGTTGCCCGTCGCCGTGACGTTGAGAGTCGTGCTGCCATTGGCAGACGGGATGATCGAACCGTTGAGGTACCAGCGGAACGACGCGCCGGTCACGGATGTCGAGGCGGTTAGCGTGACGCTGCCGCCGGCGCAGAACGTGGTCGGACCGCCGGGGGTGATCGTCGGTGCCGGCGTTGAGGAGGCACTGACCGTTGACGCTGCCGACATCGCGCTGGAGCAACTGCCGGAGGTTACCTGCACGGTGTAGCTACCGGCTACGTTGGCGTTATAGGTCGTGCCGTTCGCGCCGCCGATCGCATTGCCGTTCAGGAACCACTGGTTGCCGGTCGCGGAGCTCGACGTCAACTGGACGAAGCCGCTGTTGGGCGCGCCGCCGTTCGGGCAGAACGAGCCGGAGGAAGGCGAGACGGTCGGCGTGGCCGGAGTCGGGTTGACGGTAATGGTGATGTTGCGGCCGAACTGGCTATGGCAGCCGAGCGCGTTGAGCTGCGCCGTGTACGTGAACGTGCCGGGCGGTAAGCCGCTGACGGTCAGGCTCTGGGTCTGCGGGCCGGCGATCGGCGAGCCGTCCTTCCACCACTGGATGCCGGTGGCGCTGTCGGAGTCGAGAATGACGTTGGTACCCTCGCAGATGGTGATCGAGGTCGTCGTCGAAGCCTGGGTGCGGATAGTGACGAACGGCGCGTGCGGCGTCGGGTTCTGGACGACGTAGGTGGCCGAGTGCGGCGTGGTGCAGGTGCCGTTCGTGGCCGTGACGCTGATGTTGCCGACGCCGGTCATGATGAGCGTCGACGTGTTTTCGTTGGGGATGACGGCGTTGTCGCTGAACCACGTGTACGACGTCGCGCCGGTGGCACCGTTCGCATGGAGCGTCAGCGGCTGCTCGGGGCAGGCCTGGTCCTGCGTGCCGGTGCCGTTGGTGTCGCCGCTGATGGTCGGCGTCGGCGGCATGGCGTCGACGGTGAGGGTGACGTTGCGGCCGAACTGGCTGTGGCAGCCGAGCGCGTTGAGCTGCGCGGTGAACACGTACGTGCCGGGCGCCAGGCCGGTGGCGGTGTAGCTCTGGCTGTTGCCGTTGACGGCAATCGGGACGCCGTCCTGATACCACTGGATGCCGGTAGCACTGTCGGAGTCGATGATCTGGCTGCTCCCCTGGCAGATGTTGAGCGTGGTCACGCTCGAATCCTGGCCGCGGAAGCTGACGAACGGCGAATGCGGCGTCGGATTCTGGACGACGTAGCCGGCCGACTTCGCGGAGGTGCAGCCATTAACCGTCGCCGTCACGAAGTACGTCGCGGCGCCCGTAGCCTGGTACGTGGCGTTCGTCTCGCCGGGAAGCACATCGATGTCTTTAAACCACTGGAACGACGTCGCGCCGGCCGAGGTGGCCGTGAGAGTCAGCGGCTGTTCCGGACAGGCCTGATCCTGCGTGCCGGTACCGTTGGTCGTGCCGGCGATGGTCGGGACCGGCGGCGGGTCGATCTGCGTCACGACCGCGGGCGCGGACATGGCGCTGACGCAGCCGTTGCCGTCAGTCACCTGCACGGTGTAGCTGCCCGCCGCGGTGACGACGAGGAACTGTCCCGTCTGGCCGCTGATCGGATTGCCGCCGAGGAACCACTGGTTTCCGCTCGCCGCATCGGAGGCGAGCTGGGTGCTGTCGCCGGCGCAGAAGGTCAGCGTGCCGCTGATGATCGGCGTGGGCGGAAGCGGATTGACGGTAACGGTCGTCGAGGCAGACGGCGCGCTCGGGCAAAGATTGGTGACGACGACGTTGTAGTTGCCCGACGTCGTGGCGATGAAGTTCTGGTTGGTCTGGCCGGGCAGGAGGGTCGTGCCGTCGTACCACTGGTTGCCGGTGGCACTGCTCGACATGAGCGTGACGCTGCCGCCAGCGCAGAAGGTGGTGGGTCCGTTTGGCGTAACGGTCGGCGTCGGCGGGACCGGCACACAATTACTTCCCGGCAGACCGATCTGCCACGCTCCTCGGCCATGCGTCGCGGCGCGGAGGATGCGGAAGGACGGCTGGATGACGAGGTCGAAGACGGCCACGCGAGGCAGCAGCGGATTCCCGAACGGGGTCCACGATGCGCCGCTGTCGGTTGAAACATAGACGCCGATGTCGGTGCCGGCATAAAGGACGGATACGCCGGGGAAACCGGGGTCGCCGGCATCGACGGCGAAACCGTTGACCGGGACGTTCGGAAGACCGGTGGCCGTTTTTCCGATGGCAGTCCACGTCGGCGTACCGGAATTGAGGTTGTTCGTCCGCCAGATCTGGCCGGCGGTCGAGGGGTTGGTGTAGTACGCCAGCGTTACGTACGCGGTGTTGGGGTCGAGAGGATCGATGACGGCACGGGCGACGTGCTTGTTGGTCGCGCTGGCGGTGGCATTCGTCGGAGCGACGAAGCCGGTATCGAGGAGCGGGTTCGCACCGGTCGTTGTGGCGAAGACTTTTCCGTTCCGAAGACCGACGATGCGGACGTTGTCGTTCGTCGGAGAAATGCCAATCGCGGAGACGGCCACGCCCGCAACGAAGACCTGGCTGACGGCGACCATCGTGTCGCCGCGGTCGATCGACCGATAGATTTTGTTCGTTCCGAAGTAGAGCGTGTTCGGCGTGCCCGGCCCGAGGGCCATCGGCGCATAGAAGAGGACCGTATCGGCGACGTTGATCCCGTTCGTCTGGGTGAAGGCGGTGCCGTCGCAGGAGAGCGTCGGATCGTTCGCGAATCCACCGCCACGGAACTCCCAGCCGTCCTTGGTGGCCAGGCAGGATCCGAGATTGGTCCGGTCGAAGCCGATGAAGTTGTTCGTGCCGTTGAAGAACGTGTGGTACATCGTGACGTTCGTGGTGTCGGCCGAGCTCTGGTCGATCAGCGCGAAGCCGCCGTCGCCGCTCTCCGCCGAGACCCAGTTTCCGTACGACGCGGTCATCGCTTCGGTACCGTTGTCCTGCGTGCCGCCGATGGTGAGGAACTGGTCGATGGGATGGGCTGCCAGGCTGACGAACTGAATGGTGTTGAGGCCGTTCGTGTTCTGGTTGAGCCACGCGGTTCCCGCGGGCGCATCCTGGCGCTTCCACACACCGCCATCATTGGTAAACCAGACGGTGGAAGGGACGGTCAGAGGATCGATGACGATGGAGTGCGAGTCGGCGTGGAGACCGTTGTCGTCGCGGGTGAAGGTCGTGCCGCCGTCAGCGGAGCGCTTCAGGACGTCGGAGCATGTGCCGCGCGCATTGCCGCCGATGTAGACGATGTTCGCGTTGTTGGGATCGACGGCGATGGGATTGTCGTACGAGCACTGACCGCCGCAATATCCTTCCGCGGCGACGAGCGGAGCGCCCCAGGTGACGCCGCCGTCGACGGATTTGCGAACGCGGCCGGCCTGGCCGGCGCCCGAACAGGCGGCGACGCTGGACGGTTCATTCGAAGCCACGTACGCCGTAACGACCGCGCCGACTTTGTTGATGGCGAGGTGCATGACCAGGCCGTTGAAGCCCGGGAACAACACCTGCGTGAACGTCGGCGTGGCAGCGAGCGCGTTGGTGGAGCGCATGATGACGCCGCCGGTGGCCGCGCCGGACGTCGATACGAGAAGGTTGTTGGCGTTGCCCGGCTCGAAGACCATGTCGAAGATCGACGTGTTTCCGGTTCCGGGATTGTCAAGGCTTCCGTCGGTATTGACGACGATCTTCTGGAAGGTCACCGCCCCGGCGGCCGCGGTGGCGTTCGACGAACGGAAAACGCCGCGAAGCGCGAGCGGCGGTATGGTATTGGAGAGAGCGTTGCCGGCCGCGCCGGCGACCGCCGCCGCGGTCGAGACGAAGATGTTAGCCGGGTCGACGGGATTGACGAGGATCTTCGAGATCGCGCGGCCGTTGAAGCAGTTGTACGTGAGCGCGGTCGTCGTTCCGGTCGTGATCTGAGGATTGATCGGGCCGACGAGCGTGGGCGTGGTGTCGACGTTATCGATGCGGTAGACGCCGACGCCGAAATACGAGTCCGCTGAGTTGTTCGGCTCGCCCGTTCCGACGTAGAGGATGGTCGGGTTGGAAGGCGCCAATGCCAGCGCGCCGATCGACAGCGATTGCGCCGCGTCGAAGAGCGGCGTCCACGTCGCGCCGCCATCGAGGGTGCGCCAGACGCCGCCCTGCGCGGTGCCGAGGTAGACCTTGTTCGAATTGGTCGGATCGATGGCGACGCAGGTGGCGCGGCCACTCACGGGCGCGGTGGCCGGAAACTGCTGCGTCTGACCGTTCGGAACGGGCGACGGACCGATCGGCATCCATCCGGGGAAGGGAACGTTACCCGGCCGCCTGGGGACCTGACGCTCCATGGCCTGAATGGCCGTGTTGCGCGTGGAGACGTCGATCGGCGAGACGGGGTCGATTCCGCGAAGGGAAGCGATGTATTCGTCGCGCAGGCGAAGGTACTCGTCCTTGTCGATCGTTCCCTGCATATGTTGCGGTAGATCGGGATCGGTCTCCTGGCCGGTGAGGCTCTGAGGAACCGGCACCATGGGGATGGTGACGAGGGGAACGGTGACGAGGTTGGTCGCCGCCACGGGTGTCTTCTTCGGATCCGACTGATCGGTCTGCGTCGAAGCATCGGGAGCAAGCTTCTTAGCCGCCTCGCCTTTCGTCTTCTTGGTCACAGCGCCGCTGACCGTCGAGACGAACATCAACGCTACAAGCATTACCTGGAGGGTGCGTTTCATGGTGTTCTTCCTTGAGTTTGAAGAGATCGATGACCGAAAAAACGATATGAGGCTCCAGTGCGTTCGCGTCGTGCGGCGGCAGATGAGAGTCTCCGAATAAACGATTGACTGGGATTAGGCGACGATTGCAGAACTTTACCACCGGTCATGTTTCTCCCGATGGGAAAATGATCAGTTGATTTCCGGGTGTGGCGGACGCGGCCGTGGCGATCGCGAGGTCCCGATCGTCGTCCCGCGCACTTCGAGTTTTCCATTGGCGACCGTAGCCTTCATCGCTCCGGACTGATCGCCGAGCATCGTCAACTGCGGATCGATGCCGATGGAAATGGCGTCATCACCCGGCTCGATCTCGATCTCCGCCACGGTCGCCGAGCGCGAGACGCCAAAGGTAAGACCGCGAGGATCGTACGAGACGAGATAGGAGAGATCGTTGCCGGTACGCCGGCTGAATTCAAAGACGGTGTTCACGTCCTTCGCCACGCCGGCGCGGCGAACCGCCGCCTCCCCCACTTCCCCATCGAAATGAATCTGGAGCGACATCGTCTGCGGCACGATCGAACCGGGACGAGCCGTCATGATGACCGGCACGAAGTAATGGCCGCCGCGCAGAACCGGAGTGCCGAGCGAGATGGAGCCGGCAACGCGAGAGGCGTCCGTTCCCACGGCCATCGCGTGCGGTTGGGGCAGTGCGCTGGACGAATGACCGAGGAAGAGGAAGTTGATCATGAAGAAAATGTCGGCCGGATCGAGGACGCCGTCGGTGTTCGCGTCGCCCGAAAGAAGGCCGGCTTCACCGTGCGGAGCCTGGCCGCTGGTGAAGAGGTAATTGATCATGAAGAAGATGTCCGCGGGGTCGATGACGCCGTCGGCGTTGGGATCGAACACGATGGCCTGATATCGAAAACCGGAAGCGAGCGTGCCGGCCGATGTGTCGCTGTTCGTCACGGCGACATTGACGAAGCCGGCGGCGTGTGCCGGTGTCTTCGCGGTGATCTTCGTCGCGCTGACCACCACGACGTTCGTGGCCGCCGTTCCGCCGATGCTCACGGTGGCGCCGGCGACGAAGCCGCTGCCGTTGATCGTGATCGGGCTGCCGCCGGCCGTCGTGCCGAGACCGGGAGTGATCGTGGTCACGGTCACGGGCGGGAGCGCGACGGCGACGTTGGCGAACCTCGCATCGCTGCAGCCGGCGCTCGTAGTCACGGTGACGTTGAGCGAGAGCGTGCCCGGACCGCCGGCCGTGAAGGTGATGCTGTTGGTGCCGCCGCCCGCCGTGATCACGCCGCCGGCGATGGACCAGAGGTAGGTGGCTCCCGCGCCGGCGTTGACGACCGAGGCCACGTTGCCGGTGGTGTTGGTGATGACGCCGATCGGGGCGGTGATCGTCGCGTTCGGTTTCGGATTGACGGTGACCGGGATTGATGCCGACGCGACGCTGCTGCAACCAGCCGTCGTCACGATGACGTTGTAGCTGCCGGACACCGTCGCGTTGTAGACCTGGTTCGTCGCGCCGACGATCACGTTGCCGTTGACGAACCACTGATTGCCCGATTCGCTGCTCGAGGTCAGGTTGACGCTGCCGCCGGTACAGAAGGTGGTCGGCCCGCCGGGCGCGATCGTCGGCGTGGCCGGCATCGGACTGACGGTGACCGTCGCCGCGGCCGATGCGGCGCTGGTGCATGTGTTCGCGTTGGTGACCTTTACCGTGTAGCTGCCCGAGGCGGTGGCGGTGAACAACTGGTTCGTGGCGCTGGTGATGGCGTTCCCGTTGAGGAACCACTGATTGCCCGACGCGCTGCTCGAGTTCAACGCAACGCTGCCGCCCGTGCAGAAGGTGGTCGGCCCGCCGGGCGTGATCGTGGGCGTAGCCGGAAGCGGATTGACGGTGACGACCGCCGGGTCTGAGGCGCTGCTGACGCAGCCCAGCGTCGTCACGGTGGCGGTGTAATTGCCGGACGCGGTAGCGACGAAACTCTGATTCGTCGCGCCGGTGATCGGATTGCCGTTGAGCGACCACTGATTTCCGGACGCGCTGCTCGAAGTGAGCGTGACGCTGCCGTCGGCGCAGAAGGTCGTTGGTCCGCCCGCGGTGACCACCGGTTTCGCCGGAGTGGGATTGATGGTGACGTTCGTCGCCGCCGAGGCTGCGCTGGAACAGCCGTTCGTGGTCACGACGACGGTGTAGTGGCCGGCGGTATCGGCGCTCACGGTCTGATTGGTGGCGCCGTTCAGCAGGACGCCCTCGAGATACCACTGGTTGCCGGTGGCGCTGCTGGAAGTCAGCGTCTTGCTGCCGGCGCTGCAGAACTGCGCCGAACCGGCCGGCGTGATCGTGGGCGTGGCCGGGATGGCGTTGACCGTCACGGTGGTGGTCGCCGAGGCGGCGCTCGTGCAACTGTTTCCGTCGGTTGCCTTCACGGTGTAGTTGCCGGACGCGTTGGCGACGAAGGTCTGATTGGACGCGCCGCCGATCGCGTTGCCGCTCAGAAACCACTGATTGCCGGACGCGGCGCTCGAAGTGAGCGTGACGCTGCCGCCGGCGCAGAAGGTGGTCGGTCCTCCAGGAGTGATCGACGGAGCGGGAGGAAGCGGGTTGACGGCAACCGCGGTCGACGATGACGGCGGACTCGAACAACCGTTCGTCGTGACGACGGCGTTGTAATTGCCGCTCGCTGTGGCGATGTACGTCTTACCGTTCTGGCCGGCCAGAAGAGTGGTGCCGTTGTACCACTGGTTTCCCGTGGCACTGCTCGAGGTCAGCGTGACGCTGTTCCCGGCACAGAAGGTGGTAGGCCCGCCGGCCGTGACGGTCGGCGCAGATGGAATCGAGTTGACGGTCACCGCCGTCGATGCCGACGGTGCGCTCGGACAGCCGTTCGCCGTCACGATGACGTTGTAGTTGCCGGTGGCGGTGGCGATGTACGTCTGGTTGGTCTCACCGGCCAGCGGGTTTGCGCCGTTGAACCACTGATTGCCGGTGGCGCTGCTGGAGGTCAACGTGACGCTGCCGCCAGTGCAGAACGAAGTCGGACCGCCCGGCGTGACCGTCGGCTTGGGCGTGGTGACGATGGCGACGCTGGCCGATCCCGACCGATGACATCCGCCGGCGTCGACGATGTTGAGCGTCAGGCCGACGCTTCCGGATGCGCCGGCGGTGTACGTGACCGACTGCGATGCCGTGCTGCCGGTGATCGTTCCGTTCGTGATGGACCAGGCGTAACTCGACGCGCCGGCCGGACCGCTGGCGGTGTTGCCGGCGGAGCTCGCGCAGACCTGCGAGGGCGTGGTGGTGACGGCGATCGGCGCGCTGCAGTCGGCGACCGAATAGCAGATGGTGACGTCGTTCAAAACCGGCGTCTGCGCCGTATCGGAAGTGGAGAGATACGCTTTGTATTTGAGGTAGCGGAAGCCGTAGAACTGGCCGAGCGACGCGCCGGAGGTCGTGAAGAACGTCGCGGCAGTGCCGTCGGGTCCGACGAACGTGAACGGGCCGTTCGCCGAGTTGCTGGCTGCGACCTGGAACTGCAGCGAGGTGCCCACGGGAACCGTTGCGTTCCATGAGAGGGTCGACCAGATCGGCGCCATGCCCGGAGCCGGATTGGCGTCTTTGAGCGCGGAAACGAAATCGCCCGTGGTGGCGTAGCCGATCTTCACGTAGGTGAGAAATCCGTAATCGTTGTTGGCCGCGGTCCAGGTACCGCCGCTGTCGGTGGACGAGAGCGGCTGGCCGTTCGCGTACGCGTTGCCGCTGCTGAACGGAAGCGCGTACGTGCCGGCGGAAGGATTCGCGGACGGCCGCACGATCAGCGCATACGTCGTACCGGCGGTCACCATGGCCGGATTGGCGAAAGTGCCGGTGATGTAGGTAATTGCGCTGCTGTTGATTCCGGCAAGCGTGGCCGTAGCCAGGTCGGGGCCTGTCGGCAGACCGCCGCTGGTGGCGCGAAGCGAGAGCGTGAGATCGGGGAACGTCCCCGAGCAGGTGAAGCAGAACACGGCGACCTTCGCCTGCGCCAGAGGCCCGGTGCGGCCGGCGGTGAATGTCTGGCCGCCCCAGTTCACACTGTCAATGCCGTTGCCGTTACCGCTGGACCCCGTGTTGAACTGGTCGACCACCGGCGGGTTGTCGAGAACGACCGTGCCTGGGTTGCCGGCAAGGTCGGTGTTCGTCGGGACGCCGGTCTGGAAATCCGCCGCATCGGTGTCGACCGGGCAACCGCTCGCCGCTGCCGCGTTCAGTGAGAAGTTTTGCGTGGTGGTGTTGCCGTCGGTCACGACGATGCCCGTTGCGTTGGCTGCGTTGTAGCCCGGCGAGGTAACCGTCATGCCGGGATACGTCCCGGAGGGGAGAAGCAGAAACGAGTAGACGCCGCTGGCGTTGGTGGTGGCCGTTCTGTTTCCCAACGACACGGCCGCGCCAACGATCGGAGCACCGCCTGCGGCCGCAGTCACGGTGCCGGACACGACTCCTGTGGCGACCGGCAGACAGGAAGGCGAACCGTAATTGAACGACCCGATGCGCGTTTGCCAGTTGCCGCCGATCGTCGCGTAGTACTCGTTGGTGAACCAGAACGTGCAGCCATCCGGATCGAGCGACATGGCGGAGTAGTCGCCCCAACGGTTGGTGCCAGTCTGCGAGCCGGTTCCTTCGATGAGCGAGGCCTCGGTTTGCGGCAGTGAATCGACGGGATCGGCGGCGAGGCGTCCGACGTAGCGGATGGCCGGGAAGAGCGTCGAGGACGACGCGCTGTAGCCGAGGGCCATGTTGCCCGCGCGATCGACGGCGAGGCTGGGCATGTAGCGATTGGTCGTGTCGGGAGCGTGCGTGAATGCCTGCGACGTATTGGCGGCGACCGATCCGCCGGTCACGTTGGTCTGGTAGTAACGAACGGCCGCGACGCCGGCAGTAGAGGGATTGCGCACGGTGTGGGTCAGCCACAGCGACTCGACGCTGCCGATGTTCGTGTACTGGTTCTGCATCATCAACCGCGTCAGCAGCGTGTCGTTGTTGTTGCCGCTTTTCGCGGGCACGGTCGAGGGCGCGGCAGTCCAACTGGACGGAGCGATCGTGACGAACGGGCCGGTGAAGGTGGAAAGCGAGATGCGCGTCCAGTCGACGTGGAACTTGTACGTGGAAAGGGCGTTCGTAAAACTTCCGACCGTGGCGAAGTAGTTCGGCGAACCCGCGGGCGGCGTCCCCGCCTGAAGCCGGGCGTTGCTGGGCAGCAACGTGAACTCGTACGACGGCGGATCGAACTGCACGACCTGAATGGACGGCGCACCGGCATACATCTGCGCTTTGTTGAGAGCCCAGACGCGCGTTCCCTCGAACGGTCCGACCGCGCGAAAGCTGAACATGTTCGCCGCCATGTAGATCCCGTCCGGCCAGATGCCGAGCTTGGGGTAGTCGTTCGCTTTGTCGGTGATCTGCAGCGAGTAGAAGTTCCAGCCGCCGGAAATCGGGTCGCCTGACTTCGAGACCGCGAAGCACTGGAACGCGCCGGGAGGATTGGGAATGTCGTCGTTGCTATCGAGCTGGAAGGCGAAGTCGGTAAGGATCCAGCGATCCTCGAATGTGTCGTAGAGGACGACCGGGTCGCCGAAATTGTTCGTGTCGCACAGATTTCCGAAGTGGCCCTGCGACATGAGCGCGTTGAAGTTGAACGCCGCCAGCGGCGCGCCGCCCGACTTGCTGAAGATGCCGACGGAGGCATTGACGGCCTGGATGTAATGATTGGGACCGACGTCGCCGACCGTGTCGGGCGGATGACCGGAACCCCAGGTAGCGAAGTCGAGGCCGGAAAAACTGACGGACGGTGAAGGAGCGGGCGCGCTCGGCGTCAGCGGTGCCGCGGTGTTGTTGCGGTTGTTCGGAGGGACGACTTTTCCCTCGACCGTAACGGGGACGATGAGCGGGTCTTCACGCTCGGGGCGTTCCCGGCGAATGGGGAGCGTCTGCGGAAGGAATCGGAGGTCGAGCTGAGGACTTCCGATCGCACGCCGCATCGAGCCTTCCGCCGGCGGACCGGCGGATCCCGGGCCCGGCGCCGCGACGAGACCGCCGTCGGCTCGCGGTCTGGTTCCCATCCGGTTCCGCTCCGGCGTCAGCCGCGGCGAGGCAGCGATGGCCGATCCCGGATCGGCCTTGTACACGTGGACCGCAGCCGGCTTCTTCTTCGGAGGTTTGCTCTGCTTCTTCGCAGCCGCCGACGCTTCGATCGCCGAAAGCAATCCCAGCGTCAAAAGCACGAAGTGCAGGGCGCGTTTCATGTAGGAGGCGTTCCTCGTTATTTGTAGGACGAGTGGATGCGCATAGTACGCGAATCAGGGTCGCCTGTATTCCTACGCTCAGTCTCGGCAGGCCAACGGAGCCGGGGGCAACCGATGCCCCCGGCCCTGCCGCAAACTAGTTCACTTCATGACCGGGCACGCGCGTCCGCGGCAAGAAGTCGATGGTCGTACCGCTCACTTCGAGTTTCTGATTGCCGACCGTTGCCTTCATCGTTCCGGCTTGATCACTGAGCATCGTGAGCAGCGGATCGATGGCGATCGCGACATGTCCTTCGACCGACGCGATCTCGATCTCCGCCACGACCGCTGACCGCGATTCTCCGAGGACGAGTCCGCGCGGATCGTAGGCGACGAGGTACGAGACGTCGTTGCCGGAACGACGGCTCGTTTCGAAGACCACGTCCTTGGCCACACCCGCGCGGCGTATGGAGACGTCGCCGATCGCAGCGTCCTCCTCAAACCTCACCCTCAGCGACATCGCCTGCGGCGTCTCCCCTCGGCTGGTCAGAATCACCGGAACGACGTAGTGACCGCCGCGGCGAACCGCTTTGCCAAGTGCGAGCGAGCCGGCAATCTGCGGACTCGTGCCGCGAATCGAGGCCGCGGTCACGACGCCGGGAACGGAGTGCGGCTTCGGCCCGCCGAGGAAGAGATAGTTGATGAGATAGAAGATGTCGGCCGGATCGACGACGCCGTCGCCGTTCGCATCACCGGACATCAATCCAGCGGTGCCGTGCGGCGGCGGACCGCTGAGGAAGAGATAGTTGATGAGGAAGAAGATGTCCGCCGGATCGATGACGCCGTCGCCATTCGGATCGAAGAGCGTGGCGTAGAGGTAGCCGGACGTCAGCGTGCCGCTCGTTGCGTTCGTGTTGGTCACGGTGACGTTGACCGAGCCCGCTGCATGGGCCGGCGTGATTGCCGTGATCTTGATCGCGCTGACGACTACGACGCTCGTCGCTGCCGTTCCGCCGAAGGTGACGCCGGCGCCGGCCGCAAAGCCGGTACCGTTGATCGTCACCGCCGTTCCGCCCGAGGTCGATCCGCTGGCGGGTGCGACGGACGTGACGGTGACTGCCGCAGCCCCCGGCGTCACGTTGACGTTGGCCGACTTCGTATCGCTGCAGCCGGCCGCCGTAGTCACGGTCACGTTGAGCGTGAGCGTTCCGGCCGCACCGGCGCTGAACGTGATGCTGTTCGTGCCTGTGCCCGCCGTAATCGTTCCGTTGGTGATGCTCCAGTTGTACGTCGCGCCCGCACCGGCATTGGCGACCGAGGCCGAATTGCCGGTGGAACCGGCGACGACGCTGGCGGGAGCGGTGATGGTTGCATTCGGATTGGGGTTGATCGTGACGGTTGTGATCGCGGAAACGGCGCTCTGGCACGCACCGGCGAGGTAATCGGCTGTGTAGTCCCCGGCCTGTGTGACTACAAGAGGATTGATGTTCGTGACGAACACGCCGTTGCGGTACCAGCGGAACCCGACCACGCCCGGATCCGTGGTCGAGGCGGTGAGCGTGACGCTGCCGCCAGCGCAGAAGGTGGTCGGACCGCTGGGCGTGATCGTCGGTGACATCGTGGCGCCGGCGAGCACGGTCGCCGCTGCCGACATCGCGCTGACGCAGCCGCTGGAAGTTACCTGCACGGTGTAGCTGCCGGCGGCGTTTGCGTTATACGTCGCGCCGTTCGCACCGCCGATGGCGTTGCCGTTCAGGAACCATTGGTTGCCGGTTGCGGAGCTCGACGACAACTGGACGAAGAGGAACGCGCCGCCGTTCGGACAGAACGAGCCGGCGGAAGGCGTGATCGTCGGCGTGGCCGGGATCGGGTTGACGGTGACCGAAGTCGGAGCCGATGCGGCGCTCGTGCAGCCGTTCGCCGTCACGGTCACGGTGTAGTTGCCGCTGGCCGTGGCGCTGAAGGTGTTATTCGTCGCGCCGCCGAGCGGATTGCCGTTGAGGAGCCACTGATTGCCGCTCGCGCTGCTCGACGTCAGCGTGACGCTGCCACCCGCGCAGAACGTGGTCGGACCGCCAGGGGTGATCGTCGGTGTGGCCGGGATCGGGTTGACGGTCACGGAAGTCGGAGCCGACGCAGCGCTGGTGCAACCGCTCGCCGTCACGACGACGGTGTAGTTGCCGCTCGCCGTGGCGATGAAGGTGTTGTTCGTCTCGCCGCCGATCGGATTGCCGTTGAGGAGCCACTGATTGCCGCTCGCGCTGCTCGACGTCAGCGTGACGCTGCCGCCCGCGCAGAACGTGGTCGGACCGCCGGGAGTGATCGTCGGCGTGGCCGGGATCGGATTGACGACCACATTCGTCGTTCCCGCGGGCGAGGTGCAACCGCTGACGGTGATCGTCACGGAGTACGTGCCGGCGTCAGCGATCGTCGCGTTGGAACGCGTCGGGTTTTGAAGCGCGGAGGTGAACGCGTTCGGGCCGGTCCAGGCGTACGTCGCGCCGGCGACGGTTGGCGTCGAAAGCTGGATTGTCGCGCCTTCGCAGTACGGGCCGCCGTTCGAGGCAGTCGGTGTGGCGGGCGTTGCGTTCACGACGACGTTCGTCGTTCCGGCGGCCGAGGTGCAGCCGGCCACGGTGATCGTTACGGAGTAGATGCCCGCGTCTGCGGTGGTGGCGTTGGAACGCGTCGGATTTTGAAGCGCGGAGGTGAAGGCGTTCGGGCCGGTCCAGGCGTACGCCGCGCCGGCGACGGTTGGCGTGGAAAGCTGGATCGTCGCGCCTTCACAGTACGGGCCGCCGTTGGAGGCGGTTGGAGTCGCGGGAGCGGGATTGACGACGACGTTCGTCGTTCCTGCGGCCGAACTACAGCCGTTGACCGTGACGGTAATCGAGTACGTGCCGGCATCCGCGATCGTGGAATTGGCGCGCGTCGGATTCTGGAGAGCTGACGCAAAGCCATTCGGACCTGTCCACGCATACGTGGCCCCGGCGACTGTCGGAGTGGAGAGCGCGATGGTTGCGCCTTCGCAATACGGACCGCCGTTCGAGGCGGTCGGCGTCGCGGGCGTTGCGTTCACGACGACGGTGGTCGTTCCGGCGGCCGAGGTGCAGCCGGCCACGGTGATCGTTACGGAGTAGATGCCTGCGTCTGCCGTGGTGGCGTTGGAGCGCGTCGGATTTTGAAGCGCGGAGGTGAAAGCGTTCGGACCGGTCCACGCGTACGCCGCGCCGGCGACCGTCGGAGTCGAAAGCTGGATCGTGGCGCCTTCGCAGTACGGTCCGCCGTTCGAGGCAGTCGGCGTTGCGGGAGCGGGATTAACGACGACGTTCGTCGTTCCTGCGGCCGAACTACAGCCATTGACCGTGACGGTAACCGAGTACGTGCCGGCATCGGCGACGGTCGCACTTGCGCGCGTCGGATTCTGAAGCGCCGAGGTGAAGCCGTTCGGACCGGCCCATGCGTACGTCGCGCCGGCGACCGTTGGAGTGGAGAGCGCGATCGTTGCGCCTTCGCAATACGGACCGTTGTTAGAGGCAGTCGGCGTTGCCGGTGTCGCGTTCACGACGACGGTGGTAGTTCCGGCGGCGGAGGTGCAGCCGGACACGGTGATCGTTACGGAATAGATGCCGGCGTCGGCGGTGGTGGCGTTGGAACGCGTCGGGTTTTGAAGTGCCGAATTGAAGCCGTTCGGACCGGTCCAGGCGTACGTCGCGCCGGCGACCGTTGGCGTGGAGAGCGCAATCGTCGCGCCTTCGCAATACGGACCGTTGTTGGAGGCGGTCGGAGTTGCGGGCGTCGCGTTCACGACGACCGTGGTCGTTCCGGCGGCCGAGGTGCAGCCGGACACGGTGATCGTTACCGAGTAGATGCCCGCGTCTGCGGTGGTGGCGTTGGAACGCGTCGGGTTTTGAAGTGCCGAATTGAAGCCGTTCGGACCAGTCCACGCGTACGTCGCGCCGGCGACCGTTGGCGTGGAGAGCGCAATCGTCGCGCCTTCGCAATACGGACCGTTGTTGGAGGCGGTCGGAGTTGCGGGCGTCGCGTTCACGACGACAGTCGTCGTTCCTGCGGTCGAGGTGCAGCCGGACACGGTGATCGTTACCGAATAGATGCCCGCGTCTGCGGTGGTGGCGTTGGAACGCGTCGGGTTTTGAAGTGTCGAGTTGAAGCCGTTCGGACCAGTCCACGCGTACGTTGCGCCGGCGACCGTTGGCGTCGAAAGCTGGATTGTCGCGCCTTCACAGTACGGGCCGCCGTTCGAGGCCGTCGGACTTGCGGGAGTGGGATTGACGACGACGTTCGTCGTTCCGGCAGCCGAGGTGCAGCCGTTGACCGTGATCGTCACGGAGTACGTGCCGGCATCCGCGATCGTGGCGCCGGAGCGCGTGGGATTCTGGAGCGCTGAAGTGAATCCGTTCGGGCCGGTCCAGGCGTAGGTCGCGCCGGCGATCGTCGGCGTGGAGAGCGCGATCGTCGCGCCGGCGCAGTACGGGCCGCCGTTCGATGCGGTCGGCGTTGCCGGAATCGGATTGATGACGACGGTGGTCGTTCCCGCAGCGGACGTGCAGCCGGATACGGTGATCGTTACGGAGTAGATGCCGGCATCGGCGACTGTGGAACTGGAGCGCGTCGGATTTTGAAGGGCCGAGGTGAAGGCGTTCGGGCCGGTCCAGGCGTACGTCGCGCCGGCGACCGTTGGCGTCGAGAGCTGGATGGTCGCGGCTTCGCAATACGGACCGTTGTTGGAGGCGGTCGGAGTTGCGGGCGTCGCGTTCACGACGACCGTGGTCGTTCCGGCGGCCGAGGTGCAGCCGGACACGGTGATCGTTACCGAGTAGATACCCACGTCTGCGGTGGTGGCGTTGGAACGCGTCGGATTTTGCAGCGCCGAGGTGAATCCGTTCGGGCCGGTCCAGGCGTATGTGGCGCCGGCGACTGTCGGCGTCGAAAGCTGGATCGTGGCGCCTTCGCAGTACGGGCCGCCGTTCGAAGCGGTGGGAGTTGCGGGAGCGGGATTGACGACGACGTTCGTCGTTCCCGCGGCCGAGGTGCAGCCGGATACCGTGATGGTCACCGAGTACGTGCCAGCATCAGCGACGGTCGCACTTGCGCGCGTCGGATTCTGAAGCGCGGAGGTGAAGCCGTTCGGACCGGTCCATGCGTAGGTCGCGCCGGCGACCGTTGGCGTGGAGAGCGCGATCGTCGCGCCGGCGCAGTACGGGCCGCCGTTCGATGCAGTCGGCGTTGCTGGAATCGGATTGACGATGACCGTCGTCGTTCCGGCGGCCGAGGTGCAGCCGTTGACCGTTACGGTGACCGAGTAGATGCCGGCGTCGGCGGTCGTAGCGTTGGAGCGCGTCGGGTTTTGAAGTGCCGAGCTGAAGCCGTTCGGGCCCGTCCAGGCGTACGTCGCGCCGGCGACGGTCGGAGTGGAAAGTTGAATCGTGGCGCCTTCGCAGTCCGGACCTCCGTTCGATGCGGTGGGCGTCGCGGGCGTCGGATTGACGACGACGTTCGTCGTTCCCGCGGCGGACGCGCAGCCGTTGACCGTGACTGTCACCGAGTAGGTGCCGGCATCCGCGATCGTGGAGCTGGCGCGCGTCGGATTCTGGAGGGCTGACGCAAAGCCGTTTGGACCCGTCCAGGAGTAGGTGGCGCCGGAGACGGTTGGTGTCGAAAGCTGGATCGTCGCCCCTTCGCAATACGGTCCGCCGTTCGATGCGGTGGGCGTTGCGGGAATCAGATTGACGACGACGGTGGTCGATCCGGCGGCGGAGGTGCAGCCGGAGACGGTGATGGTCACGGAGTAGATGCCTGCATCAGCCGTCGTGGCATTCGAGCGCGTCGGATTTTGCAGCGCCGAACTGAAGCCGTTCGGGCCCGTCCACGCGTACGTCGCGCCGGCGACCGTCGGAGTGGCGAGCGCGATCATTGCGCCTTCGCAATACGGTCCGCCGTTGGAGGCGGTCGGCGTCGCGGGCGTTGGGTTGACGACGACGGTCGTCGTGCCGGCGGCCGAGGTGCAGCCGGAGACGGTGATCGTCACGGAGTAGATTCCGGCATCGGCGGTCGTGGAGCTCGTACGCGACGGATTCTGCAGGGCCGAGGTGAAGCCGTTCGGACCGCTCCACGAGTACGTGGCGCCGGCGACGGTTGGGGTGGAAAGCTGGATCGTGGCGCCTTCGCAGTACGGTCCGCCGTTCGATGCCGTGGGCGTCGCGGGCGTTGGATTGACGACGACGTTCGTCGTTCCGGCAGCGGAGGTGCAGCCGGATACGGTGACGGTCACCGAGTACGTTCCGGCATCGGCCAGCGTGGCGCTGGCGCGCGTGGGGTTCTGGAGCGGTGAGGCAAAGCCGTTCGGACCGGTCCACGCGTAGGTGGCGCCGGCCACGGTGGGAGTGGAAAGCGAGATCAATCCGCCTTCGCAGTACGGTCCACCGTTCGAGGCGGTGGGCGTGGCGGGGATCGGGTTGACGACGACGGTGGTCGTTCCGGCGGCCGAGGTGCAACCGGAGACGGTGATCGTGACCGAGTAAATGCCGGCGTCAACGGTCGTGGCGTTCGAGCGCGTGGGATTCTGCACGGCCGAGGTGAAGCTGTTTGGACCGCTCCACGCGTAGGTGGCACCGGCGACGGTTGGCGTGGAAAGCTGGATCAATGCGCCTTCGCAATACGGTCCGCCGTTGGAGGCGGTCGGCGTGGCCGGCGTCGGATTGACGACGACGCTCGTCGTCCCCGCGGCCGAGGTGCAGCCGGACACGGTGATGGTCACCGAATACGTTCCGGCGTCCGCAGTCGTGGCGGTGGCGCGCGTGGGGTTCTGCAGCGCGGAGGTGAAGCCGTTCGGACCGCTCCAAGCGTAGGTGGCACCGGCGACGGTCGGAGTGGAGAGTTGGATCGTTGCGCCTGCGCAGTACGGGCCGCCGTTGGATGCGGTGGGCGTCGCAGGAATCGGATTGACGACGACGCTCGTCGTTCCGGCGGCCGAGGTACAGCCGGAGACGGTGATCGTGACCGAATACGTTCCGGCGTCGGCGACCGTGGCGCTGGAGCGCGTGGGGTTTTGAGATGTGGACGTGAATCCATTCGGGCCGGTCCAGGCGTACGTCGCGCCGGCTACCGTGGGGGTGGAGAGGGTGATCGTTCCGCCGACGCAGTACGGTCCGCCGTTGGAGGCAGTCGGCGTTGCCGGGATGGCGTTGACGACGACGGAGGTCGTGCCGGCGGCCGAGGGGCAGTTGTTGACGGTGACGGTCACCGAGTACGTGCCGCCATCAGCGGTCGTCGCGCTGGAACGCGTCGGGTTTTGGATAGCGGATGTAAAGCCGTTCGGGCCGGTCCATGCGTATGTGGCGCCGGCAACGGTCGGCGTCGAAAGCGAGATCGTCGCGCCGGCGCAGTACGGGCCGCCGTTCGATGCAGTCGGTGTCGCCGGAGTGGGATTGACCACGACCGAAGTCGTGCCCGCGGCGGACGTGCAGCCGTTGACGGTAACGGTGACGGAGTACGTGCCGGCGTCAGCGGCCACGGCGTTCGTGCGCGTGGGGTTTTGCGACGACGAGGAAAAGCCGTTCGGACCGGTCCAGGCGTACGTGGCACCGACGACCGTCGGCGTGGAGAGCGCGATCGTGCCGCCCGCGCAGTACGGACCGCTGTTCGACGCAGTCGGCGTCGCCGGAATCGCATTGACGACGACGCTCGTCGAACCGGCGGCCGAGGTGCAGCCGGAGACGGTCACGGTGACCGAGTACGTGCCGGCATCGGCGGTGGTGGCATTGGAACGCGTCGGATTTTGAACCGCCGAGGTGAAGCCGTTCGGACCGGTCCACGCGTACGTGGCGCCGGCGACTGTCGGCGTCGAGAGCGCGATCGTGGCGCCTGCGCAGTACGGGCCGCCGTTCGACGCGGTCGGCGTCGCGGGCGTGGAGATGGGAACAGGCGTCGAGTTTGTGGCGCGACAGCCGTTGGGTGCCACGATCGACAGCGTCAGTGTGACGTTGCCGGATGGGCCGGCTGTGTATGAGATCGACTGTGACGCAGTGCTTCCTTGAATGGTGCCATTCGTGATCGACCACGCATATGATGTTGCGCCCGCTGGGCCGCTGGCGGTATTGCCGCTCGACCCCGGGCAAACCTGCGCGGGCGTCGGGGTAATGGGTGCGGTCGTACCGCTGCAGTCGATGTCCGCAAAACAGGCGGTAGCGTCATTCAGCGTCGGCGTCGCAGCCGTGCTCGTTGTCGACAAGTACGCTTTGTACTGAACGTAACGCTTGTTGTAGAACTGTGCGAGCGATGCCGGGGACGTGGTGAAGAACGTCGCCGCCGTTCCGTCCGGACCGACGAAGCTGAACGGTCCAGTCACGGAATTGGAGCCGGCTGCCTGAAAGCGCAACGTCGTGTTCGCGGGCGTGCTGGATGTCCAGGAGAGCGAGGACCAAATCGGAGTCAGACCGGTGGCCGGATTCGCGTCCTTGGCTCCGGATACGAGATTGCCCGACAGCGCAAAACCGACATTCATATAGGAGATGAAGACGACGTCATTGCTCTGGCCCGTTGCGTTCGAGCACGAAGCTGTGGAGCACACCTGCCGTCTGCCGCCCGTCAGACCGTCGCCGTCGCTTGTCAATACCGCCTGCGTCCCGGTACGGGTCGACGCCAGCTTCAGAACAAAGCCGTACTGCGTGCCCGCGGTCAGTGTCGGCGGCGTGGCGAAGGTGAAGGTCATGAAACCACCGGAGCCGCTGGACGTTCCGGCAATCGTCGATGACGCGAGCAGAGCCGGCGCGGTCATGAGTATGTTGCCGGCGCTGGTCGTTCTGGCCTCGAGGATGAGGTTGGGATTTGCGCCCGAACAGGCAGAACAGAAGATGTTGACGTCGATCTTCTTCAACACGCCCGTAACCCCGGGTGTGAAGGTCTGGGCGGCAAAGGAAGTGCTGTTGAAGCCGACGCCGTTGGAGGTGTAGTTCGTCGTAATCTGGTCGACGGCGTCAGGGCTGGCCAGAATGACATTGCCGGCACTCGCTGTCAGGTCGACCGAGGTCGGAACACCCGTCTGGAAGTCGGTCTGCGAGGTATCGGTCAGGCATGCACTGGTCGCAGCCGTGGCCAGCGAGAAGTTCTGCGTCGTTGTGCCGCCGTCGGTGACGACGATGCTCGACGCCGAGCCGGTGACGTATCCGGGAAAGCTGGCAGTGATCGACGGGTACGTGCCTGCAGGAATGCCGGCGAACGAGTACGCGCCGGAACCGTTCGTTGTCGTCGACCGCGCTCCGAGTTGGACCGTCGCGCCGCTGATGGCGGCGCCACCTACTGCGGCAGTGACGGTGCCGGAGATCGTGCCGCCGGCTCCGACCGCCGTACACGAGGGAAACTTGAAGGCGCCAATGCGGGTCTGGTGGTTCAAACCTGTGGTCGCGTAGTACTCGTTGGTGTACCAGAAGGTGCAGCCGTCGGGATCGAGCGTCATGGCGCTGTAGTCGCCCCAGCGCTCACACGTCCCGCCGCAGGTTCCGCTCTGGGAGCCGGTGCCCTGGAACATCAGTTGTTCTGTCTGGGTGATGCTGTTCGCGGCATCGCCGGCGAGGCGGCCGGCGTATTTCAGAGCGGGATTGGTTGTGGCATTCGACGTTGTATAGCCGATGGCCATGTCCCCGGCACGGTCAACAGCGGCACTCGGCATGTACCGATACACGGTGGCGTCCGGGCTGTACGTGAAGTTCTGCGTTGCGCTGGCAGCAACCGTCCCGCCGGTCACGTTGAACTGGTAGTAGCGGACCGCGGATTGTGTGGATGTCACGCTCGTTGTCGGATTGCCGGCACCGACGGTGTGACTGTTCCAAAGCGACTCAACGCCTCCGATGTTCGAATACTGGTTCTGCACCATCAGGCGCGGATAGAGCGTATCGAGGGCGTTCGCCGGAGTCGGCGCAGTTTCAACGCCCGACCGCAGGAACTGCTCCCACCAGAACGACATCGTCGAACTGAACGGCCCCGTGACGCTCGATAGCGACGGATGGCTCCAGTCGACATGGAACTTCCAGATCTGAACCGAGTTGAGGAAGTTCCATACCGAGGCGAAGTAGTTCGGAGAGTTGGGAGGTGGAGTCCCAGTCTGCAGCCGCGCATTGGCCGGAAGCACCGTGAACTGGTCGGATGGCAGGTTGAATGAGACCGACTGGATGTTCGCCGCGCCGGCATACATCTGCGCCTTGTTGAAGGCATAGAGGCGCGAGTTCTGAAACGCTCCTGCTGCGGCGTAGTCGAACATGTTGACGGACATGTAGAGACCGTCCGGCCAGATGCCGAGCTTGGGATAATCGCCGAGACCACCGGCAGTATTAATCGAGTAATAGTTCCAGCCGCCGCTGACCGGATCGCCGGTCATCGAAACCGCGAAACACTGGTACGAGCCGGGAGGGTTGATAACGTTGCCCGAGCCGTCGAGCTGGAACGCGAAATCCGAAATGATCCAGCGATCCTCGAACGAGTCATACAGGACCACCGGATCACCGAAGTTGTCGGTGTCGCAGAGATTGCCGAAGTTTCCCTGGCTCATGAATGTGTCGAACGTAAATGCCGCCATACGGAAGCCGTCGGACTTGCGGTAGATACCGATGGAGGTGTTGATTGTCTGGATGTAGTACGTGGGACCGGCATCACCGTTTGTGTCCGGCGGATGTCCTGCACCCCAATTGGCGTTGTCGAGACCATCGAACGTCGTCAAGGGTCCGGGGGCCGGGGCGTTGGCCAGCGCGCGCGGGCCGGCCATTGCCTGCACCGTGCTGTTCGATTCACTGATGGTCGGCGCGTCGCTCTCCATCGGCCGCGGAGTGACAGGAGGCGCTTCCCTCTCCGGCCGCTCTCTCTTCCTCGGAGGCGTCGATGGCAGCGTGCGCAGGTCGAATACCTTGCCCGAGGCCTTCTGCAGCTTCAGCTCGGACGGAGGACCGACCGGGCCGGGCGTGGGCCTCGCCGCAAACGGCGTTACGCTGCCGCTCGAAGTTGCCTGCTTCCGCTCGCGGTGCTCGCGGGAAGCCGCAACCGCAGGATCTTTCTCGATGGACAGTCGGGTGAGGTCTCCGTGCAACGCCTTCCAAAGCTTGCTTTCACAGACAACGGAAGCAGGCATCGCGGTCTTTGTATGTTTCTTCGCGAACGCAACAGCCGGATCGACCTTCGCGGTTTTCGCGCTCTCGATCCGCGCCGGTGAAGAGACTCCTCGGCAATCGGGCAGATCAGCCGTGGCCGTGCGTTGCGGATGCTTCGAATCCGCGTTTGCGGTTCCGACCAGACCGATGAGGATGACTGCTCCGATGATGATGCGTTTCATAAGGACCTCTCGCTCGAATCACGAATGGGAATGTTGTGAATCAGATCGCCGAGACAGGTGACTGACTGCGGCTTGGACAGGACTGCGGCGGCGCCATGAAGATTGGCCGCGACTTGAAGGGCGGGCGACGTGTAACCGGTGAGGACGATGAGCGTGGCCAGAGGCTGCAGCGCGCGCACGGTCTCGATGAGCGCATTCGTGGTGTGCGCCACTTCGCCGGTGAGATACGGATCGACCATGATGACGCCGTAGGTCGATGACTTCATCAGCTTCGTCGCCGACGCCGGTTCGAGGGCGACGTCGACGGCAAAACCCTGCGTCAGAAGATAGCGGCGCAGCGAGCCGGCGATGAGCTCATCGTCGTCGATCAGCAGAACGCGCGTCTGCGCGCTGGAAGTACTCGTCATCATCAGGGGGAATTGGAACCGCGGAGATGATCCTCTCCCCCGGCGCGCCGCGGCATCAGCAAAGGGACGGTTTGCGTGTAGGGGTATTACCTACGGCCGGTCGGGGCCCTCGTGCACATCGTGCTCCTCCGGGCCAGATTTCACGGGCCGATGCGCCCGTTCCAGCACGGATTTCGGACCAGCGTCCTACATTCACTCGGTCGCTCAGCAGACGTGTAGGAAGGAAACCTTGTCGTCCGATTGCTCACACACTGTCATTTTCGGGAGCGTTTCCAAGCATGACATGGGATAGAAGCCGGGTGAGTGTTAGGGATAACGTTGAGACCCAATTCGCCAACAACACCCACTGGCTAACCTTTTTCGACCGACTCGATGCTCTTGTTGACTCGATCAGCAGCCATCGGTCTCGCAGCTCCCTGAGTTCAGCCTCGAAGGCCACGATCGACGCACGATTGATTCTCTGTATCCGCATCTCACTAACGTCTGTCATATAAAGGTCGGCCATCGCCGTAATGACGAGCGGGAACATCTGCGCCAGCAGGATCAGCAAGTGCTCCACCGTGATTCGCAAATCCACAAGCTCTTGGGTTTCGTGAGGCATGCTTGGGAGCTGCGTGATCTGCCGAAGAGCCAATTCGAGATCTTCGGCCAAGTGAATGAGTAACTCACTGACTCCGCCCGGCTGGATCGCAATCGCGTCTCTGACCAAGCCCGCACGAGGCGACACAGCAGCATTTTTTTCAAGTGCTTCGGTAAGCTTGGGAGTAGTCACTTTCATTTATGCGCCACCACCTGGGCCGTAGCAAAGGCTCGGATTCATCATGCAAGGATTAATGAAGAAGGGCGGAACCCCAGGAATGGCGGGCTCAGGCGTCGCCTGCGGCATCGGGAAGATTGGTATGAATGGCAGATTCGGAAGGTTTTTTCGTGCGTTGTCCAGCCAGCGCTGCAACTTGTCTTGCCAGGACGAGCTGGGCGCCTTGTCCTTCACAGTGCAGCCGTTGCAGAAATCGTTCTGATAATCGTTGACAACTTGACGAAGAGTCTTGTCGTACACGTCGCAGTTGTCTGCGTTGAATTTAGGCATCCAATGACTAAGTTGTCGACAGATTTCTAGCAGAGATTGAGGATGCACAGGATCGTGATGATGAATCGCGTGTTTCAGCGATCCTCTGATATTGCTGATAGCCTGCATGCATCGTTGTTTTCGACTGCTGCTGCCGCTCAGGCCCAAGGGATCGAGTGTATCCAGAGGATCGTCATCGGCGTAGGAGAACGCATTTAATCCAGCGCCTAAACCCAACGGGTCCGCCTGCGTATACCGCCCCCACCCGCTTCGGTACCAGCGGAAGATGTTGTAGTTCTCATCGGCGCCGGTGAGATTCTGGTCGCTGGAGTCCTGGCCGGGAAAGCGGAGCGGCTGGTCGGCATCCGAACTTCCGGCACGTAACTCGTAAACGCGGCCGTACGGCTCGTATTCGGCACGCCACACGACTTGGCCGGCGGAATCGGTCTGAAGAAGCGGCGTGCCGAGGTGGTCGGTGAATGTAAAAAGCGGCGTAGTTTGGCTCGTCGAGATTTGCGTAATCGCATGGCCGTTGAACCACGCCATTTCGGCAATATCCCCGCTCGAACGGCGCACACTCGACAACTGAAGCTCGGGCGTGTACACGTAATCGGCCGCCCCGTCGCTCACGTTATCGAGATGGGCCCTGATGCCGCGACCGTCGTATTTGTAGTCATATTCGGTAAGCAGGCTAAAAGGATGACAGTGCAGTTGCTCAGGCGGGCATCTACCGGCGAGAGTCGATGTAGAAACTAAAGCCGGCAGGTTCCGGCACGAATAGGCTGTTGCCATGGTCGCCGACGTATACGTTACGAGGGCGCCGTGGCGGGGAACGACGACGCTATCGAGCTCATTGCCCACGGCGTCGTAATTCACCGGATTCGTCTGTCCCCCTTCTGTCACCGTGGCGATTTTGGGCGTCGTCCCGACGAAGGTGAACGACTTCGTCGAGTCACCGAGCGTTGCCGACAGCAAATTTCCCATCGCATCGTAGGTATAGGCGCCGGTTCCCCACAATGCCGTGCCGCTGTTCGCCGCCGTCAATCGATTGATATCGTCGTAGCTGAAGCCCCGATCGTACCCGGCGTTCGTCACGTCGTGAATACTTGTTACGTTGCCTAGGTCGTCCGTGACGTACGTGTAGGCGGCGATAGTCTGCGCGCCGAATGTGAGCGTGTTCTGCGTTATCCGATACCGCGTATCGTGCGACTTCGTTTGACGCGTTCCGTTGCCGAACACCAACTCGGCCTCGGGGCCGAATGGAAGGTATGACGCCGAGGTGATCAGGGAAACGGGGGTGCAGCTGCTGCAGTCACGATGCGACACGGTGACAGGTCTGCCGGCATAGTCGTAGGAATACTGAAGATCTCCGAGCTTCGTCCGGTTGCCGTCTGCATCGTATTGATAATCCGTTGACAGGGATGAGGCGCCGATCATGCGATCTTCTCTTCGCAATAAGCCTCGCCGTTCATAAGAGTAAGCGGTTGATCCGGAAGGATCCCCTCCGTGTTGTTGATTGCGGGAGTATGGTCGAAGCTGAAGGTTTTGGTGTCGAAACCCGGATCGTCAGGAACCCCGCAAGATCCATCCGGCTTTGCCTTGACGCATCTCACCCGCAGGACCTCGGTATGTGTCCCTTTCAGGCATGCAAAGCCGTCAGTCCATACGATCTGGCAAGGTGACGTATTGCAGTCCGTCAAGCCCAAAAAGGACCGCCGTCGTAGCTCAACGTCAGCTCAATGCTATTATTGATCGGACACGACGCCGCCTCGCCTGTGGCTGTAAACCGGATTCTGTCGTCGTCATACTTCTCTAACGTTAGGGATGCTGAGCACTGTGCAAAAGCACGCTGCCCATAAATGAGCGTCAAGACGAGGAGCAGGCAACGTCCGAACTGTCTAATACTCGAACGATCTACGCGAGCGTGTGCGTCGAACAAGGCGTTACCTCCATGGATGGACCGGTATCGCCAATGTTGCAATGATCGTCTCGCGCGGCGAAATCAGTAAAGAGACGCTTTCCGTGTAGGGATATTACCTACGTCCGCTCGGGCAGCAGGTGATGCTCGATCGCGTATTGCACGAGTTCCGCGTTGTTTCGCAGTCCCATTTTCTGGAGGAGGCGGGCGCGGTGCGTGGCTACCGTCTTTACGCTGACGTTCAACTCCGTGGCGATGTCGCGCGGCGGCTTGCCGGCGGCGATGAGACAGAGGATCTGGAACTCGCGGCCGGAGAGACTCTCGTGCGAGCGCTCGCGAGACGGCCACATCGCATCGAAGGCGAGAAGCTGTGCGAGAGCAGGCGAGAGAAAGCGTTCGCCGCGGGCGACGTTGCGGATCGCGGGCACGAGATCTTCACGCGCGCTGCTCTTGCTGACGTAGCCGAGCGCGCCGCTTCGGAGCGCGCGTGACGCGTACGACGCCTCGGCATGCATGCTCAGGATCAATACCGGTGCGTCGGCGATCGTCCGCAACTGCGTGAGGACATCGAGACCGGGACGATCAGGGAGATTGAGATCGAGGATGATCACGTCCCAGCCGCCGCGCCGGGCAAGGTCGAGCGCCTCGGCGCCGCTGCGCGCTTCGCCGCCGACGACGATGTCGCTCGTCTCGGAGACGATCTGCTTCACGCCCTCGCGGACGATGTCGTGATCATCAGCGATGAGGACTTTGATCATGCGGCGCTCGTTTCCGTCGGAATCCGGACGGAGACGATCGTACCGCGGCCGCCGACTCCTTCGATGTGCACCGTGCCGCCCGCGAACGCGGCCCGCTCGCGGATTCCGATCAGTCCGAGCGAGAACGGGTCGCGCACTTCCTCGGCGGTGATGCCGCGTCCGTCGTCGCGAATCTCGAGCAGCAGCTCGGCGCGGCGCTGCCGCAGACGCAGCTCGACGCGCGAGGCGTTGGCGTGACGGGAGACGTTGGTCAGCGCTTCCTGGACGATGCGGTAGATGGCGGTGACGGCGGCGGCTTCGATGTGCAACTGCGCTTCGTCAGCCAGCGAAAGCTCGCACTCGATTCCGGTGCGCTGCTCGAACCTTGACGCCTCGGCTTCAATCGCTGCGAGCAAGCCGAGGTCGTCGAGAACGCTCGGCCGCAATTCTGAGGAAATCCGCTGCACCGAGGTGACGGTCTCGTCGAGCGTGCGCGTGATCCGATTGCGCAGCGGCTCGCTCGCGGCCGACGCGGACGTCATGGCCAGCAGACCGCCGACGTCCATCTTCAGCGCCGTCAGCGACTGCCCGAGGTCGTCGTGCAGCTCGCGCGCGATCCGGGTGCGCTCCTCTTCCTGCACGAGCAGCAGCCGATCGGACAGAGCTTTCAGATTCCGCTCGCTTTCGAGCAGACGTCCCTCGGCTTCGAGACGCGACCTGAGCATGGTGTTGAACGTTTCGGCGAGTTGGGCAATCTCGCGCGGCCCTTCCACGCCGACGTGTCCGAAGGAGCCGGCCGCGGCCCGCTCGGCAGCTCGCGAGAGCGCTGCCACGGGCCGCTCGACGCCGCGCGCCAGCAGCACGGCAATGCCGACGACGAGGATGATGATGACCGCGCCGCCGGCAGCGCCGCGGACGAACATCTGCCGCACCGGCTGCATGACGGTCGCAGTGGGAATGCCGACGTAGATGTGCCAGCCGAGCTCCGGCACGGAGCTGAATCCGTACTGCCGCGAAATGCCGTCGACTCCGGCCGCTTCGGCGGTTCCATCGTCGCGATGCAGCGCAAGCTCGGCCACGCTGAGGCCGCGCGCACTCCGTCCGGTCCATTGATGTGGATCGGTGGAGCGCGCGACGATGGTGCCGTTGCGGTCGAGAATGGTCATCACCGCGTCCGGCGGCAACGACGCGGCGAACGCTTCCGGAAGTTGTACGAGCACGAGCGTTCCTACGACGCTGCCGTCGGCGCCGCGGACGGGCGCCGACAACACCGAGACCCACCGATTGGCCAGCGGACGGATGACCGGCGCGACCGTCGGCAGCGTTCCGTCGCGAAGCGCCGTCGCGATCCATTGCCGCGCCAGCGCGGATACCGCTCGATCCTCCGTGGCCGGCTCAGCGGCGCAGACGAGCGCCGCGGAGCGGTCGAAGAGCAGCAGATCGGCGTACTGCGGGAAGAAGTCGACGATGGCGAAGAGGGAGTCGCACGGCGCGCGGTCGAGACTGCGAATGGCCGGCCGCGCCTTCATCTCCGTCATCAACGCGACCGAATCGGCGTGGAGTGAACGCATCCGCGCCGCCGTGGCGCGTGCGATCTGCAGCGCCGTCTCGCGCGCCTCCAACTCCTCGCGGCGGACCTGCGTGCCGTAAATCCAGAGGAGAAGCAGCAACAGCGGCAACGCCGCCCCGGCGACGAGTGCGCCCAACCACCATCGAATCGACAAGCGGCGCCGCGCCATGGAGGGAGTCTACGGTATCGCCGCCCAGGGAACGCGGGCGTCTCGCCCGCAGGTGGCGGCGCGCAGATTGTGCAAGTACCGGCGGGCAAGATGCCCGCGTTCCCAGCGATTCGCAAATGGTGGCCGAGCCTTGGGCAACCAACGCTCCGGCCGTGCCGGTGGCGGAGGCGCGTCGGAATCGAACCAACCTTTCGACGCTTCCGCGCCGAAACAACGGTTTTGAAGACCGCGGGAGCCACCAGACCCCATTCGCCTCCTCGCGTGCGCGAAGAACGCGGACGATAACATCCGAGGGCGCGAAAACTTTCGCTACTTGACGCGGGCGCCGACGAAAAATCCGTTCACGTTCAGGCCGGGGTTGCGTCCGGTCAGGCCGCCGTTCGAAATGTGGAAGAAGCGGTAGCCGGCGTAGAGCGGCATGCGCGCGTTCGGAAAAAGCACCACGCCCAGCCCGAGCTGCGAGTTGAAATTGAGCTTCGACGTCGCCGCCGGAATGCGCCGGTTCGACCACATCGGACCGGTGCCGACGTCGACGTACGGCCGGAGCGTGTTCGACGACGTCCGCCAGTAGTTGCGCAGGAAAAAGTGCGCCCACTCGGCGCGCACGGAGTCGTCGGGATCGCCGTACGTGTAGCCGAACCAGCTCCGCGGCTGGCGAACGTCGGCGTAGTCGATGTCGACGCCGGCGCGCGCGTCGGGCAGATAGCGTTCGATGTAGTGCAGGAGTTGCGGCCGGCCGGTGAGCTCGAAGCTGATCGTTCGGAATCGCGACTGGCCGTGGCGATTCGTTTCGCTTTTTGCGTCGCCGAGGTAGATGTTGAAATCGCCGGCGAACGCGGGAAAAGAAAGCAGTAGCAGGAGAACTGCGCGGACGATGTGACGGACCATGGCCGCGCATTCTAAACGGGCTGGCACCGCGCGTGAACAAGCTCAGCCGGGAGGGCGCGTCATGAACGATCGACGGCAGTCCGACAATCACGGCAACATTCTGTCGCGCTTCGCCAGCGCGGCCACGGCGTGGACCGGCTCGACGGCCGCGTTCGTAATCGCGGCGATGATCATCATCGTGTGGGGCGTGACCGGGCCGCTCTTCCACTACTCCGACACGTGGCAGCTCGTCATCAACACCGGCACGACCATCGTCACGTTCCTGATGGTCTTTCTGATCCAGCGATCGCAGAACAAGGACGCGCTGGCCGTGCAGCTCAAGCTCGACGAGATCGTTGCGGCGATGGACGGCGCGAGCAATCGCCTGATCGCCGTCGAGGATCTTTCGGAGGAAGAGCTGAAGGTGCTGCGCATCCACTTCAAACGGCTGGCGGAGATGGCCAAGAGCGACTTCAAGATCACCGAGTCGCACTCGATCGAGGAAGCCGAGGCGCGGCACAACTTCAAGAAGGACCGGCGAAAGGCGCGGAAGACTTGAGTCAAAGGCGAAATGTTGAATGTTGAATGTTCAGTGTTGAATGTTGAATGTTATGACTTAATACATTCAACATTTAACATTCAACATTGAACATTCAACATTTCGGATTTCAGGCCGCCCCAACCAACTCCGCGAACTTCTTCAAATCGATGTTCCCGCCCGAAATCACCGCCACGATCGGCCCTTCCGCCTTCCCGCTCAACGCTGCCGCCACCGACAACGCGCCGGCGCCTTCGGCGATCACGCGAACTTTCTCGGCCACCATGCGCATGGCGCGTTTCGTTTCGTCGAGCGTGACCACGATCGAGCCGTCGACGATCCCTTGCATCCGTTCCCACATGCGCGGGAAGACGCTCTTGCCGCCGGCACCGTCGACGAAGGAGGGCTGAAATTCTTCGAAGACCTGCGGCGATCCCTTTTCGAACGATCGCGCGCCGGGCGCGGCCGTCTCCGGCTCCGCGCCGAGGATCTTCACGTGCGGCGCGAGTTGGCGGATGGAGCTGCCGATGCCGGAGACCAGTCCGCCGCCGCCGATCGCGGCGATCACGGTGCGCACGGACGGCAGATCTTCGAGGATCTCCAATCCGAGGGAGGCATTGCCGGCGATGAAGTTGTGATCGTCGAAGGGATGGATGAACGTCCCCTCGACGCCTTCGACCGCGCGCTCGTCCATGGCCCGCCAGGCGATGTCGAACGGCACTTTCACGATGCGCGCGCCGAGGTCGCGCATGCGCTGGATCTTCGTCTCGGGCGCGGTTTCGATGGTCACCACCGTGCACGGAATCCCGTACGCGCCGGCCGCGAACGCGACGCCCTGCCCCGCATTTCCGGCGCTGATGGTCCAGACGCCTTTCGCGCGCTCGTCGGGCGTGAGCATGGCTACGGCATTGGCGGCGCCGCGGATCTTGAACGCGTTGATCGGCTGCAGATTGTCGAGCTTGAGCCAGATCTCCGGCGCCGTCGTTCCATGCCGCAACTTGATCAGCGGCGTGCGCGTGATGACGCCGCGGATCCGTTCGCGCGCGGCGTAGATTTCATCGAGCGTGACGGGACGGACAGGCGGTGCGGCAGTCGTCATGGCGCGCATTGTAAGGCGCCCGTTCAGACCGCGCGCGGGCACGTCTCGTGCTCTTTGGTTGCACGTCATGCAAAGCGCAGAAATCCTTTCTCCCTCGCCGCAAAACGCAAACGCAAACGTCAACGTCAACGTAAACAGGCGCGAGCGCTGGCTCAGCGTCGTCATCGGCAGTGCCGTGGCCGCGTATGGTTTATCGCGCCGCTCCGTCGCCGGCGTCACGCTGGCCGGACTCGGCAGCGCGCTGGTCTGGCGCGGCGCCAGCGGGCGATGCCCGGTCTACGGATCGCTCGGCATCACCAGCGTCGCGGAAACCGATCACGACACATCCCACGTCAGCGTGCCGTACGGCCGCGGCGTTCGCGTCGAACAGACCGTGACCATCCGTCTGCCGCCGGAAGAGATCTACGCGTTCTTCCGCAATTTCGAAAATCTGCCGCGCTTCATGTCGCACCTCCAGTCGGTGAAGGTCGTCGACGACAAGCGCTCGCACTGGACGACGAAGGGTCCCGCCGGCAGCGACGCCGAATGGGACGCGGAGATCATCAACGAAATCCCGAATGAGTTGATCGGCTGGCGCTCCGTCGCCGGCTCGCAGGTCGACAACGCCGGCTCCGTTCATTTCAAACCGAATCCGGGAAACCGCGGCACCGACGTCAAAGTGATCCTGCGCTACGACCCGCCCGCCGGACTCCTCGGCGCGTTGACGGCGAAGCTCTTCGGCGAAGATCCAGCGCACCAGGTGAAAGAAGACCTGCGCGCGCTGAAGATGCTCCTGGAGACGGGAGAGATCGCGTCGACGAACGGCCAGCCCAACGGCCTCCCGCATCGCCAGCGCGTGCGCGAACGCCTGGCGGAGGTGGTGCGATGAAGGCGGTCTGCTGGTTCGGCAAGACCGACGTTCGCGTCGAGAACGTCCCCGATCCGAAAATCATCAATCCGCACGACGCCATCGTGAAGGTCACGCTTACGGCGATTTGCGGCTCGGACCTCCACCTCTATGACGGCTACATCCCGACGATGATGAAAGGCGACATCCTCGGCCACGAGTTCATGGGCGAGGTCGTCGAGGTTGGCGCGGAGGTGAAGAACCTCAAGGTTGGCGATCGCGTCATCGTCCCGTTTCCGATCTGCTGCGGACGCTGCTGGTTCTGCAAGAACGATCAATGGTCGCTCTGCGACAACACCAATCCGAACGCGTGGATGGTCGAGGCGATGTACGGCTTCGGCGGCGCCGCGCTGTACGGCTACTCACATCTTTACGGCGGCTACGCGGGCGGCCAGGCCGAGTACGTTCGCGTTCCGTTCGCGGACGTCAATCCGGTGAAGATTCCTGACGGCCTGCCCGACGAGAAGGTGCTCTTTCTGACCGACATCTTCCCGACCGGCTATTTCGCCGCCGACAATTGCGACATCAAGCCGGGGGACGTCGTCGCGGTGTGGGGCTGCGGTCCGGTCGGATTGTTCGCGATGAAAAGCGCGTGGATGCTCGGCGCGTCGCGCGTCATCGCCATCGACCGCGTTCCCGAACGCATGCGCCTCGCGCGCGAAGCGTGCAACGCGGAGCTCGTCGATTTCGAAGAGGTCGACGACGTCTACGACGTGCTGAAAGAGATGACCGGCGGCCGCGGTCCGGACGCGTGCATCGACGCCGTCGGCATGGAAGCGCACGGCCATACCGCCGACGCGCTCTACGACCGCGTGAAGCAGGTGATGCGCATCGAGTTCGACCGCGCGCACGCCCTTCGCCAGGCGCTGCACTGCTGCCGCAAAGGGGGAACGGTCTCCATCCCCGGCGTCTACGGCGGATTTATCGACAAGATTCCGTTCGGCGCCGCGTTCGGTAAAGGGCTGACGTTGAAGATGGGACAGGCTCACGTGCAAAAGTACGTGCGCGCCCTTCTTGCCCGCATCGAGCGCGATGAAATCGATCCGTCGTTTCTCATCTCGCACCGCGTCCGGCTCGACGACGCGCCGGCGATGTACCGCACGTTCCGCGACAAAGAAGACGATTGCATCAAGGTCGTGATGCGGCCGTAGCCGAACTCACGCCACGCGCGGCTGATACGAACACAACGGATCCGACTCGAACACGTCGCCGGTCATCGACCACGCTCGCGCCCGCGATCCGCCGCAGAGCTCGCGGAATTCGCAGCGTCCGCATTTGCCCTTCAGGTTCGTGCTGTCGCGCAACGAGACGAATAGGTCGCTGGAACGATAGATGTCGCCGAGCGACTCTTTCTTCACGTTGCCGGCTTTCAGCGGCAGGAATCCGCTCGGGTAGACGTCGCCGATGTGGGAGATGAAAACGAAGCCCTTGCCTTCGTTCACGCCGCGCGGGGCGCGGGAGACGGCGCCGCGCTGCGCCTGGACGCCGAGGGGCATCGAGCGCGGACCGTGCTGGAGGAAGAGCGTGGAGGCATCGATCAAGCCGCTGTTCTTGTCGCGGAGATCGTGAAGGTTCTGGCCCTTCTCGATGGCGATGCGCTGCAGCATGTATCGGCGATAGTGCATCGCCTCGGTGGTCCGGATCGCGAACGGCGCGTGCTTCGTAGTGTCGTAGAGGAACCCGAAAAGGTGCTCGACCGTCTCGGGCGTCACCAAGTCGCCGCGCTTGCCGCGACCGGTGGGCACGAGGAAGAAGACGCTCCACATCGCGATCTCGAGCTCGGTCAGCAACTCCACCATGCGCGGCAGATCGTCGATCGTGCGCCGCGTGACGGTAGTGTTGATCTGCACCGGGATGCCTTCGCGCTTCGCGGCGCGGACGGCTTGCAGAGTGATGTCGAATGAGCCCGGGACGCGGCGGAAGGCGTCGTGTAACTCGGCCGTCGACGCGTCGAGGCTGACGGCCAGCCTCGCCAGGCCGTGCCGTTTCATCCGCGACACCGCGGCCTCGGTGAGCAGCGGCGTTGCGCTCGGCGTCAGCGCCGGCTCGAGGCCGCGATCCTTGGCGTAACGGATCATGTCGTACGTGTCTTCGCGCTTGAGAGGATCGCCGCCGGTGATGACGAAGATGCGCGGCCCAAGATCGGCGATCTGATCGATGAGACGAAAGCCCTCGTCCGTCGTCAGCTCGAACTGGCTGCGCTTCGGCTGCGCGGCTGCCCGGCAATGCACGCAGGCCAGATCGCACGCCCGCGTGTTTTCCCAGATCACGACAAAGGGCCGTTCGTTGAAATCGATCGCTTGGTTCATAGCAGACCTCTCGTGCGGGCCCACTCGGAATAGGCCATCGGCGAAATCTCGGACGGTTTGATCTCCGCGCGGCCGCCCCAGTAGACGTTGGTGTAGGTGAAGCCGATGCCGATGTCGTTGAGATGCGCGTCGATGGCGGCTTTGTGCGCCATCACGTCGTCTTTCGTTTCGCCGTGCGCGACGGCCATGATGTTGACGCCGTTCAGCTCAGGACCGCCGTCGCGCCAGTAGCAATGCGTCAGGATGGCGAAGCGGCCGATCTCGCAGCCGGCTTCGATCTCGCGCCTCGGCGGCACGGCCCAGTGAAAGAGTCCGTTGAAACTGGAGACGCGCTCGTTGCCGGCCACCGGCTTGGTGTGCTCGAGGAACGTCGAGAATCTCCCGATGACGCCGCGCCGGTCGAGATCCTCGGCGATGCTGAAGAACGTGCTGGGATGGATCCCGGCCACGAGCGCGCGGTTCTCCCACATCGCGCCGCCGATTTCGTTCGGCGCGAAATCGGCCTTGAGCACGGAGAGCACGTTCCACTCGCGTTCGGAGAGATCGACGACGGCCGGCTGCGTGGCCCTGGCCGGCTCCGGCGACATTTCGCCGACGCGCATGCCCTTGCGACGCATGTGACCGACGCCGAGGACGAAGGCGCGCAGGACCGGCATGACGCGATACTTCTCCGCGCCGATCTGCTGGCGGAGAAATTCGAGATGCGCATCGACGGAGAATCCGGCCGGCACTTTCAGCGTCGTCCAAAGCCGCCACTCGCTGCGGCCGTTCTCGCCATTGCGAATGACGACGTGGCCGGAGAACGGATCGCGCGAGGCGATGTAGTCGAAGGCGGCATCGGTGCGCGATTCGTCGATCTTCCACGCGATCAGCGCGCCCTGCGCGAGGTTCGTGGCCAGGAGCGTCTGCCGCACGCGACGAATCGTTCCCGCTTCAAGCATCGTTCGAATGCGCTCGACGACAGTCGGCATCGGCAGTCCGGAGAGCTCGGAGATCGTGCGCATCGGATCGCGAACGAATCCGCGCACACGATCTTCGGAGACCTCCAGAATGCGCCGGTTGATCGGATCGTGCGGTGATACCGGCGCATCGATGATCTCGAGCGCGGTCATTCAGGGACTCCCGAGATCACTTCTGAATCGAGCAGGTAGCAGCCGGGATCCGATTGCCAGTAATCGCCCGTTGCCGCTTCGGCGCGCGCGCGGAAGTTTCCGTTGCACACCGGCAACCACTGGCAGGTCGCGCAGCGCCCTTTCAGCAGCGGCTTGCGGTCGCGCAGGCTGCTGAGAAGCTGTACGCGTTCGTCGGTCCAGATCGCCGAGAACGGCCGTTCGCGAATCGAGCCGATCGAATGCGACGACGTGAACTGATCGGGATGCACGATTCCGAAACTGTCGACGCAGGCGATGGCGATGCCGGAGCGGTTGCCGCCGTTGTTGCGCATCAGTGAGAGCGCTTCATCGGCGCGCTGCGGATCGCGATCTAGGAGCCAGTAATAGATGAAGGGCGCGTCGGCGTGATTGTCGACCGTCATCACCTCGATCTCGCGTCCGGCCGCGTTCCACGCCTCGACCTGATTGAGCAGCTTATCCATCAGCGCGCGTTTCTGCGGCGGCTCGAGATCGATGCCGGAGAGATACGAGCCGCGGCCGGAGTAGACCAGGTGATAGAGGCAGAGGCGGCCGATGCCTTCGTCCTCGACCACGCGAAAAACGCTGTCGATCTCGTCGAGGTTGTCCTGCGTGACGGTGAAGCGGACGCCGACGCGAATGCCGGCGTCGCGGCAATTGCGGATGCCGCGGATGGCGTCGCGAAACGCGCCCACGCGCCCGCGCATGCGGTCGTGCCGTTTCTCGTCGCCGTCGACGCTAATGCCGACGTAGGTGACGCCGATGTCGGCGATGCGCCGCGCCTTCTCCGGCGTGATCAACGTTCCGTTCGTGGAAAACGTCACGCGCACGCCGAGGGATGTGGCGTATGCGGCGAGATCGAAGATGTCGGGACGGACCAGCGGTTCGCCGCCCGAGATGAGCAGCGCCGGCACGTTCATCAGCGCCAGGTCCTCGATCATCGCCCGCGCCTCGGCCGTGGTCAGCTCGTTCGGGAACTTGAGCGTTTCCGCGTCGGCGTAGCAGTGGACGCATTCGAGGTTGCAGGTCTTGGTCGCGTTCCAGACCACGACCGGGCCGTTGCCGGGCCGCGCGCCCGTGGTCTGGTTGGCGGATTGATTGTGATAGCGCAGCCGGTCGCCAAAGTAAGAAGAGCCGCCGAGAAGTTTCGTCACACTGATCATCGGTATCTCCGTTCGTCGGGAAGCATCATCGGACCGCGCCGAACAGAGCGACGTGATGGAATCTACGGGTCCTTGTGATGGCCGACACATTGGCCGCGCACATGGAGCCGTGACAGCGGTCATCGCGCGATTTCGATGCGCCGCATACGTTGTCGGGCGAAAGGAGTGACCATGTTCGACCGTAAGAAATCGTTCTCGAATTTTCGCGTGGGTCTTCGCCGTCGGAGCCGTTGCCGGCGCCGCCGCCGCGCTGCTCTATGCACCGATGACCGGCCGCAAGATGCAGAAGAAAGTCAGCGACATCACGGAGAAGGTGATCGACAAAGTCGATGACTTCAAGGGTGCGGTGAAGAGCTTCGCGACTGCGTAAATTGGGAGTTGGGTGTCGGCTGTCGGCTGTCGGCTGTCGGCTGTCGGGAGGTAGAGTGACGAAGCGCGTCTCCAATCTCCTGCACCGACAACCGACGCCAACATCGACACGCGCGACACCCCGACACCCGACACCCGACAGCCGACAGCCGACAGCCACATCACAGCCAACTGTGACACTCGTCATCCATCCAGCAGCGCACCCCATTCACGCTGCCTGCATGAACAGCCTTCTCATTCTCGCCGTCGGATTCGGCGCCGCATTCGGCACCACCGCCGCCTGGTTCCCGCAGGTCGGCCGCACCTGGAACACGCGCAGCGCCCGCGACTTCTCGTGGGGCTACCTCTTCCTCTTCATGATGGGCGTCTTTCTCTGGACCATGTACGGCGTCCTGCGCCATGACGTCGTGGTCATCGTCGCCAACGGCGTCACGCTGCTGCTGGTGATGTCGGTCGGACTGGTCAAAGCGCGCGAAAACAGGGAGTGACACCCATCACCGCGACGGGTGATTTCGAACGCCGACCGCTGCGACAAACGTCCCTATATTCCGTGACGAGGAGTCTCTATGCCGACGCCCTACAACCTCGACGTTCACAACGACTGCGCCGACTGCGACGTTCATATGGACCGCACGTTCTGCAACATGGGTCCGGAGACGATGAAGGAGCTCGACTCGATCAAGTTCACCGGCATCTATCCGAAAGGCTCGCTGCTCTTCGTGGAAGGCGAACAGCCGCGCGGCGTCTTCATCCTCTGCAGCGGCCGCGCGAAACTGACGACGTCCTCGTCGGAAGGCAAGACGCTCATCGTCAAGATCGCCGAAGTCGGCGAAGTCCTCGGCGCGAGCGCCACAATCCTCGGCAAGCCGTACGAGGTGTCGGCGGAAACGATCGAGCCGTCGCAATTGAATTTCATCAAGCGCGAAGACTTCGTGCGATTCCTCCAGTCGCACGTCGAAGTGTGCATGCACACCGCGCAGCAACTGAGCGAAAAGTATCAATCGGCACAACGCGAGATCCGCTCCCTCGGCCTATCGCAAACGACCTCGGAAAAACTGGCCAGATTGCTCCTCGACTGGTCCGCCAAAGGCGGCGAACAGACACCGAAGGGAACCCGCCTGACCATCCTCCTCACGCACGAAGAAGTCGCGCAGATGATCGGCACGACCCGCGAAACCGTCACCCGCATCTTCAGCGATTTCAAAAAACGCCAGATCATCGAAGTGAAAGGCTCGAGCGTCTTCATCCTGGCGAAGGGAAAGCTCGAAGCAATGATCGGCGGCGCGTAAGAAGCTCGTGCGATACTCGCGATCGTGAGATCGATCGAGATCGTCGTCGAGAAGCACGACGACGGATACGTTGCCTACCCGATCGCAATGCGCGGCATCGTTGTCGGCGAGGGTGACTCTTACGACGAGGCATTGGCCGACGTTCGTTCAGCGATTCAATTTCACATCCAGACGTTTGGTGCTGACGCGTTCCCCGAAACACCCACTGCGAGTTGAATCCGCAGCCGGTGTGGCACAGACACTCTTGTCTGTGCTGGTGAGGCTCGCGCAACTGGAAAATGAAGCCGCTCGAAAGGATCAGGCAATCTATCTTGCCAAAGCACAGACAAGAGTGTCTGTGCCACACAAGCCCGCTACCGGACGATCGTCTCTTCGCGCCGCGGTCCCGTTGAAATGATCGACGCGGGACACTCCACCTCATCCTCGATGAAGCGGACATAATCCTTCGCGGCATCCGGCAGATCGTCATACGACGTGATCCCCACCGTCGGCTGGTTCCAGCCTTTCAGCGTGCGGTATTCCGGCTTGTAGTCGTGATGCGCGACGGCGAATGCCGGGAACGTTTTCCAGAGTTCGCCGCGAACGTTGTAGCCGATGCAGACCTGGATCTCTTCGAACTCGTCGAGCACGTCGAGCTTCGTCAGCGCGATCGCGTCGAGGCCGTTCAGCATCGCCGACGTGCGCAGGACGGGCAGATCCAGCCAGCCGGTGCGGCGCGGGCGTCCGGTCACGGTGCCGAACTCGTTGCCGCGCGCGCGGAGATGCTCGCCGTGCGCGTCGTTCAACTCCGTCGGGAACGCGCCGCCGCCGACGCGCGTCGTGTACGCCTTGGCTACGCCGATCACGCGATGGATGTGCTTCGGCGCCACGCCCAATCCCGTGCAGACGCCGCCAACGACCGTGCTCGACGACGTCACGTACGGATACGTTCCGTGATCGATGTCAAGCATCGCTCCCTGCGCGCCTTCGAACATCACCTTCTTCCCGGCCCGGATCTGTTCATTGATCAGAATCGTGCCGTTGGTGATGCGGTCGGCCAGCACCTCGCCGTAGCGGGTGTAATCGTCGTAGAGCTTCTGCGCGTCGTAGCCCTCCTTGCCGTACACCTTCAGCACAGGATTTTTTTCCGCGCACGCGAACGCGATGCGGTCGCGCAGGACGTCGGGATCGAGCAGGTCCGAGACGCGGATGCCGTAGCGGCTCACCTTCGTCTCGTAGGCCGGACCGATGCCGCGTCCGGTCGTGCCGATCTTCCCCGCGCCGGCCGCTTCCTCGCGCGCCTGATCGAGAGCCTTGTGATACGGCAGGATCACCTGCGCGGAGTCGCTGATCTTCAGGTTGGTATCGATGACCACGCCAAGCGCGCGCAGCTTCTCGATCTCGTCGAGCAGCGCCTCGGGATCGATGACCATCCCGTTGCCGAGGATGCAGAGCTTGTCGGGATGGAGGATGCCGGACGGGATCAGCCGCAGCGCGAAATGCTTCTCGCCGAATTTGACGGTGTGGCCGGCGTTGTGGCCGCCCTGATAGCGAGCCACCACGTCGAAGGTTTCGCAGAGAAGATCGACGATCTTCCCCTTCCCTTCGTCGCCCCACTGCGCGCCGATGACAGCCAGGTTCTGCATGCGGCGCGGAGACTAGCACAGCCCCTCGGTTCGCAATTTGCTGACGCGGGTCTATAGTTCCGACGCGCGAGGAATCACATGGATTTGCACAACACGACCGCGACCGCTCCCCAGCCCATCTATTCGCCGACCCCGGTACCGGTCGAGCAGTTCATCGACGGCATCCGCGAGATGTCCGCCGGGCTAATCACCAAGCAGAAGATCTACGACTTTCTCGCCACGTACGAGATCCGTTCCGAGGATCTGGAGCGCTACAAGATGTGGCTGCCGGACCGCCACACGCGCAACAAAGTCTTCCGCAACGACATGATCGAGGCCATGGTGATCTGTTGGCCGATCGGCGCGATCACGCCGCTGCACACACACAATGGACAGCTCGGCTGGATGACCATGGTCGAGGGCAAGCTGATCGTCGAGAACTACAAACAGCTCGGCTGCAATCGGCCTGAAAATCAGCAGGTCGTGGGCATGGACTGCCTGGCCGGAGCCACGCGCATCGACATGCAGAACCTCGGCACGGAGCTGGTCGTCCCCGGCGGTCCGCTGAACACGGTCGACAAGACGCAGACCATCCATCGCATCAAGAATCTCGAGGAGTGGAACGAGCGCGCCGTGAGCGTCCACGTCTACTCGAAGCCGATCGACTCCTGCGTCGTCTTCGACATCGAAGGCGGCAAGTGTTTTCGGCGCGACTTGAAGTACGACAACGAGCCGGCGCCGCCGGCAGCCTAGGTTGCAAGCTCGGCCACAGATGCTTCAAGAAATTCGAGACCGCCGTGCGATCCTGAATCATCGCGACGTTCGATGCGTGCGCGGCTCGTGGCACATTTCGCGAAGCTTTGGAGTGCGGTGGCGATCGAGCCACCGCTTTGGGAGGGAGGGGGACGGCCAGTTTCGCGAGGACGGAGCAAGCATCACGCGCTGCCTGTCGTCACGATTCCACCACCCTCCCAAAGCGGTGGCCTTGCCACCGCACTCCAAAGTGCTTCGCACGAAACGGACGCCTGACGTTCAGGATGGCGAGGCGACTACCTGATGCCCGCCACCGCCATCCATCACATCCAGCTCGCGATGCCGCGCGGCGAAGAGGAACGCGGCCGCGCGTTTTACGGCGATCTGCTCGGCCTCACCGAAATCCCCAAGCCTGCCACGCTGAATGAACGCGGCGGCCTCTGGTTCGAAATCGGCGCACTCGAACTTCACCTCGGCATCGAGGACGATTTCCGTGCCGCGAAAAAAGCGCATCCGGGATTGCTCGTCGATGATCTTCGCGGCCTGGTGAAACGCCTCGAAGCCGCCGGCCACGCGACGAAGCCCGACCACCTGCTCGAAGGCTACGACCGCGCCTACGTTCACGATCCGTTCGGCAACCGCATCGAGTTGCTCGAACGGAAGCACTAATCCGAGGAGATTCCATGTCGTTAGTTTCCACGCTGCAAACCGAGCTCGATCAGATGTCCGCCGCCGGCACGCTCAAGCGCGAGCTGCTGATGAAATCGCCGCAAGGGGCGGTCGTCGACGTCGAAGGCATCGGCGAGGTGATCATGCTCACCTCCAACAATTACCTCGGGCTGGCCGACCATCCCGCCATCGCCGAGGCGGCGGAAAAAGCCGAGCGCGATTACGGATACGGCCTGGCCTCGGTGCGCTTCATCTGCGGCACGCAGACCATCCATCGCCAGCTCGAAGAGCGCATCGCGAATTTCTTCGGCACCGAGGACACGATCCTGTACGGGTCGTGCTGGAATGCGAATGAAGGATTGTTCCAGACCGTCGCTCTCGAACAGGACGCGATCATCTCCGACGAGCTGAATCACGCCTCGATCATCGACGGCATCCGCCTGGCCAAGGCGAAGAAGGAGCGCTACAAGAATCGCGACATGGCCGACCTCCGCCGTGCCCTCGAGGCGACGCGCAGTTCGCGCAACAAGGTCATCGTCACCGACGGTGTCTTCTCCATGGAAGGCTCGCTCGCGCCGCTGCCGGAGATCGTCGACATCGCCGCCGAATACGAAGCGTTCCTCGTCGTCGACGATTCGCACGGCACCGGCGTCCTCGGCAAGACCGGACGCGGCACCGGCGAAGAGCTCGGCGTCTTCAACAAAATTCACGCGCACACCTCAACCCTCGGCAAGGCCCTCGGCGGCTCGCACGGCGGCTTCACCACCGGACCGAAAACGCTCGTCGACTACCTCCGCCAGAAATCGCGTCCCTACCTTTTCTCCAACACGCTGCCGCCGGCCGTGGTGATGGGATCGCTGGCCGCATTCGACCTACTGGAAAAGGACACAAGCTTCGTCACGCGCCTGCACGAGAACACCGCCTACTTCCGCCAGCAACTCACCGCGCGTGGCGTGGCCGTGCGCGAAGGCATCCATCCGATCGTCCCGATCATCATCGGCGACACAGCCAAAGCGATCGCCATCTCCGCCGAGCTCCTGAAGCGCGGCATCTACGTCTCCGGCTTCGGCTTTCCCGTCGTCCCCCAGGGCGCCGCCAGACTCCGCTGCCAGATCAGCGCCGCCCACACCCGCGAACACCTCGACCGCGCCATCGAAGCAATCGTGGAGGTGGGGCGGGAGTTCGGGGTGGTCGGAAACGCACCGTCTTAGTTATCGCTCGGCTCAACCGACTCACTCGTGCGAGGTGTCGGCTTGAGACGCGCGGGATGAAGTTCCTTCGCTTTCGACCAATCGATATATTCGGTCGAATCGGCATTCGACCAGAACTCACGCTCTTCGTCTTCAGTGGAGAACGAAGGGATCTGTTTTCGCGTCGACCGCACGGAGTGAATCCTAGCCCCTTTGCGGTCGCGATTCCGCCGCCCTCCCAAAGCGGTGGCTCGGCCGCCACCGCACTCCAAAGTGCTGCGCACGAAAACGAATTGAAATCGAAGGAAGCGGATCAAGCGCTAATTTCGCGAAGCTTTGGAGTGCGCGTGGCAAAGCCACCGCTTTGGGAGGGAGGTGGAATCGCGACAAACGAAACGCCTGCGATTGAATCCGAAAACTAAACCTGCGCGCTGTAGCAGGGCGGCGTCGAAAGCGCCGTCATCTGGTCGAAGGCGGCGTCGCCGATCGTGCCTTTCCAGCGCCACATCACTCCGTCGTTCGATTCGAGATCGACGTCGATCGGCGTTCCGGCGTCGATCGCGACCGGCGACTGCAGCGGGAGAAAGACGTGCTCCCAACTCGTTTCCGGCATTTCGTTCGACAGTTCGATTCCATCCGCGAGCGTGGCGCGAAACCAGCCGGCGAAGCCATGCATCCGGCCGCCGCGCGTGGCGGTGAAGTGAACGCTGCCCGCGACGTCGGACGACGCGATGGTCGTGAGGTCGGCCGCGATCACCCTCTCCGGCATCGCGAGAAACGAATCGCGCCCAACGTTTCCGACTAAGACGATGTTCGATGCGAAGACGGCGAGCGCGGAGAGATCGAATCCGTATGGCCTGCTCGTCCACCAGCTCACACTGCGCTCGTAGATGGAGGCGTCATCGACCGGCACGAGGTAGAGCTCGACGCGCCGCGGGATGATCACCGCATCCGGCTTCAGAAGCCGCGCACGCGCGTCGATCACGCTGCTCAGAATTCGCTCATCGAACGCAAACGCACCGATGGTCTCCGTCACCAGTACATCCGCGCGTTCCGGCAAATCCACCTTCGTGGAACGTTCGTGGAACACCTGGATGCGATCGGAAAAGCCAAGCTGTCTGCTCAGAAACGACGCCAGATCAGCCGTGTGCGTCGCATCGATCGCGAACACGCGCCGCGCACCTGCTTCGCACGCGAAAAACGAAAGGATCCCCGAGCCGGCGCCTAGGTCGAGAACGACACTGCCGGGTGACACGACGCGGCGAATGGCCTCGCGAAAGGCATTCGTCCGGATCTCATCCTGAAGCAGCCCGCGGTGGATTTCGAGCATTACCGCGCGTATGCCAGCCCGTCCGGCACGTTCCCGGTGTCGATGAGGTGCCTGACCGAAAACGTCGACGTGTCGATCACTGCCACTTTCTTCGCGCCCGCGCACGCGACGAACGCATGCTTCCCATCCGGCGCCATGAGAATCCCCGACGGTCCCTCGGGCGTATTGACCGACTTGATGATCTCCTTCGTGGCCGCGTCGTAAACGTTCACCACGTTCGCCTCCGGATCGGAGACCAGCACGAACTTCCCGTCCGGCGTGAACTTCACGCGATTGGCCAGCTTCGTCGTCGTCGGCAGCGTCTGCGCCACCGTGCGCGACTTCGGATCGATGATCGAGATGCCGCCGTTCGGCGCGCGCGAGGCCACCCACAACTCCGATCCATCCGGCGCGAGATCGATCCCTTCCGGCCCCTGCACCACCGGAATCTGCTTGAGAAGAATCGTTTTCGGCGCGCCGCGCAGATCGAAGACCGTGACGCTGTTCGATCCGATGTTGGCCGTGTAGAGCGTCGTCTCCCCCGGCGCGACGACGATCATGTGCGTGACCTCGGCGCCACTTCCGCTGATGAAATCGACCGCATCCTTCGCCGCGTCATACCGCGCCACCACCCGGCTCCCCTCCGCCGTAAACCAGAACCGCGACCCAACCGCGACGATCCCATGCGGCCGCAGCAACCCCGGCAACGTAAACCGCCGCAACTGCTTCCGCGTCGGCACGTCGATCACCGAAAGCGTCGTCCCCGGACTCGGCGCCGTCCCGTAATTAGCGACCACCGCGATCTTCCCATCGTCCGACACCGCCACTTCATGCGGCCCCTCGCCGGTGACAACCGTGCCAAGGGTCTCGAAGGAAGCAGCATCAACAAACTGCAGCGTAGCGTCCGACTTATTGAGGATCAGCAGCGTATCGGCGTGCGCGGAAAGGGTGGCGAAGAGGAGGGCGAGGGCAAGACGATTCATGAAAGTTAGTATGCCATCAGGGGCGCCGGTCCTTGACGGGCATCGAGATAGTTAGGAGCAGCACTGCACGAACCGCTGTCGTTCTCACGATGCGCGGGCGCGGTGAGCGGTCGTCTTGCGCACCGCCGACTCCTCAACCACCCTCACTTCGCCGCTGAACAGACGAGAGGGGCGGACGCGCCATAGCCGATTTTTTCAGACTTTCGTTCGAAGGTTAGCGATCAAATGCCGATTGCGTACGGAATCGGCTCCAATGCTCCGCGCCGGGGCGCCACCTTTGCCGTGTTGCTGCACGATGTGCGCAGTCGCGGGTCACGCTTCCAGTGAAAGCGGGACCCGTCGTAGTCGGTGGCGATCTCGAACAGGCGGGCCAGATCGACGACCATCTCGCCGTAGATCCTGAGCGCCTCCGCCTCGCGTCCTTTCCGGATCATTTCCACGGCGGGGTCAATCCAGCGGCCGCGGATGTCTGACCATGACGGTCCGTCTCCCTGCTCCACAGCCTCAACGATCCGGGGAGCGATCTCCTGATAGGCGAGAATCATGCGCCGTCCTTCGGGCAGGAGGGACATGTACTGGTCGCGAAAACGGCGGAGGGTCGACAAAGTGCCATCATCTCTCCCAACCGACCGCGTGACCGCCTCCGTGATGAAGCATCCGCCGCCGCCACCGCCGAAGAGTTTGCCGATGGCATTGCCCACGGAGCCAAGGACTGAGCCGATGCCTTCGATGATCTTCCCGCCCAGATATACCAGCCCCCCCACCACGCCGGCAACGATACCGGCTCCGATCGCGTAAACGGTAAACGCCGCGGTGGCAAAAAAAGAGAAGACGTGCGCGGCGGCATCAAAGGCGCCTCCCATCAAGTCGCCGACCCAGCCAACCGCTTTGCCGACGTCGCCTCCGATAGCTTTGCCGAGGCCTTTGAACGCGCCAGCGATTCCCAATCCAGCCTGATAGACGACGCCGACTCCGGCCATGGCCAAGCGCCAAAAGAGCACGGCGCCGTAGAAGACGCTAATGGCGCTGGCCCACGCGAGGTCGGTGATAAGCGCGCGCTGCCCGCGCCCGCCCGCATAGAAGCCTTTGCCCAGCCCCTCGCCGAGGAATGCCCACGAGCCGCCGATCAGCTTTGTATCGGCCCAAGCGAGCTCGAGCTGCATGGCGGGATCGAGCGAGGTGTGGCTGCCGATCCAGCCGAAAGCATAAACGGCGTCAGTGCCGGCGAGATTCGTGCCTAGAAGCTTGTCGACCTGCTTGCTGAATGACAACCCGTATTCGAATTCGCTGTACTGGTAGCGCGCGTAGATCTCTCCATATTCTTTGTCGTGGATGTACGCGGCCTTGTCCACCGGCGTCAGCGGCGCGCGCGTCTCGCGCCCGTTCCGGGACACCGGCCCGACGTAACGCCCATAGAACGGGCCGCTACCCAGTTCGGGATTGAGAAGCGAGGGCTCCTCGTCCAGCACCGGCGCAGGCGCATCGACTTCGCTGCTGAAAGGATCATGGAACGGCCGCCACCCGTACAGCAAGGGGCGCTGTTCGTATCCATGAATGAATGCCACCTTGGGCTCCACGACCTCGCCGGCCAGGAAACGAGCCTCGCGGTCCTCGGTGTCGGCCGGCAGCAAGGGGAAATCATAGCGCCAGGATGCCCGGCTGGGCCGGACCGCATCGCCGGATCCGTAACGCGACGCGATCCTGCCGCGCAGCGAGTCGACGGCAGCCGCCGCGGCGGCGGTGGCGGGCATGGCCGCAGGGTTCCTCGGCGCCGCCGCGGCATCGCGGTTCGGCCGCTCGTAGGAGCGCGCCGACCGAGACTCTATCGATATCCGCTCGCGGCCGATGGCCTCGCGTCCGAGCGGTTCGCGCTCGCGGAGCGAGCGGCGCGCAAGCGACGTGGCAAAGAGTCCGCTCGAAAAGTTTCGCTCTGTCATTCATCACCTCGTGGGGAGCCCGAGCAGGCGCGCGCCAGCGCGCTGAATCTGCCGCAAACTCCTGTTCAACGGCACTAGCGTTTCCCCAGGCGCCACGGCGTCGACTCCGGCCGGGACGAGGGCGTTAATCGCACCCCGCACATCGATCGACGGACCGCGGGCAGAGACGTTAGGCCCTCCCATCGTTGCGGAAATGACGAAGACCTGCAGGCTGTACGCCTTGAGACCAGTTCGCGGGTAGTGGGTGTCGACGAACCTTCCGGTCAGTCCGCGAGACTCAAAAATCACAGCTGGCCCCGCGCCGTCATCGCGTAGCAGCCGGGTCGTCGCGCCGGCTGCTCCATTCCAACCGTCCGGCACTTCCCAAGCCAGTGTCACGCCCCAACCCTGAAGATCAATGGGAAGGCGAGAGGGCACCGGAGGAGTGGGCGGCCGCGTCACTGCCACCAGAGGCGTGGAGAAATCCGAGTCCTGAAAGCCTATCCCCCGAGCCCGGGCTTCGAATGAATGATCGGTGTTGGGATCGAAGCCGCCCACGAAGCTCCCGGGCGTGAATCCCACGAGCAGCGTGACGCCGTCGACACGCAGGTCGTAATCCGTCGCGGAGGGGATGAGATCGAACGTAACGCAAAGCCGCGCCGCCTCGCGGTCCGCGGTGCTGCACAACCGCAGGGCTGCCGGTGCGGGAAGTTGCGACATCAGAGCGGCTCCAGACTGTCAGTGTCGGGATCGAGGCTGTATTGCAGCGGCAGGAGCGGCCTGCCGTCGACGATCGGATTATCGGCTCGGATGACGATCTCCCATTCATCGTTATCCGCCTCGTGGCCGCGAATGGCCACGATGTTCCCGTCGATGGTGCTGGTCGATCCATCCTCGAAGACTGAGCCGAGGACGAGGCGCGCGTCACGGCCGACGGACAGGCGGCCCTGGTGCTGAATGCGCCCCACGAAGAGCACGGTGCGATCATTCTCGATGCGCAGCACCGGCTCGCCGGGTTCGACGCTTTCGCCGACGTCCTTGAAGACCGCGGTGATCAAGCCGTCGATCGGCGCGGTGAGATGCGAATGCACGTAATTCAACTGGAGGGCGCGCACCTCTAGATCGAGGACCTGGAGCTCGCTGGCCATGATCTCGGCGATATCGGCCAGCTTCAGCTCCGTAGTCTTGTGTCGAAGGATCTCGGGAAGCAGCGCGGCCATGGTCTGGTGAAACCCGAACGCGTTCTCCAGCTTGGGATGAGAAAAGGCCTGCAGTTCGCTAATCATCTCCTGCGGCGCGGCGACGGTCGTCTCCACTACCTGAGTCTCGAACGGCGAGGTCGCCGCGCGCCACGCGCCGCCGCTCAACACCGAAGGCACGCCGACCGTTCTCGGCGTTCGCTGCCGCTGGACGATGTCTTCCTGCGCGCCGCTGTTCTTCACTTCGAAGACTTCCGTCTGGATGGGCCGCTGCAGGGCTACGTCGCCGCCGTCCAGCTCCGCCGATACGGTGCTCACCGGATTGACTCGCGTTCGCGAGGTCGTCGCCGGCGCAGTGGTGCGGGTCACCGTGGTCTTCGCGATGGAGCCTGCCCCATACTCGGTATCGAGCAACTGAAAACGCTGCTCGCCGCTGGCTCTCATGCCCGCGAGATGGGTAAGGAGATCGGGGATGGTCTGGGTCATGAGCGTCTGGATCGCAGTGCGATGCTTGAAGCGGTCGCGAAACGCGGCGCGCCGCTGCTGGATCAGCTGGTCGAGCGCGGCACCGAGCGCTTCGTTGCGCAGAGAGAACAGAGCGGTGGGGCGGAGCAGCGCGCTGATCTCCGCCGATCCGAAGCGCAGCAGCCCTTCGTCGGTACTGTGCGGCTCGGCGAGCCTTGCGTACACCTGTGCGGCGAGATCGAAACGGGTGACGCGCTGCCCGAGAAACGCCGGGCCGGTATGAGTTACATGATCGTAGTTCTGCAAGCCAACGATACCCGCCATGTTGAACGGTACGTCGACGCTCTGGCTGGCCTGTAGCCTCATGCAGCGTATGGTTGTTCTTGCCATTGAGATCCTCCTGCCTAGGCGACGGATTCGGGCAGCAGCGCGCAGTGAACGCGCGTGTCCGATTCGGCTTCTTCGGCCCACACGGCCGCAAGGTTGAAAATCTGCAGCGCGAAGACTTCCCCACGTCCGAGGTCGCAAACCTTAAACGGACTGCCCGGACCGAGGGCCATGATCCTCACCGGCTCGCCGTCCGTATCGATTCGCAGAACGAGGATGAATTTCCCGTCGAATCGCCGGTCGACACTGGCAGACCCGAAAAGAAACGTGCGGGACGTGACGTTCTTTGCTTTAACTTTGACGGGGTACGTAACGCCGCCGCCTTGCAGTGCGAGGTTCATAGACTCGCCTCCTCCTTGATTTCCACCACGGCGTTGAAGGGCTGATTCGCGCTCGGCAGCCAGCCCGATCCGGGCGCCACGACTCTCGCCCCGGAGATCATGAGCACGTTGCCGTTGCATTGGGCCGACACGCTCGCCTTTCCGAACGGCGGCATATGCACTTCTGCCTGCGCGGTTTCCGCGGTGCCGATGGACACCAGCGCCACGCGAATTGTCGTCTTCAAGGTATACAACGATCCCACCCGCCGTACGCCGCCGAATGATTCCGCGGTGAGACCGCTGATGCGATAGCCGCGCCCGGTATTACTCACATCAGCGTGCCAAGCCAGACTGTAGGTTACGTACTGATAGAACGGCTCGCCGCCGACCGTGACTTTGCCGGCCGAGAGTTTGACCTCCGCCCGTCTCCACGTGTCGATGTCAGCGAAGCTGCCGAGGTCCGGCGCACAGCTCGTAAGCGCGACGGCGACGTCCTTGGCCAACCCTCCCCGATGTTCCGCCGCGACGGCAGCGGCCGGGATGAGAACGATCACGCCAGCCTGCCATGCCGAACCCTCCACCCCCTGCTCGCTCTTGGATGGCCGAATGATCCTTAGCACGCCGACAGCGGCAGGGTTCAACTCCTGGACGCCTGCTGCGTCGTCGATCACGGGTTTATCGCCGTTGGTCGTCTTGCCACCCACGGCAGCGAAAGTGTCGCCGAGCAGACCGGTGTTCGGAAGCGAAGAGCATCCGCCCGCTGAGATCAACAGCAGCGCGCAAAAGAACATCAGCAGTCGTCGTTTGGGATCTCGTAGCGGGTCACGCATAGTTCCTCTCTTCCTTGGTGCGTCGGAGCAGTTGCTACTGCCAAGGTTGACGGACGCACGCCACAATTTCGCGAGGCGTCCGCTACGCGGGTCGGCGGAAATAACGCCAAGGCCACCCAGAAGAACCTAGCCGGAGGGGAGCGCAGGCTCAGAACCCAATCAAATTCGGCTCCGGCTGAATCTCCACCCCGAACGTTGCCCGCACCCCACCCTGAATCATCCTCACCAGTTCGAGGACTTCCGCAGCGGAACCCCCGCCCCGGTTGATCACGGCCAGCGTGTGTTTGGAGGACAGTCCGACGTTGCCGTGGGTGAAGCCTTTGTGGAATCCAGAGTGTTCGATCAGCCAGGCGGCGGAGAGTTTGATCTGGTCGCCGGAGGGGAAGTGGGGGACGTTTTTCGTGCCGGCGCGGAGGAGGAGATCGTCGAACTGCGAGGGCGTCACGACGGGGTTCATGAAGAAGGAGCCGTCGCTGCGCGTGTCGGGATCGGTCGGATCGAGGACCATCCCTTTTCGTTTGCGGATGGCGATGACGGCTTCGCGCACGGCGCGCAGGTCGTGGAGATCGATCGCGCGTTCGTCGAGGTAGGCCTGTAGCTCGGGATAGCGGATCGTGGCGGCGCCGCCGGGGCGGAGGCGGAAGGTCACACCGACGACGACGTAGCGATCCTTCGCCGCGCTTTTGAAAATGCTCTGGCGGTATCCGAAGCCACACTCCCAGTTCGTCAGCGTCACGACGCGGCCGGTGTCGCGCTCGATCACTTCGACGCGGATGATCGTTTCGCTCACGTCCTGGCCGTACGCGCCGACGTTCTGGATTGGCGTGGCGCCGGTCAGGCCCGGGATGCCGGAAAGGCATTCGATACCCGCCCAGCCGCGCTGCACCGCGAAGGCCACGAAGTCGTCCCACCTCTCCCCTGCCGCGACGTAAACGTTCACGGCCTCGGCATCTTCATCGCGGACGGTGATGCCGCGCAGGTCGATCTGCAGAACGACGCCGTCGAATCCTTCATCCGCGATCAGCACGTTGCTGCCGCCGCCGAGGATGAAGAGCGGCTCGTTCTGCGCGGCGGTCCAGGAGAGCGCTTCGCGGATTTCGTCGACGCTTTCGGCGCCGATGAAAAGCTTCGCCGGACCGCCGATGCCGAGGGTGGTGAAGGGGGCCAGCGGGACATTCCGTTGCAGCCGGCGCGGCGCAACACTCTGCAACGACTGCGTCATCGCCGTTGCATTGTGCATCATCGCTGCCTGAGAATGCGGCACATGTCAAACATTGCCGTCGAGGAAAAGCAGTGGTTCGGCCATCCGCGGGGACTGGCAACGTGCTTCTTCACCGAGATGTGGGAGCGCTTCAGCTACTACGGTATGCGCGCGCTGCTGATCCTCTACATGGTGGCGCCGGTCGACAAAGGCGGGCTGGCGTTCTCGACGGAAAAGGGCGCGTCGATCTACGGCTGGTACACGATGGGCGTTTACGCGATGTCGGTGCCCGGCGGTTGGGTCGCGGACAAACTCCTCGGCCTGTATCGATCGGTCCTGCTCGGCGGAATCATCATCGCCGCGGGCCATTTCATGATGGCCTATCCGTCGCTGCCGACGTTCTACGCTGGCCTAATCTCGATCGTGATCGGGACGGGACTGTTGAAGCCGAACGTGAGCGGCATCGTCGGAACGCTCTACTCGAAAGAAGATGTGCGCCGCGACGCCGGCTTCTCGATTTTCTACATGGGCATCAACCTCGGCGCGTTCATCGCACCGCTGATCTGCGGCCCGCTCGGACAGAAAATCAACTGGCACTACGGCTTCGGCGCGGCGGGCGTGGGGATGACGCTCGGCGTCATTCAATACATAGCCGGCAGGAAGTACATCGCGCCGGGACTGGCGCGTCAGGAGAAGAACGAAGCGGATGAACGCGCGGCGGAACGTGCCGAGGGACGGCCAACGTCGTTCACGAGGGAAGAGTGGCGGCGGATCAGCGTGATCGCGATCCTGTTCGTCTTCTCGATGCTGTTCTGGGGCGCATTCGAACAGGCGGGGTCGAGTCTCAATCTGTTTGCCGACCGGCTGACGCGTTTGAGCTTCCTGCAGTGGAACTTTCCCTCAACACTCTTTCAGTCGGTGCAGCCGTTCTTCGTGATCATCTTTTCGCCGATCTTCGCGTGGCTGTGGCTGCGGATGGGGAAACACGAACCTTCGAGTCCGACCAAGTTCGGATTCGGTCTCTTCTTCGTCGGACTGAGCTTCCTGCTGCTCGTTCCGGGCGCAGCGATCGCGCAATCGCAGGGCATCAGGGTCAGCCCGATGTGGCTGATCGCCGTTTACCTTCTGCAGACGTTCGGCGAGCTCTGTCTGAGTCCGGTCGGCTTGTCGATGGTGACGAAGCTGGCGCCGCCGCGGATCGTCGGTCTGATGCTCGGCGTGTTCTTCCTGTCGATCTCGTTCGGCAACAAGCTGGGCGGCTATTGCGCCGGCTTCTTCGATCGCCTGCCGCTGCCGAAGCTGTTCGGCGCCGTCTCGGCGACGACGCTCGTCGCGGCGTTCATCCTCTTCCTGCTGGTGAAACCGATTCGGAAGTTGATGGGCGGGGTTCACTAAAAAGCTTTTCGCAATCGGTACGATCGTCCCGAGACGGGCGAGTCGCCGCGTGAGCGGCCTCAAGAAGGTAGCGAGGGGTAGCGAGCAGCTTCATCGCGAGCACCCCTCGAACGCGGGGGCTCGAATGAAGAGTGCCGCGTCAGCGGCACTGGATGGAGTGTCACATTTTCAAGTGCCGCTGACGCGGCACAAATCGTGGGCGCTCCCATTTTCGAGGGGTGTTCGCTTCGCTCTCACCCCTCGCTACCTTCTGAAGCCGCTCCGCGGCGACGAGCGATTACTACTTTCCGCTCCATACAGGCTTGCGTTTTTCGGTGAAGGCAATCAGGCCTTCGTTGGCGTCGTCTGTCGCCATCAGCTCATCGAGGTAGAGGCTCTCGACGGCGGCGAGGCGTTCGTCGAAGTCGGCGCTCTGCGCGAGGCGGAAGGCGCGTTTGGCGAATCGGAGCGACGAGGCGCTTTGCTTGTAGAGCCGCTGCAGCCATTCGTTCGCGCGCGCGTCGAATTCGGCGATCGGAAAGATGGCGTTAATGAGGCCGAGGCGTTCCGCGGTTGCAGCGTCGATGGCGTCGCCGGTCAGAAGAAGCTCGAGCCCTTTGCGCGGCGCGGTCTGACGCGAGAGTTGATAGGCGGCGACCGGAGGAAAAACGCCGAGGTTGATTTCAGGTTGGCCGAATTTCGCGCGGTCGGAGGCGAGGACGAAATCGCAGGCGAGGGCGAGCTCGCATCCGCCGCCTAGCGCGGCGCCGCGAACGAGCGCAATCGTAACGACGTCGAGCTTCGCCAGCATGCGGAAGCAGTCGTGAAAACGCTCCAGCATCGCCGCGACGCGATCGCCGAGGTGATCCTGCACGCTGGCGCCGGCGGAGAAGGCCTTGTCGCCCTGCGCGTCGATGATCAGTGCATGTTTGTCGGGTTTTACGGCGGCGATGGCATCGCGCAATTCCTCGAGCATGGCGATGTCGAGAATGTTCAGCGGCGGATCGGCGAGCGTGATGCGGTAGGCGTTGGCGTCGGAGGTTGTCGTGATCTTGGGCATGGCGAGGGGATGATAGTTCTCAGGATCAAGCACTGCATCTTGCCAAAGCACAGACAGGAGTGTCTGTGCCACACCACCCTGCCGAATTTTTCGCAATGCCGATGCAGGCGGAGGTGCGTGTGGCACAGACACTCTTGTCTGTGCTGGTGAGGCTCGGGACGACCTAGGTTAATTACCAGTTCGCGGTTATCAGCGAAATTTGCGACTCTGCCGGTTCGGCAGCGAGGACGCAGCCGAGCCAGCCGGCGGGACGCCAGCGTTCCATTTCGTTACCGCGCTGCGCGGTGGCGCGGCTGCGGTGGGAGCGGCTTGGTCGACCAGATTTCGAGCGAGTAGTCGGTGAGGAAGTAGAACGTGCCGGGTTGCGTGGCAACGAAGCGGCCAACCGCAGGTGAGGCGATCGATGGCGTAGGCGCGCCGATCGACGGCGATCCGTTCATGAATTGCGGCGAGAACTGGCGGCCGGTCAGCGCGATGCAGCCGCCGTCGGCGCGGAGATGCTGGTCGACGTACGTGACGCCGCTGGCGGGATCGGTGACGTATGACGAAAGCTGTTCGCCGGTCTTCGAGAGATCGGCTGGCGAATACGCGTAGAGCTTTTCGCCGAGGACGTAGACGGTGTTGTTGGCGAAGGCGATCGCGCGCGGCGGCTGGGAGCCTTCGCTGGCGTGGCTGACCAGCACCGCGGGATGCGCGGGATCGCTGATGTCGACGACGCGCACTTCGTTCGGCAGTTCCGTGAGCACGTACGCGCGCGTGCCGCTGGTGACGACGTCGCGCACGAAGCCGGTCATCGTCGCCGTCTGCGCGAACGCCGACCTCGGATCGAAGACGATCGTTTTTCCTTCGCAGCCGCTGCTCTGGCAGTTGATGGCGATCGAGGCCCAGGCCGCGCCGCCGGCGGATGCGATCGACGGCGCCAGGTCGGAGGTCTGGTTGATCGTCGACGTCGCCAGCGCGTTTCCGTCGCGGCCGTACGAGGTGACGGTGCGGTTGCTCTGGATGGTGAAGACGTTCGTGTCGCTGGCGGCGACGTCGACGATGAGCGGCGTGCGGATGCCGCCGGTCGACTGCATCGTGTTCGTGAAGATGTCGACGTTGCGGCCGTCGAAGATGTAGAGCCGCTGACCGCCGGCCACGAGCTTCTTGTAATACGCGTTGCCGTTCATTGCGAAGAGCAGCGACGGCAGCGGCGCCGCGCCGAGGACGACGGTCGTGATGCCGTCCTCCGTGGCCAGATCGACGACGCTGCTGTTGGCGGCGATGTGCACGGTCACCGGCGCGGCCGGCAGCGCGAACTGTCTGGTCAGCGTCTTCGTCTCCGTGTTCCAGATCAGGAGCGAGGTGTCGGTGGCTTCGAGCAGCGTCGTTCCCGCGAAGGCAAGGCTGCGCGCGATGCCGACGTTGGACTGCGGCAGAAGCGCCGTCGTTCCGCTCGCGAAATCAGCGAGCGTGATGCCGGTGAACGTCGACACGGCCGCGATTGTGCCGTTCAGCGCGACGCCGCCTGTGGCCAGGCCCGGCACGCTGATCGTCACCGGCGCTTTCGTGAAATCGGCGGACGAAAAGTACGAGAGCAGCGTGACTTTGTCGTCGCCGCGCAGCTCGGCCAGGACGAATGCCGATGCCGATCGCGCGATGAACGACGGTTTGATCGCGGACAACGCAATCTGCTGCGCCGTAGCCGTCGTCCCGAAATCGGCGGACCACAGCGTGTTGCCCGCCGCTTCGTTGAGGACGAAATAGCCGACAGTTCCGTTGAGCACCGCCGAGGCGATGGGCGCGCGGAATGTGACCGAGGTTACGAGGGTCGGCGTTGCGGACGTCAGCGCCCAGAACGATGCCTTCGCGCCGGTGGTCGTCAGGAGGAAGTTGTTGCCGCCATCGCGGACGACGTCGACGTCGCTGTCCCACGACCGCGCCTGCGTCAGCGCGCCGGTGGGCGACTGATTGAATTCCGTGATGCCGCCCGACGAGCGCGCAACGTAGACCGCGCTGCCGAGGGAGATGGCCGAGGTCGCGGCGCCGGTAGCGTAGCTGCGGATAGCGAACGGCGAATGGAACGTGGTCGTGTCGTAGGTGAGGAGCCCGATGTCGCCGCCGGCGACGTAGAGACGATTCGAAGCCGTGGCCATGCGGCCGATGCGATTCACGTTGCCGCCGCTCGGGTTGAGCTGCACGCGCCACAGCTCGACCGGCATGGCCGCGGCGGAGAGATCGAACGCGCGCACCTGGCGGTCGGCGCCGGCTGCGAAAATGGCGCTGCTGTTGATGCCGGTGATGGCCGCACCACCAAAGGAGTCGGTGGCCAGCTTCGTCGCGTTGCCGCCGCCGCTGTCGATGTTGGCGAAAACATCGGTCTGCTGTCCGTCGGAGACGTACAGACGGCCGGAGTTGACTGCGACGGCGTTCGCGCCGGGAAGCGACGTGACCGAACCGACGCCGGTCGGAATCGACGGCACGGCGATGTTGAACGACTCGACGGACGAATCGCCGTCCGCGGCGAAGAGAATGGCGTTGCTGAGCGCGAGCGACTGGACGTTCGTGCGGCTGGTGATCAACGCGGCCGGTGTCCGGGAAGGATTGGCGGGATCGAGCAGGTCCCACTGCGACAGTCCGTTCGCCGTGGCGACGTAGAGATCGAGTGTGGTCAGGAGAAGGTCGTTGATGGTGGCGCCCGCGTCGATGCCGCGCACGAGCTGCAGCGTGCGTCCGTTCTTGCGGATCACGTAGAGCGTGGATCCGCTGCCGGCGTAGGCGATGCCGTTCGCGGCGCGCACGACGCGTGTGATTCCAGGAAGCGGCAGCGACGCGATCAGCGCCGGCGGATCGACGCTGCGGTCGTACAGCGAAACGCCGTACGAAGTGGCCGTCCAGAGATCGTTGCCATCGATGGAGACGTCGAGATACGACGCGCGAAACGGCACGCTGGCAACCTGCGTGAGGTTGCATTGCGGAAAGGCAACGACAGGGAAGAGAAGAAGTGAGACCGCGGCCACCACACGCCCGAGCATTGAGAAGAGTTTAGCGCTTTCACAACTGCGGCCGGAAAAACCCCGCAACGTTTTCCTTCGCCCTATCCAACCATCCGCGCCGGAACCATTTGCGCAGCGTTACCTCTTCGCATCGCGCCAGGTCGGCGTGGAACATCGTCTCCATCTGCGCGGCGACGTCGTCGTTGTAGATGTTGATGTTCACCTCGTCGTTCAACCGGAAACTGCGGTCGTCGAAATTCGACGAGCCGATCGTCGTCCACGCGCCGTCCACCACCATCGTCTTGGCGTGCATCATCGTCGGCTGAAATTCGAAAATGCGGATGCCGCGGCGCAGCAGCAGTTCGTAGTGCCAGCGGCTGGCCTGTCGGACGATCGGGACGTCGGTGAACTCGCCCGGCACGATCACGCGCACGTCGACGCCGCGCCGCACCGCTCCTTCCAGCGCGCGGATCGTGTCGGCGTCGGGAACGAAGTAGGCGTTGGCGATGTAGATCGATTTGACCGCGCTGACGATGGAGATGATGTACAGCAGTTTCACCGTCGAGCTGCCTTCGCTCGGCGACGATTTCAGTACCTGCGTCAGATGCGGGCCGATCGGAGCGAGTGCGGGAAAGTAGTCGAGCCCCGTCAGCAGTTCGCCGCGGCTCTTGACCCAGTTGTCCATGAACGCCGACTGCATCTGCGTCACGACCGGACCTTCGACTCGTGCCACCGTGTCGCGCCAGTGGCCCTTCGCGTCGGCATCGCCGAGCCAGTCGTCCGCAATGCCGACGCCGCCGGAGAATCCGATCCGTCCGTCGACGATGAGCAGCTTGCGATGCGTGCGGTGGTTGACCGTGGAGAGCGTGTACCAGCGCAGCGGGTGATACCACTCGAGGTCGATGCCGTTGCGGGCCATGAAGTTGACCAGCGACCGCGACATCTGCGCGCTGCCGACGGCGTCGAGAATCACCTTGACCGCCACCCCTGCCCTGGCCTTCTCCGCCAGCGCCTCGGCGAACTTCCTTCCGATCTCACCATCCCAGTAGATGTAGAACTCGAGGTTGATCGTTTTCTGCGCATCGCGGATCGCGCTGAGCATGGCCGGAAAAATCTCGATGCCGTTCTTGAGAATGGTGACGAGATTCCCCTCCGACATCGGCGACCCGGTCAGGGCATGCATGGTCTGCAGGAAGGCCAGATCGCGCACGCCGAACTGGTGCTTCATGTGGTAGCGCATCGGCAGCTTGCGCCGGATGATCGGCAGCGGCGGCCGGTGCGGATAACGCGGCGGTTTGTTCTTGCGGGAAAACATCAGCGCTTCGAAGCGATCCAGATGATGAGCGAAATCATCGCGGCGGCGACGAGAATTGCGAAGCCGAGGATGATGACGAAGATGGCGATGGCGGCGCCGGCGATCGCGCCGAACGATCGCGGCGGCTTCGTGCGGTCGCGATGCAGGATCAGCGAGTTGAGGTTGATGACGTTCTCTTCGAACAGCCAGTCGAAGATCGTTCCGGCGATAGGAATCGATCCGAGGATCATGTCGAGGAGGATGTAGACGACCATGCGCAGGATGCGCGGCATCGGCACGCGATGGCGCAGCGCGCCGACGATGATCCACGCGGACAAGATTGCGCCGATGATTTCACCAACGCCCGGGATGAGACTCAATCCCGCATCGAGGCCGACGCGTTTCTTCGTCCCGGGTATCGGAACGGCTTCGTCCATGAAGTAAGCGAAGCGGCGTAGGACGACGAGATCCGGCGGCAGTTTTTCGTCCGGTTCGAGCACCTCGGGGATCAGCGTCGCAGGCATACTCATCGGTAATGCGGAGCGCGTGCCTTACTGTCATCCAGAGCCGCCGGAGGCGTTGGAGCGCGAAGCGCGGAACGCCGGAGGACGGCGAAGGATCCCCGGCTGATAACCCGGATCGGGCGGGGGGTTAACGGTAACCACCCCCGCCCTCCCGCGGTTATCAGCCGGGGACCCTTCGCCGTCCTCCGCCGCTTCGCGCTTCGCGCTATGCGGCTTCGGCGGCTCTGGGTGACAGTTAATCCCTAGGGAAACTCGGTGAATACAACACCGCGTTCAAAAACAACGGCAAGGTCCCCCGCCAGAAAAGGCGGAAGTGCGGATCGTCGGCGAAGGTGATCACCTGGCCGCGTCCGTACGGTTCGCTGACGAGGTAGATCGATCCTTTCAACCTATCGATCGACTCGTTCCACGCCACGCCGGCCACGAGCGGCTTCTCCTTCGTGATCGTGACGATGTTGTCGACGGCGTGGCTGACCGGGAGGAACGCCGCCGAGCCTTCGATGAGCACGTTCGGACTGCGGGGCACGCCGAAGGTCAGGTACGACCGGTCGTTCATCACCGTGCGGAACGTCGCGCCCGGGACGCGGTAGTCGTTGTACAGCTCGGGCGCGGCGGGCGACTTGTCCTTGTCGTCGTCCTTCTTCTTCGGCGCTTCCCACGGCTTGAGCTTGGAGATGTCGACGTCCTTCTCGCGCAGGAAACTGCTGGCGCCTTTGATGACGACCAGCGTGCCGCCGGTGTTGAGCCACGACTTCAGCTTCTCGGCGTTCTTGCCGAAGCGGTCGCCGTAGTCGCCGTCGGGGAGGACGATCACGCCGTATTTCGAGAGGTCGGTGTTGCGCAGCGATTCGACGGAAAGGTTCGTGTGCGGCAGCGGCGTATCGACGTCGAGCGTGTGCCAGAGCATGCCGTACGACGTCGCATTGACGCGCGGTCCGCCGACGAGGGCGATGCGCGGATCTTTGACGAAGTGAATCTTCGACGAGCCGAAGCTCGTCGCGCCGGTCCAGCCGGAATCGATCGGCGTGATCGACGCGCCGGTGTCGCGGATGACGCGCTCCAGCGACGCATCGAGATCGGACTTGTTGTTCCCTTTGAGCACGACCACCGAGCCGCGCGCAAGAGTGTGATCGTTCACGCTGACCACGTCTTCGCTCACGTTGAAGCGGATGCTGTCGTGCAGCATGCGGCCGGCGGCGCGGTACACGTTCGGATCGCTGCCGTCGATGATGTAACCGTAGCGCGCGGCGCGGAACGCCGGCGGCGCGGGCGGCGCGTATGGATGCATCTCGCCAGTGACCGGCAGCGCGGTCACGTACGAATCGACGTTCATTGCCAGCGGCAGCGACCACGACGTCAGGTCGTAGAACTCGTCCGGCTCGTCGGCGTGGGCGCGCTTCTGCTGCTCTTCAACGTACCCTTTCGTGAACACCGGCGAGCGCTCGAGCAGCGTCTGCGCCAGTCCGCCCAGCGGCTGGCGCGTGTTGATGACGACCGTGCCGGCCGGAAAAAGATGCGTGTCGATCGCGTCGCTGTCGATGCGCGAGGCCTTGATCGTCAGCGGCGACGACAGTTGCGACATGGCGATCGACTGGCGCTGCAGCATCTCGACGAGCGGCCGGAAATTCGGCGAGTCGGGCTGCAGCAGGTAGGTGTTCTGCCCCGACGCCACCTGCTTGCGCATCATCTCGTAGGTGTATTGCAGCAGCCCTTCGCGATTCTCCGAGGCCGTGCGCAGCGTGGCCATGGCGGTCGTGTAGTGGCGGGCGATGCGGTCGGCCAGCGTGTAGACCGTTCCGTCGTCGCGCATGATGGCCGAGCCTCCGCGGCTGTGGCCGGCCACTTCGTACGTCATGCCGATCGCGCCGTGCAGCGATGGCCAGGAGTCGCCGTAGCCGGGATAGAAAAGGTCGAACTCTTCGCCGGTGAAGAACGTCCATCCCTTTTTCGTGAACGCTTCGGCGTCGGCGCGGCCGAATTTCTCGAGCCACGTGTCGACGTCCTTCGGCAGATTCGCGTTCACCGGCCGCGCGTCGGGCGGGAAAAAGTACGACGACTGATAACCCATCTCATGGAAGTCGACGAACACCTGCGGATTCCACTTGCGATATTCGGCCACGCGCGCGCGCACTTCGCGCTGCGACGACCAGGCCCAGTCGCGGTTCATGTCGATCAGGTAGTGGTTGAAGCGGCCGCCCGGCCACGGCTCGTTGTGCTCGAAGGCGTCGGGATTCGGATCGGCTTCCTCGCCGCGCGTGCGGATGAACCACTGCACGTAGCGCTCGCGGCCGTCGGGATTGAGCAGCGGATCGATGAGGACGACCAGGTTGTCGAGCAGCACCGCCGAATTCGGATCGGTGAGCAGCGTGTGCGCCACTTCCATCGACACTTCCGCCGACGACGACTCGTTGCCGTGCACGCCGAAGGCGAGCCAGGCGATGGCGGGCGTGCTCTTCGCGATCTCGTTCGCGCGCGCCTGCGAGGTGGCGTTCGGATCGGTGAGCGCGGCAACGTTCGCGCGGATGGAATCGAGCGCGGCGCGATTCTTCGGCGACGTGATCACAGCCAGCATCAGCGGACGATGCTCGTACGTTTCGCCGAACTGCTGCATCGTGATCAGATTCGACCGCGTGGTCAGCAGGTGGAAGTAGTCGAGGATGCGCGCATGCGGCGTGAAGCGCTCGCCGAGCGTGTAGCCGAGAAATTCGTCCGGCGTGGGGATGGCCGTCTGGGCCTGCGACGCGATCGCGACGAACAGAACGAAAACGCAGAGAGAGAGTCTTCTCATCATGATCTTTCAGGTTGCATCGATGGTTGGAGCGATTTTGATTTTGACTGCATTCGCGGCGCAGCAGTTCCAGCACCTCGAAACAGAGACGAAAACGTATCAGATGTTGAATCTGATCGGCGGATTCTGTTTATGCATCGCCGCGGTGGCGGTGCGGCAATACGGTTTCATCCTCCTGGAGGGAAGCTGGACGGTGGTGAGCGCGTGGGGCGTTTGGCGGGTGATGCGCCTGTCATCCTGAGTCGCCGGAGCTGTGTAGCGCGCAGCGCGGAGCAGCGCAGGACGACGAAGGATCCCCGGCTGCTAACCCGTTTTCAATCGCGCGACTTTCGACTATCGCCACCGCCCGTCCGGGCTACCGGCCGGGGATCCTTCGCCGTCCTGCGCTGCTTCGGCTTCGCCTACACAGCTCCGGCGGCTCTGGATGACAGTGTGGATACACTCCGCTCCCAATGCTCCCGATCGTAATCGCCGGCCCGACCGGCACCGGCAAGTCCGCGCTGGCACTGCGGATCGCGGAGGCGATCGGTGGGGAGATCGTCAATTACGACTCGGTGCAGATTTACCGCGGCTTCGATATCGGCAGCGCGAAACCGTCCGCCGAGGTGCGGGAGCGCGTAAAGCATCATCTGTTTGACATCGTCGATGCCGATGCAGAGTTCAACGCCGCCGACTACGCGCGGCTTGCGCGGCCGACGATCGAATCGATCGAACGTCCCATCCTCGCCGGCGGCACCTTCTTCTATCTGCGCGCGCTGCTGCACGGACTTCCGGAGATGCCGGGACGCGACGAAACTCTTCGCGCGCGCATCCGCCGCATCGCCGAACGGCCGCGCGGAAACGTCTGGCTGCATCGCTGGCTATCGAAAATCGATCCGCAAAGTGGTAGAAGAATCGCCCCCGCGGACCGGCATCGCGTCGAGCGCGCGCTCGAAGTCTGGCTGGTCAGCGGGAGGCCGATCTCGGAATGGGAACGTCCGGCGGCGGAATCGGCGGGCGGGATGGCGGCGGTGAAAATCGGACTGATGATGGAGCGGCGGCAATTGGTTGAGCGGCTGGATGCGCGCGTCGACGCGATGTACGCGGCCGGCCTGATCGACGAAACGCGCAAATTACTCGATCGCTATCCGCGCACCGCGCGACCGTTCGGCGCGATCGGCTACGCTGAGGCGGTGGCTGTGGTGTGCTGCGAGATGGGCGTCAACACCGCGATCGCGGAAACAAAGCGCCGCACGCGCGCGTACGCGAAACGGCAAATGACGTGGCTGAGGTCGGAGCGCAACGTGCAATGGATCGACGTCACGGTCAACAATCCGTTCGACGCCGCCATGCAGGTCATAAAGGAAATGAAGTGACGAAGACAACGATCCTCATCATCGCGGCGCTCGCGCTCGCCAGTTGCGCTCCCGCGCCGGCGCCGGTCGTCGCGCCCGCCGCGCCTCAAGGCAACGACCGATTTCTCATCGATCCGCGCACCGGCTACGACGCGCAGCCGACGCCCGCCGATGCGAAGCGCTTCGACGACGCCTGGCACGCCATCCTGGCCGGCGACTACACCACCGCGCGCAAGAAGCTCGACGACGTCCGCGCGAAAGAACCGAACTACGCGCCGCTGCAACTGGCCGAGGCGGCCATCGATCTGCGGCAGGGAAAGACGGACGCCGCGCGGCCGATCGTCGAACGCGTGCTGTCGAAACGTCCGCGCTACACCGCTGCCGCGGTTTACGCCGCGGAGATCGACATCTCCGAGAAACGGACGCGCGAGGCGTTCGACCTCTACCGCGAGATCGCATCGCGTCCCGGCGCACCCGACTTCACCACCGAACGGATCGTCAGTCTGCGCACGACGCTCTTCGATCAACTCTTCAACGCCGCCGTGGCCGCGCCCGGCGAGGAGTCTGTGCGCCTCCTTCGCGAAGCGCTGGCCGTCAAACCGGATGCGAATCCGGCGCGCATTCTCCTCGCGCAAAAGCTCGTCGCGCAGCATCAATACGACGAGGCGCGCACGGAGCTGGAGCCGATCCTGAACAGCGGCGACGTCGATCGCTCCGACGTGCAGGAAGCGCTGGCGGAAATCGACATCAGCCACGGACGCTACGAGGCGGCGATCGCGCGCTACGAACGGATCGCCAAACGCGACCGCCGTTTCGCCGCGCGCCTCGACGAGATCAAGCAGCAATACGCCGAAGCGAACATGCCGCCGCAGTTCCGCCGCGCGATCGAGAGCGAGTCGATCACCCGCGGCGATCTCGCCGTCCTCATGTACTGGAAAGTGGCCTCGGTGCGCTTCGCGTCGAACATCGCCGCGCCGCCGATCGCCACCGACATCGGCGAAACTCCCGGCCGCGATGAGATCGTCCGCGCCATGGCCCTCGGCATCTATCAGGTCGACCCGGTCACGCGCAGAGTCGGTCCGTATTCGCCCGTCAACGCCGGCGCGCTATCGCGAACCACAGCGCGCCTGCTGTCACTCCGAGGCGCCTCCTGCGCGCGGGGAATCGGCAACGATCCGCAAAAAGTCCTCGCCGCCTGCGCCATCGTCGATCCCGTCCTCGGCGCCGGCCCCGAATCCCCGGTAACCGGGCGGGTGGCGGCGGCGGTGATGGAGCAAGTGGATCGGGCGCTGTCGCGGTAGGAAGACTGCGACGCGACGAACGGATTCAACATCAGCCGCTGCATCTTGCCAAAGCACAGACAAGAGTGTCTGTGCCACACAAGCCTTACCGGCGGCGCCGGTGTGGCACAGACACTCTTGTCTGTGCTGCTGATGCTCGGGAGGATTGAGAATTAAAACAACGTCAACCGCGGCAACCCGAACTTCTCCCTCACCAATCGCCGCAGATTCGCCTCCTCCGTCCGCGTGCGCGTCTTCGCGTCCATCTTCGACGTGTCGCCGAGGGCGATTGCGATATCGGCGCGGATCGCGTCGATCGCGGCCGGATCCGCGGCGATGAACGCATCGACCAACTCCCGTTCCAGATCGATCAACCGCTCCTCGATCTTCGGGACGCTCTTCTCCGACGCCAACGCCCGCACTCGCGGCGCGAACGGCGCGGCCACCGCGGACGTCTCCAACTGCGACGCCAGCGTCTCGAGCAGCCCCTCGGGACCGGACTCCGGAGTCACGCCGCCTTCGCCGACGTAGAGATTCTGCCGGTCCTGCCACAGCTCCTTGATCGAATGGCGGCAGTAACTGAGGCTCGAAATCACCTTCCTGCGTCCGCTGGCCTCGTTCTTTTCGAAGACCGTATCGATCGCCTCGATCACCACCGGCAGCGGCACGCCGTCGTCGTACCACTTCTTCATCAGCGCCCAATCCTTCGCGTTGAGGATGAACGGCGTCCCTCGGCGCAGGGCAAAGTGCGCTTCGATTTCCTGAAAGTAGGTTTCGGGTGGTGTATCGGCCGGCACGTTTGAAACGTACCACGCCGACCTCAGTTACAATCCCCGCTCCCCGGCCGTCACACGTATCGATTATGGAACCCATTGCCCCTCGCGCTGAGGTAACGGTTTACTCGCCGCTGTTCTCGCCCTTCCGGCAGCAGTTGCAGGGCAGCGCCGTTTCCATCGGGCGCGCTTCCGACTGCTCCATCCCCGTCAAGGACCGCTATCTCTCGCGCAAACACGCCGAGATCGTGGCCGATCACGGGTCGTGGATTCTGAAGGACTGCGGCAGCGCCAACGGCACGTACCTGAACGGCAACCGCGTCGAACGCGATCACCCCCTGCGCACCGGCGACCGCATCCGCCTCGGCGATACCGAGATCGTCTTCGAGACCGCGGAGCACAACACCGATCGCATGCTGGCCGTGGCCGACACCTCGCCGAGCATGACCATCTCCATCCCTGTAAAGGAGATCGAGGAGCCGGAGCGGGCCGACACCGGCGGCGATCTGGCCAAGCTCAAGACCCTCAACCTCCTCGCGCGCGAACTCATCGAAGATAGGCCCACCGAGGAGCTGTTCGGGTTCATCGTCGACCGCGTGCTCGAACATACGCAGGCGTCGCGCGTGGCCCTCGGCCTGCTCGGTCCGGACGGCAAATCGTTCGTCAACGTCGAAGTGCGCCGTCAGGATCGCACCGACACCTCGGAACTGCGCATCAGCCACACCGTTCTCCTCGAAGTGGTCGAGGAGAAAAAAGCGCTGGCGTTCATGGACGTCAGCATGGACGAGAAGCTGAGCCGCGCGCAGTCGATCATCATGCAGGGCATCCGCTCGATCCTCTGCGCGCCGCTGATGATCGGCGACTCCGTGGTCGGCGTCCTCTACGTCGACTATCTCTTCCACCAGCTCAAGATTTCCGAGGATGACGTGCGGCTCGTCGCACAGATCGCGCGGTTCGCCGCGATCAAGCTCGAGACCACGCGGCTGCGCGAGGAAGCGATCCAGAAGCGGATCATGGACGAGGAACTGAAGACCGCGTCGATGATCCAGCGCGGCCTGTTGCCGGCGGCGCCGTCGGGCATCGACGGCTACACGTTCGCCGGCGCGAATCGTCCCTGCCGCACCGTCAGCGGCGACTACTACGATTTCGTTCGCCGTCCCGACGGCCGCATGTACTTCGTGATCGCCGACGTCAGCGGCAAAGGGATCACCGCGGGCTTGATGATGGCCGGACTGCAGGCGTCGTTCCGCATCTTCTGCAAAGGCGATCCGCCGCCGGCGGCGCTGGTGTCGCAGCTCAACGACGCGCTGAAGGACACGCTGCCGCAGTCGAAGTTCGTGACGCTCTTTCTCGGCCGCCTCGACCTGGCGACGGGCGTGATCGAGTACGCGAACGCCGGCCACACGCCGCCGATCTGGGTCCGCAACGACGGCGTCGAGGAGCTCGACCAGACCGACCTCGTCCTCGGCGTGGTGACGCGCGCCGATTTCCGCGAGCACAAACTGCAGCTCGCGCCCGGCGACTCGCTCGTCCTCTTCACCGACGGCGTCACCGAGGCCGAGAACGAAGAGGGCGAAGACCTCGGCGGCCTCGAGCACGTGATGCACCGCCTCGCGAAAATGCACGCCGCGAACGCGGATGCCCTCGCCGCCGCCATCGAATCCGAGGTGCTGGCGCACATGGGCGACGCGCCGCTCGCCGACGACGTGACGCTCCTCGTCGTCAGCCGCAACGCAGCGTAGCGCGCAGCGCGCCGGAGCGCTGGCGTCCCCGCCGGCTGGCTTGGCTGCGTCTCGCTGCCAGCCGAACGACCTCCCAAAATGTCGCCTGATAACGAAGCGACCTCGGTTATCAGCTCACTGCCGCCAACGCGTTCGAGTGGCAGCGAGACGCAGCCACGCCAGCCGGCGAGACGCCAGCGCTCCGGCCGAAACGTGCCCGTTTCGTTCAACTGCATTCGATTTCCCGATTTCTCCGTATATAGCCTCAGATGTCCGCCGCCGCCTCACTTCCCTTCCCCACAAACGACGCGAATCTCGCACGCGCGGCAGAAGGCGATCACGACGCGTTCGGGATGCTGATCCGCGAACATCAGGACATGGTTTTCAGCATCGCCTGGCACTTCCTCCACGATCGCGATCGTGCCGAGGAGATCGCGCAGGAAGTGTTTCTGCAGTTGTACCGGACGCTCGGCGAGATCGAGTCGAACGCCCATCTCACCTTCTGGCTGCGCCGCGTCACCGCCAATCGCTGCATCGACGAATCGCGGCGCGGACGCTGGCGCATCGTGACGCTCGATGAAGCGAACGACGTCGCGCGCGATGCGAACGATTCCGACCCGCTGCTCGCCAGAAAACTCGGACAACTGCTGCAGCGTCTGCCCGCGCAGCAGCGCCTCGCCATCACCATGCGTTACCAGGAAGGACTCGAGCCTTCCGAAATCGGAGCGGTGCTGGACATACCGCTCAACACCGTCAAAAGCCATCTCCGCCGCGGCCTCGGCGCGCTGCGGGAGTGGCTGGGAGTGAAATCATGAATTTCGAAGACGACCTCGCGCGCGCGTTCGAACGCAAGTCCGCACCGGACGGATTCGCCGATCGCGTCCTCTCCCGGCTGGAAGCTCCTCCTCGCCAAACGTCGTCACTACTCCGCCGCATCGCAGCAGCAATCGTCCTCACCGCGGCGCTCGGCGGTCTGACCGCGCATCAGATCATCGAGCACCGCCGCAACGAAGAAGGCGAGCGCGCCCGCCGCCAGCTCATGACCGCGCTGCATATCGCCAGCGCCAAGATGCGCGTCGCCCAGCGCGCCGTCGCACACGACTGAGACAAATTGAAAGGAACCGCCATGACCCGCTACTTCGCGAAACTCATCCTCACCCTCATCGCCGCAATCACCCTCCCCATCACCGCCTCGGCGCAGGGAACGCGGATCAATCTCGACTTTCCAGACCTGGCCGCGAAAGCGAGCGAAACCGTCGACGTCACGCTCGACGGCCCGATGCTCCGTCTGGCCGGCAAGTTCCTCTCCAATGGCGACGCCGACGAGCGCGCCGCGAAGGAGATGATCAGCGGTCTGGCCGGCATCTACGTCCGCAGCTACGAGTTCGACCACGAAGGCGAATACGACAAGTCGCAGGCCGAGCGCATCCGCCAGCAGCTCGGACCGACGTGGAAGAAGATCGTGAAGGTTGCCAGCCGCACCAAGGAAGACGTCGACATCTATGCCGATACACGCGGCGACGCCATCACCGGGCTATTGATCATCTCTGCAGAACCGAAAGAGTTCACCGTCGTAAACATCGTCGGCCCCGTCGATCTGGAGAAGCTGGCCGGCCTGGAAGGGCAGTTCGGCATCCCGCACATCTCCGGCGACGTGCACTCGAAGCATCGGAAGGACAAGAGCCATGAATAACCGGCGCCTGCTGTTCCTGATCGCGCTCAGCGTCTTCACCCTCGGCGCGACGCCGGCGCGCGCGAATTTCGACGACATCGTCCGCGCCGTCGAGTCGCGCTACCACGTGCAGCGGACGTCGATCCCGCTGTTCGGCCTTGTTCGCTTTGCGCTTTGGGTCGTTCATCCCAGCGGCGTATCGGACGTGCAGTTGGCGACGTTCGAAAACGCGCATTTCGGCGACCAGCGCGAGCTCGCGGACATCGTCCGCCGCAACGCCGGCGAGCCGATGCAGCCACTGGTGCAGTCCCGCTCGAACCGCAACAACGAGACGACGCTGATTTACGCCCGCCCCCTCGGCGGCGACCGCGTAGCCCTGCTCATCTTCGCCCACGACCGCGAAGACACGACAGTCCTTCGCGTAGTGGTGTCGATGGACAAATTCACCGAGACGATGAACCACCCCGATCGCGTAGTGGCCGATCTCCGTTAACTCATCTGCCCCATCTGCGAAATCTGCGGATAATGCCTCCGTGGCTTTCCTCATCTACGGCGCGAACGGCTACACCGGCGAGTTGATCTCGCGCGAAGCCGTTCGCCGCGGACACAGGCCGATCCTGGCCGGACGCAACGCTGAAAAACTCGCGACGCTGGCGAAGGAGCTCGGACTCGAATCGCGCGTGTTCCCGCTCGACAAACCGCAGCTCGACGGCGTCGACGCTGTCCTCCACTGCGCCGGTCCCTTCGTCCACACCAGTCGGCCGATGGTGCGCGCGTGCATCGACGCCGGCGTGCACTACCTCGACATCACCGGCGAGTTCACCGTCTTCGAAGGCATCATGGCGTGCAATGACCGGGCCTCCCGCGCCGGGGTCACGCTCATCCCCGGCGTCGGATTCGACGTCGTCCCCACCGACTGCCTCGCCGCCATGCTCGCGGCGCGCCTTCCCGGCGCGACCGAACTGGAGCTCGCGTTCTACTCGCCCGGCGCCGAGATCAGCCGCGGAACGTTGAAGACGATGATCGAAAACATCAGTGTCGGCGGCGTGATCCGCTACGAGGGAAAAATCGTCGGTGTTCCAGCCGCGTTCGACGCGAAGGAAATCCCCTTCTCGATCGCGCCGCGCATGGCCATGACCATCCCGTGGGGCGACGTCTCCACCGCCTTCCACACCACCGGCATCCCGAACATCCGCGTCTACACCGCCGCGTCGCCGAAATCGATCAAGCGCATGCGCCGTCTTCGCCCTTTCCTCCCGCTGCTCGGCATCACCCCGATCAAGCGCGCGCTCCAGTCGTTCGCGAATCGCCGCACCGGACCAGACGAAGCGCGCCGCGCAACCGGACGAACGTACCTCTGGGGCCGCGTCAGCGACGGGGAACGCGAAGTGACGATGACCATGACCACGCCGGAAGGCTATGCATTCACCGTCATCAGCGCGCTGCGAGCCGTCGAACAACTCCTCGCCTCGCCGAAACGCCCCGGCGCCTTCACCCCCGCGAAGTTCTTCGGCGCGGAATTCGTCACGACGCTCCCCGGTGTTGAACTCACGTGAGACGCCGCCTCCTCCCCTTCTACGCCGCCTTCATCGCGTTGATCGCGATTTCGTTCACCATCCAGATGCTCCACGGCATCTGCCCCGTGCCGTAGCGCTGATCGACGTGAGACTTCTCGACGTGCGTCATCGCGACATTTTCATGGTTGCGCGACTCGCGGCACATTTCGCGAAGCTTTGGAGTGCGGTAGCGATCGAGCTACCGCTTTGGGAGTGCGGGGGACGGTAATCGCCGCGCAGACGTAGCAAGCATCACGCGCTGCGGCTTGCCACGATTCCACCGCCCTCCCAAAGCGGTGGCGTTGCCACGCGCACTTCCATGAGAAGGCCATCATCTGTCAAGTCGGCATCGGGAGAGCGCCTTGGCGCTCGAGCGATGCCGCACCATCGCGTTTGATTTTTGAGTGGTTCGTTGTCGTTTGCGTTCTGC
>Ga0070670_100000077_pt1 | contig 94670 bp, 80 predicted proteins | sample KBSS63metaG_FD_64665 | JGI IMG/M metagenome (GOLD analysis project Ga0070670, IMG submission 64665) | Switchgrass rhizosphere microbial communities from Kellogg Biological Station, Michigan, USA - KBS S6-3 metaG | ecosystem: Host-associated > Plants > Roots > Rhizosphere > Soil ... | reverse complement strand
ATCAAAGGCGGCGTCCACGGCGACCGCGCCACGGCGGCGATGGTGGTGAATTCGATCCCGCGCGTGGTGAGCGCGCGTCCGGGCGTGCTGACGATGGACGACATTCCGGTGTCGTTCCGGTAGCGTCAAGTGGATTAGTCGATTAGTAGACTAGAACGGTTTTGGTTTCCTGATCTACTAATCCACTAATCTACTAATCCACTAGCTCGAATGGTCGTACACGATCCGCCACCCTTCACTTCGCCGGTGGAAGATCAGCGTGAAGCGGCCGTGCGGGGTGTCGGCTTCGCGGGTGAGCTTCCAGGCGCCGGTGACGATGACGTCGTCCTTCCCGACGGGACGGAGATCGAGGTCGGAGAAGACGAGCGTGCCCATCTTCGCGGGCGAGTCGTATTTCGCTTTGTAGCGGTCGCGGACTTTCGTCCAGCCGCGCGTCACGTCCGTGCCGACGAACATCGTGTCGTCGCTCTGCGCGTAGCCGGCCATGTAGGCGTCGATATCGCCGCGATTCCACGCGGCCGCCTGCTGATCAAGCACGGCTCGAATGGCGGCGAGATCGTTCGCCGAAACACGCTCTGCGGCCGCCGCAATAGTCGGCAGCAGCAGAGCGATGAGGATCAGCGAACGCTTCAATGGCTGAGCGTCCTGACGCGCGACGCGAGAAAGTTGACCGTGTCGCCGACCAGCCCATTCTTGGTGCTGATCGACGCATGCGACGCGGCATCGACGAGGTGACCCTTATCGAGAATCAGTTGGTCGGAGTCGACGACCTGTCCGGAAGCGTCGCTGATCGTGTAGACGACGCGATAGGACGTGACCTGCAGAGAGGTATTGTTTTGAAACGCCGAGTTGTAGACCGGCACCGTTGGCTGCGGCCTGTCGTTGACCGGGTCGTTGGCGAGCGGCGTGACGGCGCGGCTGTCATTGACCTGCTGCGGCAACGCCATGCCCGGCGTCGACTGAACCTGCTCGGCGAGGTCGAGCTTGACGCTCACCGTCATTGGACGCGCATTGGGAACCTGCTCCGCGATCGTGCTGACCGTTACGTCGCGGAAGTGCTTCACGAAATTGCTGGTCGCTGTATCCGACGTGACGTTGACCGCAACCGGTGTGGATGGTTGCGTCGCGCAGCCGAAGGCCAGCATGCAGACGGCGATGAGAGGCAGAGCAATAGATCGGTTCATGGTTTCTCCTTGGGTATGGGCGCGTTGCGTTACGGTCTCCACGATCCCCGCTGCTCGCGGAGTCGCAGGCTCTCGTCGGCGAGCATGACGCGTTCGGCGAGATATTGAGCGGCCGCGCGCATCGACTGCTGTTGCGCTCGTGGTCCCGAAAATCCCGGATCGGTAGAGAGCAGGACGATCGGCTCCCACTCCAGCTTCGCGCCCATCTCGCCGACGATCGCGTACGTCCCGACCACGACCGGCCGGCCTGACTTCTCGTGGCGAATGGTCATGACGCGCATTTCATCAGCCGAATGTTGACCGGCGCCGCCGTGCACCGGCTGGTCACCGAGTGCGTCGAAGACCGATCTCCAGGAAATCGTTCTCCCGGACTTCAGATGATCGTTCGGCATCGTGAAGAGCTCATCCGTCGAGTCGAGGTTGATGGCCACGGTGAGTTGGATCGGACGCGGATTGGTGAGCGCTACGTGGCTCACCGCCAACTCCGTCATGCGCTGCAATGCCGCGGCGTCGAACTGCCGCGCGACCTCGGGCGTCGCATTGACGACTACCCGAACCGGAGTCGTCTTCTGCGAAATCTGATGGGCACAACCAACTGCGAGGAACAGCGTGGTGCAGACGAGCAACGAACGTTTCATGTATCCCTCCGAGGGTCCCGGCGAAACGACCGCATCGCAACCGGCATGCCGAGTGCGGTCACACCTGCGATGCTCCAGAGGATTACCCACGCAGCAGGTGCCGATCGCATCCAGTTCCACATCGCCAATGTGATGGACCACAGACCGTAAACGAGGACAAAAATCCTTCGGTGGTGACGGTCATCATCCACTCCGGCCGCGATGCTCGCGCCGAGGATCAGCGTGGGGATGAGGCCGAAGACGATGTTGAGAATGTGGATCACGTGCGATACCGCACGTCGATCACTTTGCGTACGACGTCCTTCGCGACTCCCGGCAGGTTCTGCACGCGCGTCAGGACGTCATTGAACGCATTCGACTCGCCGCCGTGCTTGAAGCACTCCGCGCAGCGCGGCAGGTTGGTGAAATCGCGGCGCGCGAAGGCGTCCTGCATGATGGCGAAACGCGGCGAATCGAGGATCTCGTCGAGCGTCTGCGTCTTCAGATCGCCGAGGACCTGATCGCCGTGCGCGTCGTAGCAGCAGTGCGTGACGCGGCCGTCGGCGAAGATCACCACCCATGTGAAGAACGCGCCCTGCACGCAGCCATAGAACTTGCCGTGCAGGTCAGTCTCTTCATTGACGTCGAGCGCCTCGCACGTCTTCTCGATCACGCGCGCGTTCTTGTATTGCTTGAGATCGAAGAGATTGCGGAAGTCGTCGACGGTTTCGGTGAGCGTGAGCCGCGAGCGCATCTTCTGGATCTCGATGCGGATCGGATGACCTTTGGCCTGCGCGAGGAACGCCTTCGTGAGCACGACCAGCTTGTCGAAGTCGCCGCCCGTGCGCAGTTGCGGATAGACCTCGGGATTCACGGAGTCGACGCAGATGCGGATTCGTTTCAGCGGCGACGCGAGCAGCTTCGCGCCGATCTCCTCGGTCAACACCAGCCCATTCGTCGACAGGCTGGCCTCGGGGAAAAGGCGGATGGCGTCGTCGATGCGCGCGTAGAGAAGCGGCTCCCCCATCTCGTGCAGCCACTTCAACTTCAGCCCCGCGCCGTGAATCTCGCGCTCGGCTTTCTCCACCATCGGCCAGGCCATGTCCTCGTACGGGCGGCGCAGAACCGGCAGCGGGCACATGCCGCAGCGGAGGTTGCACTTGGACGTCAGCTCGAGGCCGACTTTGATGCGGCTGGGGTTGAGTTTCATCTCCCGTCCACTAAGGCCGCGAACACAGCAGCGTATTCCGGCCAGGAGTAGCGGCGCGCCGAGGCCGCGGCGGCGCGTTCCATCGCAGCGCGGTCGCGCGTGATGAAGAATTCGTCGATCGCCTTCGCAAGCGCCGACGGATCCTCGGGCGGAATGAGGATGCCATTCTTGCCGTCGATGATCTCCGGCAGCCCGCCGACAGTCGTGGCGATGACCGGCCGCGCGAAGTGAAACGCGGTCAGCGCGACGCCGCTCTGCGCCTCGATGCGATACGGCGCGAGGACGACGTCCGCGGCGGCGAAGAAGGTGGCGATCTCGGAGTCGGGGATGAAGCGGAAGTCGAAGCGGACCTTGTCCTTTACCGCATCCGCGAGCTGCCGATACTCGTCCGCCTTCTCCCACCACGCCTCCCCTGCCACGACCAGCAGCACGTTGGATTGCAGTTCGTGCCAGGCCCGCAACGCGATGTCGAGCCCTTTGAATGGACGGACATGGCCGAAGAAGAGCGCGACGTTCGGCGCGGTGATGCCGAGCGTTGCGCGGGCATCGGCGCGGGTCGGGATCGCGCCGCCGAGCTCGTGGACCGGCAGAAACGTTTTCACCACCTGCCGGCCGCCCGATCGCGTCCACGCTTCGCGCGCCTCGGATTGCGCGTGGACGACGAGCGCGTCGCCGCGGCGCAGGACGCGATTGGTCAGCCAGCGCTTCCACGCGGCCGGCTCCTTGTCGCCGACGTTGTGACATTGCAGGATCACGCGCGTGCGGCGGCGCATCATCGCGATCATCGTCAGATACGCGGGCGCGAAGAGCCACACCCACCAGACGAAGATGACCGCGTCGTAGCGTCGGAGCCGCCAACCGGCGCGCAGCCACGTCAGCGGGTTCATGACGTCGATGATGAAGTCGCCCTTCGCGCGCGGAAGCGTCGGATCGACGTCGTCACCGCCGGGGTAGAAACGCTTCGGAAACTGGCGCGAGAACGAGACGACGTCCGCATCCATCTCCTCGGCCAGCCGCGTCGTGCAATACGCGATGCCGGCGCGAAAGGGGAACACGGGTCCGACGATGGCGACCTTCACGCGCGGCATCGTACCGTCACACGAAGATCCGGATCTCTTTCAACTCGCGCAGCTTGTCGCGGATCTCCGCGGCCTTCTCGAAATCGAGGTTCTTGGCCGCGTCTTTCATCTCCTTCGTCAGCCGGGCGATGGCCTTGTCGAGATCCTCCCCTTCGGTCAGGTCGAGGCGCGCTTTCGACGACGGACCGCCCGGCACTTCGAAGTAATCGAGGTTGGCCATCTTCACCAGATCGCTGTCGATCGCCTTGATGATCGACGCCGGCTCGATGCCGTGCGCCTCGTTGTACGCCTGCTGCGTGGCGCGGCGGCGGTTGGTTTCGGCGACTGCGAACTTGATCGAGTCGGTCATCTTGTCGGCGTACAGAATGGCCACGCCTTCGAGGTTGCGCGCGCAGCGGCCGATGGTCTGGATCAGCGACGTCTGCGAACGCAGAAACCCTTCCTTGTCCGCATCGAGGATGGCCACGCACGAGCACTCCGGAATGTCGAGCCCTTCGCGAAGCAGGTTGATGCCGACCAGGACGTCGTACGTGCCGACGCGGAAGTCGCGGATGATGGCGATGCGCTCCAGCGTCTCGACGTCGGAGTGCAGATAGTTGACCTTGATGCCGAGCTCCATCAGGTAGCGCGTCAGGTCCTCGGCCATCCGCTTCGTCAGCGTCGTCACCATCACGCGCTCGCTTTTTGCGATGCGCTCCTTGATCACGCCGATCAGATCGTCGACCTGCCCTTTGACGGGCTTGATGATGATGTTCGGATCGAGCAGTCCCGTCGGACGGATTACCTGTTCCGCGAAAAGTCCCCCGGTCTTTTCCATTTCGAACGGACCGGGCGTCGCGGAGACGTAGAGGATCTGGTTCAGCTTTCCTTCGAACTCGTCGAACGACAGCGGCCGGTTGTCGATCGCGCTGGGCAGGCGAAATCCGTATTCAACCAGCGTCTCCTTGCGCGCGCGGTCGCCGCCCCACATGGCGCGAACCTGCGGAATGGTTTGATGCGACTCGTCGACGACGAGCAGCAGATCCTTCGGAAAATAATCGATCAGCGTCGGCGGCGGCTCGCCCGGCTGGCGTCCCGACAAATGCCGCGAGTAATTCTCGATGCCGTTGCAGTAGCCGAGCTCCGCGATCATCTCCAGATCGAACATCGTGCGCTGGGATAGCCGCTGCGCTTCGAGCAAACGATCGTTCGCGCGCAGCTCGGCCACGCGTTCGTCGAGCTCGGTGCGGATGTTCTCCATCGCCACCATCAGCCGCTCGCGCGGCGTGACGTAGTGCGTTCGTGGATAGACGGCCAGCCGGTCGTATTCGCGCCCCGAGGTGCGGCCAGTGATCGGATCGATACGGGTCATCTTGTCGATCTCGTCGCCGAAAAACTCGATGCGCACCGCGTCGTCTTCGTACGCCGGCCAGAGCTCGAGCACGTCGCCGCGCACGCGAAACGTGCCGCGCGAGAGGTCGTACGGCGTCCGCTCGTACTGCATTTCGGTCAAGCGGCGCAGGTACTGCGTCATCGGCTTGTCGACGCCGCGCTCGAAGAAAACGAGCATCGAATGGTAGAGATCGGGATCGCCGATGCCGTAGATGCACGACACCGAGGAGACGATGATGACGTCGCGGCGTTCGAAGAGCGCCTTGGTCGCGGCGAGACGCAGTTTGTCGATCTCGTCGTTCTTGGTCATCTCCTTTTCGATGTACAGATCGTTCTGCGGGATGTAGGCCTCGGGCTGGTAGTAGTCGTAGTACGAAACGAAGTACTCGACCTTGTTCTCGGGAAAGAAGTTCTTGAACTCCTGATAGAGCTGCGCCGCCAGGGTTTTGTTGTGGCTCAGCACGAGGGTCGGCCGATTGACGTTTTCGATGACCTTGGCGACGGTGAAGGTCTTGCCGGAACCGGTCACGCCGAGAAGCACCTGGTCGCGCGTACCGGCCATGACGCTTTCCGTGAGCTGGCGAATGGCCTCGGGTTGATCGCCTTGCGGCGTAAAAGGCGAGATGAGTTTGAAGTTCATTTGGAGGCAGTAGATTAGTGGATTAGTCGATTCGTAGATTAGGAAGGCAGAACGCAGCGAGGACGACTTGATTCGTGATTCCGCCGGGAGCTACGTCAGAACCGAATCGTCCTAATCTACTAATCCACTAATCTACTAATCTACTAATCCACTACTTCACTCCGCGATTGATGTCGCGCAGCGCGGCGATCAGTTTGTCGGTCTCGGCTGGATCGATCTTCTCGTCCGAGTCGACGTCGGTGGCTAGCTTGAGAAAGTTCTGCGTCTTGTCGAGCTTCAGCTTTCCCGCCTTCGCCGAAGCGCGAAGTGTTTTCATCTCGCCGGCGAACGCGGCCTTCTGCGCCGGCGTCACGTTCTTCGCAAAGTGCGACGTCATGTCGCTCTCCATCTTGCCGAAAAGCCATTCCAGCGCGGTGCCCGACTTCGGCGCAAACGCTCCGGCCACGAAGAGCAGCACCACAAAGACCAGCGACGCCCATCCGCATCCGATCGGAACCCACCTCGGAAACAGCGGACGGAGATTGCTGTCCGGCGCCGCGTAGTAGTCGGCCGGACGGCGGAACGGAAGAGGGTCTGCGGCAGGCTCGGGCGGCGGGATGTCGCTCGGCGGCTCGGTAAAGTTGAATTCGTCCATGTCGTTAAGGCAGCGGGAAAATGTATCATGCGTCAAAATCGCGTCGTGCAAACGGTCTTGAAGGAAGGATGTACTGATGCCGCCTAAGTTGGCGAATGTCGCCGTGTTGATTCTCGACGACAACCCGCTGGTCCTGAAACTGGGTCGCGCTCTGCTCGAACGCGAAGGATGTACGGTGCTCACCGCCGCAAGCTGGATCGAGTTCAATCACGTTCTTGCCAGCAACTCTCCCGACATCATTTTTCTCGACGTCAACCTGCCCAGCATCAAAGGCAACCGCCTCAGCGAAGTGCTCAAATCGCAGTCGAGCAAGAAGGACATCCCCATCGTCCTCATCTCCGACCTCCCAGAGAAATCGCTCGAAGAGATGTTCCCCAGTTCCGGCGCCAACGCCTGGATGCGCAAGCCGCTCACGCGCGACAAGATGGTGGACATGATCAACCGCTACGTGAAATGACCGACGAGACGCGGATCCTCCGCACCGTCGGCATCCCCATCGTCATCGCCATCGTGCTGCTGGTCGTGATGCCGAAGATGTGCGTCAAAGCGGTGGTGGTGGCGAAAGCGCGTCAGGAGAAGGCGGCCCGCGAGTCCGGCCTGCACATCGAGTCGACGCACAAGCCGGCGGCGTATCCTGGCGGACTCGACGCCGAACGCGTTCGCTACCTGGTCGAAATCGACGAACGTTTTTCGGCGCCGTACACGGTGCACATCGATAAATCAGCGACCTCGGTATCCGACGCCGCGATCGTCGCGGCGCTGCAGAAGGCCGGCTACATCGAGCAGGCGCCCGACGGAACGCGGACGCTCACCCGGGACGGCCTCCTCCACCTCGACGGACTCGTCGACGACGGCACGTCGTGGACGTTCCCGATTGCCAAGCGCCATTTCGACTCCATCGTCGGCATCGAAGGCGACCACGCCAACTCGCACGTCACGATCTCCTGGAAGTGGCAGCCGAACAACGTCGGCGCCGCGCTGCTCCCCGACCCCAAACGCCACGAGGCGACAGCGGACCTCTCGTCCGGATCCAGCGGCTGGACGTTGACGGGGCTGACGGTCGACAGCGAGTTGCAGTAACGCCGAGCGGCCAGTCCGTCGGCGTAGCCGGCGTAAGGACCGTAGCCCACGCTTTCAAGCGTGGGTAGCCGATCGCGTTCAAGTTTGTGAGCGCGCCTTGGCGCGCGAGAGAAAGCTTTCTTTCGCCCTCTCAAGCGGGCTCACAACCAGCGCGGGCATCGGATTTCCCACGCTTGAAAGCGTGGGCTACGGTTCTCACGCCGGCTACGCCGACGATCCCCTATCCGTAGCGCCGGCCGCTGGACGGCTGGACCGCCGCCGGCTCGGCGGCAATGTGTGACGCGCCAGCGAGCCGCTGGCGGTCCAGCCGACGAGCCGTCGGCGCTACGAACACCGGCGCTACGTTGACGTCGCGGGCGGCGGCGGCGCGGTGCTCGTCGCCGGAGGTGGCGCCGTCGTCGTGGGCGGCGGTGCCGCCGTCTTCGGCCCCTCGTCCACGTTCGGCGCCGGCGATTCCGCCCCTTCGCCGGATCGCGCGGAGGCGTCGGGGACGGCTTGCGTCGGCTCGAGCTCCTTCGGTTGATAGAACGGCTTCTGCAGGTAGTACGGCAGCTTGCTGACGGCCACCGTCGCGCCGCTGCAATCCTTGTCCGGCTCCTGGCCGGCGATGAAGGCCTCGGTGATCACGCGCTCGCAGGGACCGATGCCGCGGCGGCCGCTCTTCAGATCCATCGGCGCCATGATGATGCCGGGCGGGATGTCGAACTCGGGACGCGACGTCCGCAGCTTCAGCGTATCGAGTTGCTTCACGATATCGATCCAGATCGGCAGCGCCACTTCCGCGCCGGTCGCGCCGCCGCCGAGGGAGCGGCTCGGATCGTCATAACCGGTCCAGACCGCGATCGTGTACTCCGGTGAAAATCCGAGGAACCAGGCGTCGGTGTAGGAGTTCGTCGTGCCTGTTTTTCCGGCCAGCGGCGGAGGAAGGACATGCGCCTCGTAGCCCGTGCCGCGGTCGATCGTGCCGCGCATCACGTGCGCCAGCTCGAATGCCACCTGCGCCTGCGTCGCCTCGGACAACTCGGGCAACTGCTCCTCAAGCACGCGGTCGGTCTGATCGACAATTTTTCGCACCAGGCGCGGCTTCACATACACGCCCTGATTCGCGAAGACGTTGTATGCGCCGGCCATCTCGATCGGCGACACGCCCGCCGCGCCAAGGGCAGTGGACGGATAGCGCGGAATGTCGGAGGTGATGCCGCAGCGATGCGCGAAATCGACGACGTGATTCGCGCCGACCATCATCCACGTCTTGACCGCCGGCACATTGATCGACAGCTCCAGCGCGCGCTGAATGGTCACGATGCCTGCGTACTTGCCGTAGTAATTCTTCGGCGAGTAAATCTGATTGCCGACCGGGATCGCCACCGGCTCGTCGAAGACCGTGTCCGCCGGCGTCAGCCCCTTCTCGAACGCCGCGCCGTAAACAAACGGCTTGAACGACGATCCGGTTTGGCGTCGCGACTGAATGGCGCGATTGAACTTCGACATCTGGAAGTCGTAGCCGCCCACCAGCGCGCGCACCTCGCCCGTCTTCACATCGAGGATGACCACCGCGCCCTGCACCTGCGGCAACTGATCGAGCATCCACTTCTTCGCGTGCGTCTTCGCGTCTTCGTCCTGACGGATGTAGATGATGTCGCCGGTCTTGAGCGTCCCCTCCATCGTCTTCCGCTGCGTCCAGGCGAACGACGTCGCGGGCAGCGTCATCGAGTCTTTGCCGACGCGCGCAGTGACGCCGTTCTTGTCGACCGCCATCACGACCGCGGGATAGAGCTTGTCCGGAACGTACGCGTCATTCGACCAGCTCGGATCTTTGTACGCGTTCGGATCGATCCCCTCGGTCACGAGATTCCGCGCCGGCTTGCGAAATCCGCGGCGCCGATCCCATCGCCGCAGCCCGCGCTGCAACGCCGTCTCGGCGGCGATCTGCATGCGCAGGTCGAGCGTCGAGTAAACCTTCAGTCCGCGCTGGTAGAGATTCTCGATGCCGAATTTGTCGCTGCGCTCGATGTACTGCCGGATCTCCTCCGAAAAATAAGCGCCCACACGCGGCGCTTCCTCTTTGTACGTGCCGAGGACGATCGGCGCATTCGCCGCCTGCTGAAACTGCTGCTTGGTGACGTAGCGCTCTTCGTACATCCGCCGCAACACGTGATTGCGCCGCGCCACCGCGTGATCCATGTGCGTGATCGGGCTGTAGTACATCGGCGCCCGAATCAGTCCCGCGATCATGGCCGCCTCGGGAACGGTCAAATCCTTCGCGTGCTTGCCGAAGTAGAGCCGCGACGCCGCCTCGACTCCGTAAGCGCCATGGCCGAGGTAAACCTGATTCGCGTACAGCTCGAAGATCTGGTCCTTGGTGAAGTTCTTCTCGATGTCGACGGCCAGAAAGGCCTCATTGATCTTGCGCCGGAAATCCTTCGCCGGCGTGAGGAAGACCTGTTTGGCAAGCTGCTGCGTCAACGTCGACGCGCCCTCAACTTTCTTCCGCGCGATGATGTCCTTGAGCGCAGCGCGGAAGATCGCCTTCGGATTGATGCCGCCGTGGTGATAGAAATCCGCATCCTCGGTGGCTACGACGGCCTGCACCAGCGCCGGCGCCATGTCGCGCTTGGCCACCACGATGCGCTTCTGGATCGAGTACTCGGCGAATCCGATCCCGTTACGGTCATAGACGCGCGTGATGATGGCCGGCTGATAGTTCTCCAGCGATTTCACCAGCGGCACGCGGATGGCGTGCGCGAGCACGAAGCCGCCCGGGATGCCGAGGATGATGGCGATGCCGAGGAGGATTAGTTTCGATTTGCGGCGCGCGGACATCAGTTCGAGAGTTTATCCGCAGATGGTGTGGCACAGACACTCTTGTCTGTGTGACGCAGATTAGAATGCCGGCAATGTCTTCTGCTCCCTCCCCTACGGCGCCGGCTACGGCCGACTGGAGCCGCCTGGTCGCGGACTCCATCGCCCAGCACGGCGCCTGGCATACGTACCTCAAGCTCGTCGAAGCGCGCAGCGCGTATCCCGACGACCTCTCGCTGCGCGGCTACACGGAAATCCTGCGCAACACGATCGTTCGCGATTTTCTCGCTCATCCAAAAGGCTGGCACTCCATCCCGAAGCTGACCGCGGAGTTCCTCTCGAACTTCGATCGCTTCAACCTCACCGCGCAGGAGGGCTACCTGATGTCGCTGATCGACGGCCGCCTCGACCTGCAGAAACTGCTGATCCTCAGTCCCTTCGATCAGTTCACGACGCTCTTCACGCTCGCCAAGCTCCAGCACGAGCGCGCGATCACGGTGCCGCAATGAATGTAGAAGAAAAGTACGTCATCGCCAGACATCTGAAAACGCCGATCGCGATCGTCAATGAACACGGCGGCGTCGAGTGGCGCAACGAAGCCTTCGCAGCAACCTTCGGTACGGACGCGAAGGAATGGCTGACGCAGGCCGCGCGCGCGGTGGCCGGCGAACGCGGCTGGCTGCAGGGCTTTTTTCTCGACGCCGACGCGCACCGCTCGCTCGACGTCGACATCGAAGGACGCACCTATCGCGTCGACAAGATCATTCAGGCCGACGACTACGCCACTCCCGCCGTCGCGCTCTGGTTCGAGGACGTGACGTTGCAGCGCGAAGCGGAGCAGGCCAAGTCGGACTTCACCGCGCAAATCGTCCACGACCTGCGCGGCCCGCTTTCCGGCATCCAGGGAACGCTGGAGTTCGTGCTGTCGCAGGATTCGAAGCTCGACACGCTGCACACGGATCTGCTCACCGAGGCGCAGCGCGAGTCGGAACGGATGATGAGCCTGATCAACGAGATCATGGACTTCTCGAAGATCCAGTCCGGCAGCTTCGCCGTGGAGCAGGAGCCGGTGCGCATCGCCGGCCTGCTCAAACGCGCCGTGCGCAGCCTGCAGAGCGTGGCTTCGCGCGACGAGGTCTTCCTCCTCTCCGCACATGGCCGTGACGTCCCGCAGATCATCGGCAGCGTGGAGAAACTGACGCAGGCGGTGATCAACCTGATCTCCAACTCGCTGAAGTTCACGCCGAAGAAGGGTTTGATCTCCGTCGGCGCGCAGATCGTCCGCAAGGACGAGATCCCCGAGTCGATCGTGATCACGGTGACCGACACCGGCATGGGCATCAAGGCGACAGAGCTCCAGCAGATCTGGGACAAGTACAAGCAGTCCGGCAACAAATCCCTCCGCGGCGGCGGCGGCACCGGTCTCGGCCTCTACATCGTGAAGCAGGTCGTGGAAGCCCACGGCGGCGAGGTGACGGTTGCGTCGATCGAAGGCGTCGGCACGAGCATGGTGCTCAAGCTGCCGGTCACGCGCGCGGCGTAAGATGACGCGGTGCAGGCACTCGCATACTGGAAAGCCGTGACACAGGATCGAACTGACTTTCTCGATGAGTTTCTCGATCTACTCGTCGAGAACGGCATTCGCTACTGCGTGATCGGCGGCCAGGGCGTGAATGCGTACGCCGAGCCTTTGGTCAGTCTCGATCTGGATGTCGCCGTCGTCACAGAAGATATCGGCCGCGTAAGACAGCTTCTTTCAGAACGCTTTCACGTCGAGCAATTTCCGCACAGCATCAACGCCAGCGCCGCCGGCTCGCAGCTTCGCGTGCAAATTCAAACCGATTCGCGCTACGCCGCGTTCGTACCGCGCGCAACGCCGCGCGAAGTTCTCGGCGTCATATTGCAGGTCGCGGCCGTCGAGGACGTCCTTCAGGGCAAGCTGTGGGCGTTTCTCGATGAGACTCGCCGCGGGACAAAGCGACAGAAAGATCTCGCCGACATCGGACGTCTCATCGAAGCGTATCCGCACCTTCGCTCGCGCGTGCCTCACGAGGTTCTGGACCGGCTGGTCTGAAGCCGCTCGAGAACTACCGCTTACATCAGCGCGTCCACGCCGAACGCGATCTCCTCTTCCGTCACATCGGAGAAGACTTCGCAATGGCCGATCGCGCGCAGGAAAACCATCACGCGCTGGCTGCCAGTGTTTTTCTTGTCGTGTTCCGTGGCGGCGAGGATCGCTTCGCGATCGATGCCGTCGGGAAGCGGCGACGGGTTCCAGGCGCGGATGGCGCGCTCGATGCGGCCGCCGACTGCGCGGTCGAGAATGCCGCGGCGGACGGCGATCGCGTTCGCGGCGATCATCCCCCAGGCCACCGCTTCGCCGTGCGTGAGGCCGCGATAGTCGAGAGCTGCTTCGATGCCGTGCGCGATGGTGTGACCGTAGTTGAGCAGCCGGCGCAGGTCGGCTTCCTTTTCGTCGGCCGAGACGATCTCCGCTTTCACACGGATGGCTTTGCGCACAACCTGCTCGATATCGAAGTCAGGCGGCGATTCGAGCAACTCGAAGAGCGACGCGTCGGCGATGACGCCGCCTTTCAGCGCTTCAAAAAGTCCGCTCAGAATTTCGCGCCGCGGCAGCGAGTCGAGCGTGGCAAGATCGGAAATTACCGCACGCGGCGGATAGAAACTGCCGATGAGGTTCTTCCCCTTGGCGTGATTGACGGCGAGCTTTCCGCCGAGCGAGCTGTCGACTTGCGCGAGGAGAGTGGTGGGAACGTGAACGAGATCGATGCCGCGCAAGAAGATCGACGCCGCGAATCCGGCGGTGTCGCCGACCATGCCGCCACCGACGACCACGGCCATCGAATCTCGTTTCGCACCGCGCGCGAGTAACTGCGTGATGACGTCGTTGGCGGTTTCCAGTGTCTTGTGCGCTTCCCCTTCCTCGATGGCAATGACGTCCGCATCGAGCGTGGCCGCAATCTGTTCGCCGAACCGGTCGCGAAGCACCGTCGACGTGATGACGAAGATTCGTCCGCGCCTCGGGATCAGCGAACGGACGTCGTCGAGCAGATTGCGGCCGACGTAGACGGGATACGTCGCGGACGCTTGGCGAATCGTAAGGAAGGGCTGCATGGCTCCGCCCAAGTCTAATCTGCGTCCATCTGCGTAATCTGCGGATTAGGTTTTATCCGCAGATGGACGCAGATTTACGCAGATAGAGTCGACGTAGAATTGCGACGTGAACAGCAACGTGCAGAGCCACGAAACGTTCAGCCTTTCTCCTGAGGACAAACAGCGACTCCTTGAATCAATTGCGGAAGCTGATCGAGGCGAGTTCGTGGACGCCGAGGAGCTTTTCGCTGAACTTGAGGCGAAGGAGCGGCGTCCTGTTCGACGCCGCACGCCCCGCTGAGTCAGAAGCGGGCGAGACGCCCACGCTTCCAGGCCTACCTCAATCGAATCCCCAACTCCTCCAACTGCTTCTCATCGACTCGCGAGGGCGCTTCGCTGAGCAGATCCTGCGCGCGCGCGGTCTTCGGGAAGGCGATGACCTCGCGGAGCGACTCGGCGCGGGCCATGAGCATGACCATGCGGTCGAAGCCGAGGGCCACGCCGCCGTGCGGCGGGGCGCCGTAGCGGAAGGCGTCGATGAGAAAACCGAAGCGCTCGCGCGCATCGTCGTCGCTGATGCCGAGCGCGCGGAACATGCGCGACTGGAGCTCGGGCGTGTTGATGCGGATCGAGCCGCCGCCGAGCTCCAGGCCGTTCATGACCACGTCGTACGCGCGCGCCAGCGTGGCGCCGGGATCGCTTTCGATCTTGTCGACGTCGGCGAGCCGCGGCGAGGTGAAGGGATGATGGCGCGCGAAAAAGCGGCCGCTCTCCTCGTCCCATTCGAAAAGCGGGAAGTCGACAACCCAGAGGAAATCCCAGCGATCGGCGGGGATGAGATTCTGCTCTTTGCCGAGTTTGAGACGCAGCGATCCGAGCACGTCCCACACGCGCGTCGTCTTGCCGGCCACGATCAGCGCGAGATCGTTTTCGTTCGCGTGCAATGCGTTGCGCAGTGAATCGAATCCAGCATCGTCGAGGAACTTCTTGATCGATGTTCCTCGCTGCGCATCGAATTTGATCCACACCAATCCTGACGCACCGAGCTTCTTGGCCTCCTCGGCCAAATCATCGATCCGTTTGCGCGACAACGACGCGCCGCCCGGCACGACGATCGCGCGAACCGTTTCGGCTTCGCGGAATGCGGCAAATTCGATCGCCTTGGCAGTCGTCGTTATATCGATCAGCTCCATCCCGAAGCGCGTGTCCGGCCGGTCGATTCCGAAGCGATCCATCGCCTCCTGCCATCCCATGCGCGGGAACGGCGTCGTGATTGGAATCCCCGCCAGCGGAAAGACCTCGGCGAACATCCCTTCGATGAGTCCGAAGACGAACTCCTCGTCGATGAATGATGCCTCGATGTCGACCTGCGTGAACTCCGGCTGGCGGTCGCGGCGCAGGTCTTCGTCGCGGAAGCAGCGCGCGATCTGGTAGTAGCGATCGAGTCCGCTGACCATGAGCAACTGTTTGAAAATCTGCGGCGACTGCGGCAACGCGTAGAACGTTCCGTTGTGGACGCGGCTCGGCACGAGATAGTCGCGCGCGCCCTCCGGCGTCGACTTCGTGAGGATCGGCGTTTCGATTTCGAGGAAGCCCTGACGATGCATGTAGTCGCGAACGCCGTGCGCCACGCGATCGCGCAGGACGATGTTGCGCGTCAGCGCGGGCCGGCGCAGATCGAGATAGCGGTACTTCAGGCGCAGGTCTTCCGCGGCATCGACGTCATCGTCGATCGGAAAGGGCGGCGTCTCGGCGCGGCTGAGCAGGTCGATCGACGTGGCTACGACTTCGACCTCGCCCGTCGGCATCTTCGGATTTTTCGTCGATTCGGAGCGCTCGCGCACTTCCCCTTCGATGCGCACGACGTATTCGGAGCGCAGCTCCTTCGCGCTGGCCAGCAGCGGTTCGCTGGCGCCTTTCGACCGATCGACGACCACCTGCACGATTCCGCTGCGGTCGCGGACGTCGATGAAAACGAGCTCCCCAAAGTCGCGCTGCTTCTGCACCCAGCCGGCAATCGTGGTCGTCGTTCCGGCGTGCGATTTGTCGAATGTGCCTGCGTAAGTTCTGTTCATTGGGTTGTCGCCTGTCATCCTGAGCCGCCGGAAGTACGGAGCCGCTTTGCTGCGGAGTGCCCGAGGACGGCGAAGGATCTCAAGTTACGCGACTTTCGCTGAAACCGGGTTTCAGAAAGTGCAGCGCATCTTGAGATCCTTCGCCGTCCTGCGCCTCTCCGCCTTCGGCTTCGTGGCTCCGGCGGCTCAGGATGACAGCTCCCGATACTTCTCCTTGTACTCCATGTAATTCCGCCACGACTGTTCCAGCCGCGCGATTTCGTCCATCCGCAGGTCGCGTTTTACTTTCGCGGGCACGCCGACGGCCAGCGTGCGCGGCGGGATTTCCATCCCTTCGCTGACCAGCGCGCCGGCGCCGATCAGCGCCAGCTCGCCGACCTTCGCGCCATCGAGCACGCGCGAGCCCATGCCGATGAGCGCGCCGCGCGCGATGCTGCATCCGTGGGCGATGACGCCATGCCCGATCGTGACTTCCGCAGCGATTTCAATCGGGTGCGTCCCGTTCGTCACGTGCAAAACGCAGTTGTCCTGGATGTTCGTCCGCGCGCCAATCCTTATCGAATGCACGTCGCCGCGCAGCACCGAGCCGTACCAGATCGAGCAGTCGTCGCCGAGAGTCACGTCGCCGATCAGCGTGGCATTTTCGGCGATGAAAACGCGGTCGCCGATGCGCGGAGAATGGCCGTCGTAGGCCCGGGAAATCATGGCCGCGGACTTTAGCACGCTAGAATCTGCCGATGCCGCACGCCATCCCGTTCCGCAATCGCGCGCACGAAGTGTCGCGCATCGAGGCGTTCAGCGACGTCATCTTCGGCTTCGCCATTTCGCTGCTGGTGGTCTCGCTCGAAGCGCCGAAAACGTACGAGCAGATGCTGGAGATGCTCCGCGGCTTCCTTCCCTTCGCGATCTGCTTCTGGCTCTTCATCGACATCTGGTTCGAGCACCATCACTTCTTCAAGCGGTACGCGCTGCAGGACAAGATGACGATGTTCCTGAACACGCTGCTGCTCTTCGTGATCCTGTTTTACGTCTACCCGCTGAAGTACATGTTCACGATCTTCACGATGGGCATCCTCGGCCAGCGTGTGGAGATGCCGGCGGGCGGGCAGACGTTTCTCTTCACCATCTACGGCATCGGATTGACGTCCGTGTTCTGGATTCTCGCGGCGCTCTATCACCACGCGTGGAAGAAGCGCGACGATCTGCAACTGAACGCGGTAGAAGTCATCGATACGCTGGAAAGTGTCTACGACAATTTCTGCATGGGCGTGTTCGGGATCATCTCCATCGCGCTGGCGCACACGCGATTCGTTGGACTGGCCGGCTTGATCTACTTCTTCATCGCCATTCCGAAGACGATCGTGCCGTGGGTCATGGGTACGAAGCGGCGGAAGAGCGAGGAAGCGATGCTCGCCGCTTAGATTTCAACGCCACAAGCGCCACGTCCATCCGCCCCAGACCAAGCCCCACAAAATCGCGATCGATGCTACGCCGACCGTGGCGATCGTGGGGCCGAAACGGTCGGACGCGATTCCGGCGCCGAGGCTGGAGATGGCCATCGTCAGCGTGACGAAACCGTAGTCGGCGCCGAAGACGCGGCCGCGGATCCAGTCCGGCGTCTCGCGCTGCAGGCCGTAGGTCGAGGTCTGCCACTGCGCGCCGCCGCCGAGGTGCGCGGCGAAGACGGCGATCGAACCGAAAAGCAGCGAATGCGACAGGCCGAGGCACATGTAGCCGATGCCGAAAATGAGCACGGCCGGACCGATCAGTCGATATTGCAGATCGTCGCGGCGCGAGCCGGCGGCGCGAAGTAGAAATAGCCCGAGCAGCGCGCCGAGGCCGCGCGCGGCGAAGAGCAATCCAATTCCGAACGCTCCGGCGCGGAAGATCTCCTTCCCGAAAACGCTGAGCATCGCCACGACTCCCGCGCCGAGGCCGTAGCCGCCTTTGGACGTCAGCAGCGCCAGCACGCGCGGATGCGATTTCGTGTAGCGCAACGTCTCGCGCACCGACTCCATCAGCGGCGGATGTTCCTGATGCCGTTCCTCCGCAAACGACGCGCGCATCCGCCAGAGGATTGCCGCCGAGGCGACGAAGCTGAGCGCGTCAACGATGAAGGAGACATCGCGTCCGAAGCGCATGGTCACCGCGCCGCCGACGGCTGCGCCAACCGCGAGCATCGTTCCCCACGTCGATCCCATCAGGACGTTGGCGACGTGCAAATCGTCTGCGCCGACGATGTTCGGCAGCGCGGCCTGCGAGGCCGGCTCGAAGTAGGCGGAACCGATCGAGATCGCGATCACGCCCGCATACGCGAACGGCAGCAGCGCCGGCGTCCGCGCGAAGAGAGGCAGCAGGCAGGCGCCGGCGCGCAGGACGTCGACGACGATCATCAGCTTCCTCCGGTCGAGGCGGTCGACGGCGCGTCCCGCAATCGGCGTGGCCAGGAAAATTGGCAGCGTCTGGCAGAGCAACATCAGCGACGCCAGCGTGGCCGAGCCGGTCAGTTGCAAGACGAGGTCGAGCAGCGCGACTGTGAGAAACCAGTCGCCGCCTAGCGAGATCAGCGACCCGAAGTAGAGCAGCCGGAAATCGCGATTGGTACGCAGCAGCCGCCACATGCGGCGCGCATGCTACCCCTCCTCTGAGATGGGATGGATGGCTGGCGCGATGCGGTCGTAGGTGAGAAAAGAGTAGGGATAGTCGTTCTTCGCGTCCGCTTCGAAATCTTCGCGATCGGTGAGCTTCCATTCGTTGACGTCGTCGAATTCGGGGAAGTACGTATCGCCGCGGACGTCGGCGTGGACCTGCGTGACGTACATGCGCGTGGCGCGATGTATGGTCTGCCGGAAAATCTCCGCGCCGCCGAGGATGAAGAGCTCGTCCTCGGTCGGCGGAATCGCGGCGAACGCCTCGTCGATCGTCGCCACCGGCACAACGTTCTCCTGCGGCTCGACCGGCGAACGGCTGATGATGACGTTGGTCCGGCCTGGCAGCGGCTTGCGTCCGATCTCGTCGAAGGTCTTGCGGCCCATGACCACGTGATGCCCCATCGACAGCGCTTTCAATCGCTTCAGATCGCTGGAGAGATGCCACGGCAGCTTGCCGTCACGGCCAATGACGCCGTTGGTAGCGACGGCGACGAGAAAAGAGATCCGCATGCGGCGCTGATGATATGCCCACATCACACCGCGATCGGCGCTTTGATGCTCGGATGCGGGTCGTAGTTCTCGAGCGTGAAGTCGGAAAATTGAAAGTCGAAAATCGACGTCACGGACGGATTCAGCATCATCGTCGGCAGCGGGCGCGGATCGCGGCTGAGTTGCTCGCGCGCCTGATCGAGGTGATTGCTGTAGAGGTGGACGTCGCCGAAGGTGTGGACGAAATCGCCGGGAGCGAGATTGCAGACCTGGGCCACCATCATCGTCAATAGCGCGTACGAGGCGATGTTGAAGGGGACGCCGAGGAAGACGTCGGCGCTGCGCTGGTAGAGCTGGCAGGAGAGCTTGCCGTTGGCGACGTAGAACTGGAAGAGCGCGTGGCACGGCGCGAGAGCCATGCGGTCGATGTCGGCGACGTTCCAGGCGCTGACGATGTGGCGCCGCGAATCGGGATTCTTTTTGATCTGATCGATGACCTGCGAAATCTGGTCAATGTGTTGACCATTGGGAGCGGGCCAGGAACGCCATTGATATCCGTAGACGGGACCGAGCTCGCCGTTCGCGTCGGCCCATTCGTCCCAGATCGTGACTTTGTTCTCGTTGAGATAGCGAACGTTCGTGTCGCCGCGAAGGAACCACAGCAGTTCGATGATGATCGAGCGAAGGTGCACTTTCTTCGTGGTCACTAGCGGAAAACCGGCCGCGAGGTCGAAGCGAAGCTGGCGGCCGAAAAGGCTGAGGGTGCCGGTGCCGGTGCGGTCGGATTTGGGCGTCCCGTTTTCGAGGATGTCGCGGACGAGGTGCAGGTATTGCTGCATGCGGCATTCTAAACCGGCCTGCGCGACCGGATCGTCACGGCTCCGGAGGCGGAGCCTTGGGCAACCAGCGCCGCCGGCCGTGCCGGCCGACCTATAATCGCGCGCCGCTCATGATCCACGTCATCGACCACACTCTCCACATCGGCAACGTCTCCGCCCCCGACCTCATCAACCGCTACGGCTCGCCGCTCTACGTCTACGACGCCGAGGTGATCCGGCGGCAGATTGAGCGCGTGCGGCGCGCGTTTTCCGCGCTTCCGTTCCGTCCGTTTTACGCGATGAAAGCGAATGGCGCGCTGGCCATTCTCGACCTCGTGCGCGGCGCGGGATTCGGATGCGATGCGGTGTCGCCCGGCGAGATCTTCATCGCCCGGCAGGCCGGCTTCACGCCCGACAACATCTGGTTCACCTGCTCGAATGTTTCCGACGACGACCTTCGCGCCATCGGCGATGAACGGATCGTGATCAACGTGAATTCGATGTCGGAGATCGATCGCATTCTCGCGCTCGATCTGCAGAATCCGATCGCGCTGCGCGTCAACACGGACATCGGCGCGGGACATCATGTTGACGTCGTCACCGCGGGCGGCGGCGTGAAGTTCGGAATCGATCTGGCCGAGGTCGAGTCGGCGCGCATGGTGGTCGAGGACAGCGGGCGGAAGGTGGTCGGGCTGCACGCGCACATCGGCTCGGGCATCGACACGATCGCGCCGCTAATCGAGTCCGCGCGGCGGCTGCTCGACCTTTCTACCAATTTTCCGAATCTGCGCTGGATCAATTTCGGCGGTGGGATTTCGGTTCCGTACGAGCCCGGCGCGGCGGAGTTCCCGATCGACGACTACGGCGCGGAATTGACGCGCATCGCCGACCGGCTTTTGCGCGCGCGCGATCTCGACGCCATCCTCGAACCGGGCCGCTACCTCGTGGCAGAGTCGGGCACGCTGCTGTCGCGCGTGACGTCGAAGCGCATCAGCGGCGGCCAGTTCTGGATCGGCGTCGACACCGGATTCAATCATCTCGTCCGGCCGTCAAAGTACGGCGCGTATCACCACATCGTGAATGCCACGAATGCGTCGCCGGCTTCGCTGCGGCAAACGTTTGATCTCGCGGCCATGCACGAGGATGTCGTCGTGGCCGGCAACCTGTGCGAGTCGGGCGACGTCTTCACGCGCGATGAATCCGGTCATCCGATCACGCGCAGGATCGATCGCACGAATGTCGGCGATCTGCTCGCCTTCTGCGATGCCGGCGCGTACGGATTTTCGATGGCATCGCTCTACAACGCACGGCTGCTGCCGGCCGAGGTGCTGGTCGACGGCGACGACGGACGGCTGATCCGCGAGCGGCAGACGTTCGACGATCTCGTGAAAGGAATGCGATGAAACGAGTGGTCAGTGGCAAGTGGTCAGTGGTCAGAATGTGGCACAGACACTCTTGTCTGTGCTTCGTTGTCGCCGTACTTGCGCTGTTCACCGCCGCCTGTGCCACCGCTCCGAAGCCTGCCATGCTCGATCTGAAAATCATCAACGGACGGATCATCGACGGCACCGGCGCGCCGTGGTATCGCGGCGACGTCGGCGTGCGCGGTGACACGATCGTCTCCATCGGCGATCTTTCGAATGTCGCGGCGTCCAATACGATCGACGCGCACGACAACATCGTCTCGCCCGGTTTCATCGATCTCCTCGGGCAGTCCCAATACTCCGTGTTTCAGGACCCGCATCTCGAAGCGAAGGTGCGCCAGGGAATCACCACCGAGGTCACGGGTGAAGGAAGTTCGCCCGGGCCGGTGAGCCAGCGGCAGATCGATGCCGCCAACCCAGCCAACCGTCCGAAGTGGCACACCCTCGGCGAATGGTTTTCGCTGCTCGAAAAGAATCGCAGCGCGATCAACTTCGCGCTCTTCGTCGGCGCCGACAATCCGCGCGAAATGGTGATCGGCGACGTCAATCGTCCGCCCACTGCCGACGAGTTGCGCGAGATGGAAGCAATCGTCGATCAGGCCATGCGCGAGGGAGCGATCGGTCTCTCGACGTCGCTCATCTATCTGCCGGCGATGTATTCGACGACCGACGAGATCGTGAACCTCGCGCGTGTGGCGGCGAAACATGGCGGCGTTTACTTCAGCCACATCCGCGACGAAGGCGACCACATCGACAGCGCGCTCGACGAGGCGTTCACAATCGGCCGCGAGGCGAAGATCCCGGTCAATATCTGGCACCTGAAAACCGGCGGCGCTGCGAACTGGGGCCGCATGCCGCACGTAATCGAGCGCATCAACGCCGCGCGCGCCGAGGGGCTCGATGTGGCTGCGAATGTCTATCCCTACGCGGCGTCGTCGACGTCGCTTTCGACGCTTGCGCCCGACTGGTCGCTCGAAGGCGGCTATGCCGAGTTCAAGAAGCGCCTCACCGATCCGGCCGATCGCGCGCGCATCGCCACCGCGTTGCAGGCGCAGTTCACGAAACGCGGGCCGAAAGGCATCTACATCACGCGCATCGGTAATCCTGAGTTCTCAAAGTATGAGAAGCATTTCGTCGAGGAGATCGCAGCGATGATGAACGTCGCGCCCGACGAAGCGATGATGCAGCTCTTCGCCGGCACGAACAGCTCGCCGAGCGTGATCTTTTTTTCGATGAGGGAAGACGACGTGCAGACCGCGCTGCGGCAATCGTTCGTCTCGATCGGCTCCGACTCCGGCTCGCCGACTCCGGTGTCGCGCGCCGCCGGCCAGGCCGTCCACCCCCGCGCCTACGGCACCTTCCCGCGCGTCCTCGGCCACTACGTTCGCGACGAGCATCTCTTCACGCTCGAGGAGGCGGTGCGCAAGGCGACGTCGCAAGCGGCAGACCGCACGAACCTCTCCGACCGCGGCGTGCTCCGTCCCGGCATGAAGGCGGACGTCGTGGTCTTCGATCCCGCGAAGATCCGCGACGTCTCGACGTACGAAGATCCGCACCACTTCAGCGAAGGAGTCGTCGACGTGGTCGTCAACGGCGGAGTGGTTCTGCGCGATGGTGCGATGACGAATGCGTTGCCTGGCCGGGTGTTGCGAGGGCGAGGCTACAAACCCTAGATCGCCTTATCTACCGTCGCCGCGGAGCGGCCACAGAAGATAGCGAGGGGTGCGAGCGCTTTTTGCGAGCACCCCTCGTATGTGACGCGATTGAATTTCGTGCCGCGTCAGCGGCACAAGAACCTCCGCGCAAATGTAGCTTAGCGACAGCTTCCGGTGCGGCACAAAATCAACACCCTCCATTTTCCAGGGGTGCTCGCAAAAGGCCCTCGCACCCCTGGCTACCTTCTTGATGCCGCTATCGCGGCGGAAATCAGCCGCGCTCACAGATCCCTGTGGCACAATGCCGCGTCCTTCGTTCATGCAAGACAATTCGACTGAAAAGCTCGTCCGGGCCGTCGGCTTCTGGGGCCTGGTGGCGATGTGCATCAATGCCGTCGTCGGCAGCGGCGTGTTTCTACTGCCTACCGAGTCGTACAAACTGCTCGGCCCCTTCTCGCTCTGGGCGCCGCTGATTTTCGCGCTTCCGGTTTTCATCCTCGTGCTTTGTTTCGCCGAGGCTGCGAGTCACTTCAGCGAGCCGGGCGGCGCGTATCTGTACGCGAAAACCGCCTTCGGCGACTTCATCGGATTCGAGACCGGATGGATGAACTGGCTGGCGCGCGTGACCTCGCTGGCGGCGTTGTCGAACGGCTTCGTCGTGTCGCTGGCGCGTATCTTCCCGTCGTTGGGAACCGCGACTGCGCGCATCGCCGTGATCGTGATTTCCATCGGCATCCTGACCGCGATTCACTACGTCGGCGTGAAATACGGCGCCGCGTCGATCTACGTCTTCACCCTCGGCAAGCTGATTCCGCTGGTCGGTTTCATCATCGTCGCGCTGATCGCGTGGCGCCACAATCCGATTCCGGCGTCGATGACGATTCCGGGTCCGGGCACTGATTGGAGCGGAGCAGCGCTGTTCATGTTGTTCGCGTACGCCGGCTTCGAAAATATGGGCGTGCCCGCCGGCGAGTTCCGCAATCCGCGCAAGGAGTTGCCGCGCGCGCTGCTCGTCGGGACGCTGGCCATCGCGGCGATTTACGTCCTCGCGCAGCTCGGCGCGATGTCCGCCCTCCCCGATCTGTCAAAGACCGCCACGCCGATCGCCGACGCCGCCGCCGCGCTCATCGGACCGCTCGGCGCGATCATCGTCACGCTCGGCGCGCTGCTGTCGATGGCGGGAACGAACTCCGGCACCGTCCTCGAAGGCTCGCGCATGCTCTACGCGATCTCCCTCGGCCGTCCGCGACTGCGCGCCGTCAGCTACGTCCATCCGCAATTCCGCACGCCGACAGTAGCGATCCTGATTCACGTAGCCTTCGCGACGATCCTCGCCTGCGCCGGATCATTTGCAAAACTAGCGATGCTCTCCGCCGTCGCGCGACTGACGACCTACCTCTTCACCTGTGCCGCGGTCCCGTTTCTGCGCAAGCTCAACGAAGGCTTCCGCACACCTGGGCTCGTGATCCCGATCCTCGGCACCGTCATTTCGCTCGTGCTCTTCTTCACGATGAATCGCTTCAACTTCCTCGCCGCCGGAATCGCCATCATCGTCGGCGCGCTCATCTACGTCGTGTCGCGATCGGGCGCGGTCGTTGCTCCTTCGTGAGCATGGACAACGACAACTCCCTCACTCTCCGCGACACTGCCAACGGCCTCGCCATCCGCGCGGCGCTCCTCACCCTCGGCGGCCTCTTCATCGGCGGCTGGATCACGGCACTGGCGATGAAAGTGGCCGGCAAAGCGATCCACCTCCTCGTCCTCCTCGGCGCCGGATTGATCCTCACCGGACTCGGAACGTACGAAGTCAAGAAAGTGCAGCGCCGCTGGCGTCACGACGACGTCAGCAACGTCGCGTGAGCCTCACTTGGCGATGATGTTTTTGATCTGATCGGCCGAGAATCCGATCATGAAGATCGCGATCATTCCGGGCACCAGATCGAGCTTGGCGATCTGATCCGCCGCGCCGCTGAGAAGGCCGACGATGGCGATGAGCAAGGCCAGCGTCAGCCGGATGCCCTGCGCCCGCGTAAAACCGTGCTGCTGCTTTACCTTGAACGGCGTGATCGTGATCGCCGCCTTTTTCGGAGGCGCAGCCAGCGTGGCCGTGTCGGTCTTGAAGCTGACGGTGACCTGATACGGTTTCGTCTCCTCGTAGTAGTGCGCGACCTGCCAGCCGTCTTCCGTCCACTTGTCGCCGAATGACCACGTGCAGGTAACCTCTTTGCGGATGGAGGCGGACCTGAGGTGTCCATCGCTCAACTCGACGCGATGCAGCGCGGTTTCTCCCGTCTTCGGCGTCGGCGGATTTACCGTGAGGCGGAAGTTGCCGCTCTCGATGGCCTTCGTCAGCTCCGCGACCGACTTCCGTTCGCCAAGCTCCCTGGCGCGCGTTTGGGCGCGCCGGATCTGGGAAAGCGAGGTGATGGCGAGATCGCCGAGCATCCGTTCGACGACATCCTTCATCGCAGCCTTCTGCGCATCGTTGAAGCCTTCGATGATCGGCGCGACGTCGGTGAGGATCTTCAACTTCACGGCCGCGACGTCGACCTCTCCGCATTGTTTCGGCAGCTTCGTCGGGTCTTCGTAGTCGGCCTTGAGGTCGAGCTCTTTCAGGCCTGCGAGAGCCGTTTGCAGGAATGCGTTGGCCTTCAGGCTGGTCAGCGCCGCACGAACCTCGGCCACCCGTTTGCTCAGGTCGATGCGGAATTCGTCGCTCAACGTCTTCGCCGAGGCCAGCGTCGCATTTGCGAGGGCAATGTTCTCGCGCGCCGCAGCGATGTCGGCATCCGAGATGATCGCGCCGCCGAGTTTCTTTTCGGCTTCCGACGCCGCCTGCACCGCGGCCTCCATCAGCGTCGGCACGAAGCCGGGCGAAACCCAGTAGGCGTCGCGATAGATGGCTTGAATCTGGTGGACAAGCGCCACCACCGTTTCGAGCCGGGTGATGTCGGCCTCGCACGTCTTCGCCAACACCGCGAAGTCGGCGAAAGCAACCGAGCGCGAATCGAGCTGATTGCCGATGCGCAACCGTTCGACGCGCGTCGCCACGCGGATTCCGGAATCGATCGAGGTCGGCAGGTTCCGCACCGCGCCCACGAGCGCATCGAGACGCTCCTGCAGTTGCGCCTTCGTGGTCTGGTTCGGGACGAAGTTCGTAAGGATCAGCGACGAGATACCGCCCAGCGCAAGAAGAAGGAGCAGGATGAGATAGGAGACGACCGAACGTCCCATCTCCGGCCAGTACGCACGGGTTACGTGCAGCGGAAACAGCCGCGTGGGCCATGGCGAAGCAATCTGCGGTTTGCCGTTTGTGGGAGCGACGGCGGAAATCGCCAGCGTTGCGTCGCTCTCGGGCTCGCGGAAAAGCGCGCCGACCCAATTACTAGACGGAAACCACGATGAATCGGCGGCCAAGTCGATCACGGTCGACGACTCCGGCTGCAGCTTGACCGTGTTGGAAATTGCGTTCGCACCCGTCACGGACAACGAATAGCGCACGTCATACGGAATCGAATCGGGATTGACGAGCGTGATCCGCCCGCCGCCGTCGCGGCGCAAACGCAGCGGATACGGCGTGTTGTCCTTCCATCCCTCGGGGGTGATGCGGAACGGAACGGCCACGATGTGGAGGGTGCTGATCGTCACTCCCTGATTGCGCAACGGAGCCGAGGCGCCGGATCCGGGCCAGAAGTTCTTCGCCTCGATCGTGAGTGGCAGCCGCTGGTTTTGGGCGATCTGCGTCGGCGGATTGGTGATCGTCACGTCCGCCGGCACGATCTGGCGGCTGCTGTCGATCGTGAACGGTCCCAGGCTGAGCGACAGAGGGATTGCGGCCGCGGTTTCGTTCGTAAGCCAGATGGTGCCGCGCACCGTCTGACCGTCCGGCTTCATTTGCAACGTTTCATCGGACGCTTTCGGCTGCACCGGCGCGTCAGCGGCAAACGCAGAGACAGCAAGAGCGACGACTGCACAGATTCCGAGACGATGCATTTGCCTTTGGAGAGTCGCCGGAACGGCTTTTCCCTACCCGCGCTGCTATCGAAACATCCAGATGCAGACCGCCGCGGCGACGATTGCGGCGACCGTGTCGCCGACCAGTGCGGCCGGAATGGCGTGGCGCGTTTTCTTTACTCCGATTGCGCCGAAATAGACGGCCAGTACGTAGAAGAGAGTCTCGCTGCTGCCGTAGAGCGTGGCGGCCATGCGCGAGAGCATCGAGTCGGCGCCGTAGCGTTTGATGACGTCGGTCGTCAGCGCGAGCGAGCCGCTGCCGCTGAGCGTGCGCAGGATCGCAAGCGGGAAAAGTTCGGGTGGAAAAATCGTGCGGCTGAGCAGCGGGCGGAGCGCGTCGGTGAGCATGTCCATCGCTCCCGAGGCGCGGAACATGCCGATGGCGACGAGGATGCCGACCAGGAACGGGATGATGCGCACTGCGACCTGGAAACCTTCCTTCGCCCCCTCGATGAAGACGTCGTAGACCTTCACGCCGCGAATCATTCCGATCAGCGGAATGCCGACGAGGAGGACCGGGATGGCCCAGAGCGAGATGCCTTGAAGGATCTCGCGGATCATTCCGCGGCCTCGGCGACGATCGGCGACTTCACCGGAAAGAATCGCTGCAGCAGCTTCGCCGTCGTCACTGCGGCAACCGCGCCGCAGAGCGTCGCGATCAGCGTCGTGGGGATGATCGACGTCGGCGCGAGTGATCCGCTGGCGGCGAGCACGCCGATGATGGTCGTGGGGATGAACTGCACGCCAGCGGTGTTCAGCACCATGAACGTGACCATCGCATTCGACGCGGTCTCCTTCTCCGGATTCAGCGTCTGCAACTCTTCCATCGCCTTGATACCGAGGGGCGTGGCGGCGTTGTTGAGGCCGAGCATGTTCGCGGAGAGGCTCATGACCATCGCCCCGATCGCCGGATGTTCCGCCGGCACCTCGGGGAAAAGAATCCGGCTGATGGGGCGCAGGATCCGGCTCAGCATCGCCACGAGGCCGGCCTGTTCGGCCACGCGCATGATGCCGAGCCAGAGCGTCATGATGCCGACCAGGCCGAGCGAGATTTCGACGGCGACTTTGGCGGAGTCGACCGACGCTTTCGTCAGCGCGGCGGCGTTGCCGGTGAAGATGGCCACGATGAGCGCGATCGCCATCAGGCCGAACCAGATGTAGTTGAGCATGCCAGCGATTGTAGCTGGCTGCAGGCTCGCCGCCGAGCCGCTGGCGCTACGATCGGCGGCGAATTTGTAGCGCCGACGGCTCGTCGGCACGAACCGCGTGTTATCGACTTGCCGCGCGCCGTCGCGATGGTTGTCCGTGGACGCGCGTGAAGACGCGTCCGACGTTGCCCCCGTCGACGTCGAGCCGGTCGTACGCGAGCACGAAACCATTCGGGAGCGCGGCCGCGGCGGCGGTTCCGCCATACGGCTGATCCGACACGAGCAGCGACGGCTCGCCGGCCGCGACGAGCGTCTGCGGATCGATGGCGACGCCCAACGTGTTGTAAACATCGCCGCTCTGCGAGCGGAAGAACAGCAACAGCGAATTGCCGGCGGCAAACAAAGACATCGCGCCGCTCTGCGGAAGAATCGTGCGGATGGTGTCCGGGAGACCTGACGGATTGATGTGACGGCCCGCAGTGACGCCATCTTCGGCCCAGCTCACCGCGTAATTGCTGCCGGTCCATGCCACCGACGGATAGGCCGAATAGTCGTGCGAGTCGTCGATGACGATCGGCTTCGTGCCCAAGGCCCGGCCATCGGTGCCGAGCCGTTGTGCGACTACGCGCCGCGGCGGGTTCGAGCGGCACGGGTACTCGCAGAAATAGTCATTCCATGCGAGCAGATAGTCATTTCCGTTGCTGGCCATCGACAACTGATTGGCGGTGGTCGTGCCGGGAATGATCATCTCTCCCGCGCGAAACATCGCCGCGGTGTCGGTGGCGATTTCGCGGGCACGCAAGCAGCGATAGCCGCAGGAAATCGTGTATGCGGCGAGCACGCTGTCGTGATTCGCGGCCAGAACGAGCTCGTATGCGGTGGCGAGCGGCACCGGATCGGAATCGAGCCACTCGCCGGTCGACGCCGACATGCGACGGACGAGATAGTTCGTTGCGGTGTCATACGCCGCCATCGTCCACGCGATGACGTATGTCCCGTTCGCGGCGGCGATGCGGCCGGTGATCGCTTTGCCACCGGGGTTCGACGCCACCTCGACGATCGCGCCGCGCGAAGATCCGGCAAAACGGCGCAGGTAGAGATGCGCGGAACCGTCGGGACCAAACTCATTCCAGATCACCGCGTATTCGTTTCCCGAGACCGCGACCTGCGGCATCGTCTGCTGCGTGGCGGTGGAGGAGAGCGCGTTGCCGATCGACGTCGCCACCGGATCGACGTTGGTCGAGACGCCGGCGCGAAGTGCATCGGTCACGACGACGGGCTGGTCGGCAATCTTCGCGATGACGGCGCCATACCCGCTGCCGGTCCAGTCGAGAATCCGGACTGGATCCGTCTCCGAAAAGCCGGCGGCCGGCTCGATGACGCGCCATGTGTGCGCCGATCCATCCGCGTCCGACGTCGTCCAAACCACTTCGTAGTGGTCGCCGTCGCGCAGCACAGACGGTTTTGCGTCGGGATTGATCGACACGCGCAGACCCGCCTGAAACGGGACGAGCGTTCGCTGCGAGGTCATGACGCCGTTGCGGTCGAGATGGGCAGCGATGATCGCGCGGTAGAGATTCCCGCGGCCGACGAGGAGGTAACCGTCGCTGCCGCCGGCCAGGGCGAGCGACGAGCCGATGACGTTGATGTCGATGCCGGTGTCGGCTGTGCTGAGAAATTTGCCGTCGCGATCGAGGCGATCGGCGTACAGGTGATGCGTGACCGCCTCCTCATTCGTGTGCAGGATCAGAAACTCGTTCCCATTGCCCGCCGCAGCGGCGAGCGACGGCGATGACGGCATCGCCAACTGGATGTTGGCCATCACGATGTTGGCGTTGCTGTCGACGATGGTGGCCTTGCCGGCGCCGATGAAAAGGAAACGCGCTTCCGGACCGGATCCCATCGTCGCTGCAAATTGCATGTAGAGCAGTTGCATCGTCTTGCGCGCCGTGATCGTGCCGTCGGTCGCAATGAACGTGAAGGTCGTGTCTTTGCCCTGCGACGACGCGACCACGAACTGGCTGCCATTCCAGATCACGGAGCCGGCGCCGGTGTTGGTGGAAATGAAAATGCCGAGCGGATCGAGGGCGACGCCATTTGCGTCGATGCGTGATCCGAAAAGATCGGCATGGCCTCGGCGGCCATCGAGCCAGATGGCGAATCCGATGTGGCCGTCCGTAGCGATGCCGAGCGTGCGCTGGTCTCCGGCGGCGGAGATGAAGACGCGGTCGGAGACTGGTTGCTCGGGCGTAACGGCGGGAGGAAGGTTTGCTGCGGCAACGGCGTGGGCGAGGAGAACGAGAACGGGGACAAGGGGTCGCATGGGGTTCCTGGTAGTTGTCACTGAATACGGAGCAGGGTCCGCATTCGTCGTGTTAGAAGTAGCGCCGATGAATCGGAAATCCCTCGTCGCCATCGCGCTGATTGCGGCCGCGTCTGCTGCCTGCCACAAGGAAACATCCGCACCGCCCGCCGTTCAGCGGCCATCGATTCTCTTCGTCACGCTCGACACCACGCGCGCCGATGCGGCGGGCCCGGAGGCCGTCGGCGTAACGACGCCGTCGTTCAACGCGCTGGCTGCGCGCGGACGCCGTTTCCGCTGGGCGTACGCGGCGGTGCCGCAGACGCTGCCATCGCATACGTCGATGCTGACCGGCCTCTATCCCGCCGGCCACGGCGTCCACGAAAACGCGCGTCATCTTGCCGATACACAGACTCTCATCAGCGAGCGATTGCATGCGGCCGGCTATCGCACCGCGGCGTTCGTGTCGTCGTTCGCGCTGGCCAAGCGCTTCGGACTGGCGCGAGGATTCGACGTCTACGACGACGAGTTGCCGGGCGGACGTCCCGAACGGACGGCGCAGGAGACGACGGATCGGGTGATCGAGTTTCTTCGGGGGTTGGGGGTCGGGAGTGGGGGGTCGGAGACAGCCGGTTCTTCATCCTCCGACACCCGACACCCGACACCCGACACCCCGCTTTTTCTCTGGGTCCATTACTACGACCCGCATTTCCCCTACACGCCGCCGGAGCCGTTCCGCAGCCAGTATCCGAAGCAGCCGTACTACGGCGAGGTTGCATCGATGGACGCACAACTCGGGCGACTTGCCGCTGCGTTTCAACAACAGGTCAAGGGGCCGATCGCGATCGTGCTCGTCGGCGATCATGGCGAAGGACTCGGTGAGCACGGCGAGCAGCAGCATGGCGATCTGCTGTATCAGGCCACGATGCACGTTCCGCTGGTGCTGATCGGCCCGCGCGTCGCGAACGGCATCAGCAACACGGCTGTCAGCACGCGGCGCATCTTTCACACGATCCTCGATTGGGCAGGTATCGACTCAGCGAACAGCCTGCTGAAGAGTGATTCCGAGGTCGTCGTCGGCGAGGCGATGAAGCCGTTTCTCGATTACGGATGGCAGCCGCAGGTGATGGCGGTCGATGGAACTCGCAAAGCGATCCTGGCCGGCAAACTGGAGGTTTACGACGTCGCGGCCGATCCGGGCGAGACGCACGATCTCGCGGCGGGCGCGAATTTGTCGCGCCAGTCGCGCGCCGCGTTACACGAATATCCGATCCCCTCGGCCGACGCGCAGCAGAGCGCGTCGAATCTTTCGTCCGAGGAGCAGAAAAAGCTGGCGGCGCTCGGATATGTGAGCTCTGTCGCCAAGCCCGTGATTCGCGCCGACGCGCCGCGGCCCGCGGACATGGCGCCGATGTTCCCGATCCTCGACGAGGCGGCGCGGCTGTTCGTTCACGAGCAGTACGCGCAGGCGATTCCGTTGCTGGAACAGATTCTTGCGAAGGACCCGCACAACCTCGACGCCGCGCTGCGTCTAGCCACGGCGCACTCGGCCCTCGGCCACGACGCCGCCGCACTGGCCGCATATCGGCGCGCCGAGGTCATCGCGCCGAATTCGCCCGACGTGCGCACGTACATGGCGCTGCACTACGCGCGCACGTCCGATTGGCCGAAGGCCGTACCGATGCTGGAACGCATCCTGAACGAGACGCCGGACAAGGTCCCCGCGCTCGAAGCGCTGGCGCTGCTGTACGAGCGGCAGGGACACATCGCCGAAGCCATCTACCTGCGCCAGAAGGTCTATTCGCTCCGCTCCCCCACTCCCGCCGAACTTTCCCGCCTCGGCGAAATGCAGATGTCCCTCGGGCAGACCGCTGCGGCTATCGATTCATTCGAAAAAGCGCGCTCGATCGAGGGCGCGTCATTCAAGCACGACACGGAGCTGGGCGTCCTCTACCTCGCCTCGCAGCGTTTCGACGATGCGCGCACGGCGCTCGATCGCGTCGCTCCGTCGGATCCGAGCTACCCGATGGCGCTCTTCAAGCGCGCCCAAGTCAGCGTGTTGTTGCACGAGCCGGATGCGCCGTCGCGCATCGCCGCCGCACGCGCGCACGCGGACGCCACGACGCGCGAGCTCATCGCACACGAGCGGTTGTTTCAGTAGGAATGGTGTGGCACAGACACTCCGGTCTGTACTACTAACGCATAGATTCTGCGCGCGCCGCGAAGATTTTCTTTGACGGTTCTCGCGCGTTCGTTCCATCGAGAGTCCTTCTCCCCCGGCGTCTTTTTGCCGGGGGAGAAGGTGCCGAAGGCGGATGAGGGGGCGGAGCTTGCGAGACCTGCGGTTTCAGGCGCCGCCCCTCACCCGCACTCCGCTTCGCTGCGTGTCTCCCTCTCCCCGGAAGAAACTCGGGGAGAGGGACTCTCGACCGGAAAGATTCTTTGGTTGCCGCTACGCCGCGCCGTGCTCTCCTTGGTCCCGAGCCTCACCAGCACAGACAAGAGTGTCTGTGCCACACCGGCTCTGCCGGTAGCAGCATCACTACAAATCCGCACCATCAGGTACAAAACAAAAAGGCCCGGCGTTGCCGCCGGGCCTTTCGCTGAAACTTCGACGAAAAACTAGAACAGGAGCCGTGCCGCGACCTGGAAACGGCGCGGGGCGTAGTAGCGGGTCGGGGCCGGCGCGGACTTCAGATAGGCGACGGGGCCGAGGAGGCCGGTGTAGTAGCAGGTCGCGCTCTTGGTCGGATCGCAGAGTCCGATCGTATTTGCGCGGGAGTCATAGTCGTATCCGGTTTGATGGTTCATGACGTTGAACCAGTCGACGACAAGCTGCAGATTGACTCCCCGCATCGGGCCGAAGCTCTGCGTGTAATTGAGATCCGTCTGGTTGTAGGCCGGAGTGCGGCGGCGTCCGGCCGGTTCGGCGAAACGGTCCGTATCGCTGGTCGAGGTCGTGAAGTTGCTGAAGGGCTGATACGCCTCGATCTGCCACGGCTGGCCGGACTGATAGAGGAAGTAGGCGCCGGTCGTTGCGTTCCACGGCAGTGAGTACGCGCCGTAGAGTTTCACGATGTTGCGGCGGTCGCCGCGCAGATCGCCGTACTTGTTGTCCCACACGTTGCGGCCGGCGGCGTCGCCGATGTTCGACGAGCCGATGAAGCGCGCGGCGTCATTGGTGTTGTTCGGCGAGGTGTTGTCCTGGTCGAAGTTGCCGTAGTAATGGCTCCAGGTGTACGAGGCGCGCAGGAAGAGATTCTTGCCCTGCCAGTCGCTCTCCGCCGTGGCCTCGTAGTACTTCGTGAAGGCGCCATCGAGGTTGGCGATGACGTACGTCGCATTCGGGCTGCCGATGGCGTTGAGCTTCGCGGCGAGGTCCGGGATGAATGGAACGTGCGGAACCCGCGCCGGAGCGTTCGTCGGTTTCGACGAAGCGGTGCACTCGCCGGCAAGCGCGCCGGTGCCGAACGGGGCCATGCAGACGCGCTCATTGTTCGGCGTGTCTTCCAGGAAGTGATTCGCGAAGCGATGGCGCGCGTACGCGCGAACTGACCAGCGCTCGTTGATCTGCTGCGACGTGCCGAGGATGTACTCCTTCATCTGCGGCGGCTTCACGCCCGGGACGAACAGCTTGCCGGCCGACGAGTTGGTCGGCGCGACACCCATCAGGTTGCCGTTGGCGTCGAAGTACGCGGTGATCGTGTTCTGGAGCTGGCGATCCCACGACGCGGCGCGAGCGAGCGAGCTGGCGGCCTGGTTGTAGCCGGCATAGCTGGCATAGAGCGTGTCCTGGCCGTTGTAGGCCCACGTCGCGCCGAGGCGCGGCTGCATCATGTCCTTGAACTTAAACTCGTGCATCTTGTACTTCGCGCCGACCTGCTTGACGTAGCCGGCGATGTTGTCGGCCTTCACCAACCCCTGGCCGTAGTACGCGTCGTCGCTCATCAGGATGCCGATGTTGTACGTCCAGTTGCTGCGGTGGATGACGTCGTTGAGCTCGATATTCTGCGAATGCACCTCGGAGTGAATCGGCGGAACGATCCCTTCCGACTGCTGCTGCACCGAAGCCGTGAAGAACGCGGTCTTCGCCGTGCCGCAAGCGCTGGCCGGGCAATTGTTGAGCGTTCCGCCGCCCGGGATCGAAATGCTGCCCCAGCCGTTGGACGTGCGGACCAGATCCTCTTCATCGGTGTAGCGCTGATAGCCGGCGTGCAAATCGTGAGACAGCGGGCCGGTCGTAAGCGTGTAGTTGTAACCGGCCTGGCCGTTCTTGCGATAGAAACTGTCGTTGTCTTCCCGAAGGCTGCCGAAACCAACCGTCCCGCCGCCGGTGCGAACACCGTTGACGAGGTAGCCGTACTTGTCGATGAAGGGCTGCACGAACGCAGCCTGGACAGCGTTCTGCGGTTTCGTCGGGTCCGGCACAAGCGCCGTCGGGACCGTGAGCAGCCCAAGCTGATCCAGGTTGTTGATGTCCAGGTGTGTTCCGACTGCCGTCGAGATCTGGACATCGGAGAGGTGGTCCGCTCGTCCGCCGCCCGGGTTCTTGAAATCCGTGAACTTGAACGTGGCGAAGCTCTTCGGGTTGATGACCCAGGAGCTTTCCAGCGTTCCGATCTTCAGATCGGTCTCGTAGCCCGTTCCGGTCGTTCCGGCGCCTTTCGTGCCGAAGGTGCCGTCGCCGGAGGTGTCGATGCGGTGCTCATGGCGGTAGCTGCCGTTGATGAGAATCGAAGACGTTGGCGTGAACGTCAGCTTCCCGAACTCCTCGTGGCGCTTGCTCTTGAACGCAGGCAGCGGACCGGTGAGGTTGGCCTGATTGTCCTTCTTGTAGTCAGGCTTGTAATACGAACCGTAGAAGAAGAGACGGTCGGAGAGGATCGGTCCGCCGAGGCTGACCGTCGCCCAATCGCGGTCCTGGTCGAAGGTTGAGTTAACCGTCCCCGCCTGATCGGCGATCATCGAATGTTTGAGGACCTGATACTCGACCTCGCCCGTGAACTTGTTCGTTCCGGACTTGCTGACCGAATCGATGGTGAAGCCGCCGGCGCGGTTGAAATCGACCGCATTCGCGCCGCCGCGCACGATGTTGACCTGTGCGATGTCATGCGTCGTCGGCTCGGAGACGAGCACGCCGAACAGCGGCATCGTGACATTGACGCCGTCGAACAGATAAACGTTCGACTGGCCGCTTCCGCCGCCGCTCGGTCCGCGCACGACGTCCTGCGAAACCATGACGCCCGGGATCAGCTTCTGCAGATCCTTGTACTCCTGCGCCACCGGCAGCGATTTGAACTCAGTGTTCGAGAGGCCGCTCTGGATAGTGGTCGATTCCCTGTCGACCAGGGTCTGGTTGGCCGTTACGGTGATGCTTTCTGCGACGCCGCTGACGCCCATCTTCACGTCGGCCGCGTTGTCCTGTCCGAGGAGAGCTTCGGCCCTGCGCGTGGCCGTCTGCATGCCGGAGAGGGTGAACGTCAATGTGTAGGAACCGGGCTGCAACTGCGGCAAACGGTAGTCGCCGTTCGCGTCGGTCACCGTGACGCGCGGCTGCGGCAGCACGTTCGATTTCGCTTCGACCGTAACGCCCGGCAGGGCGGATCCGTCGGAAGCAGTGACCCTACCGTGGAGCGCCCCCGTCTGCTGGGCGAAAAGGGACGTGGACGCCAAAATCAATGCGAGGCAGCAAAATAGCCTGCGTAGATGCATAGGTTCTCCCCCTCAAATTGTTTGTGAACTGTTGGACAGACGTTGGCGGATTCTACACCTGCTCTTTACAAGCGCAGGCCGGACAAATGTCAGGAAAGCGGCCAGTCCAATTCGCCGAGAAAGCGCTCGTCTTCGCGCCATGATCCGTGCACGGCAACATGGAGGTCGAGGAAGACCCGCGAGCCTAGGATCGACTCCAACTCGACGCGCGCCTCGGTGCCGATCCTTTTGATCATCTCGCCCCGCTTGCCGATGATGATCGGCTTCTGCGTCTCGCGCTCGACGACGATGGTTGCGTAGATCTTGATGAGGTTCTTCGCCTCGTCCTCTTCCCATCGATCGACCGCGACGGCCGTCGTGTACGGCAATTCCTCGGAGGTATGCGCCAGCAGTTTCTCGCGCACGATCTCGGCCGCGAAGAAGCGCTCGGGCTGCGTGGTGAAGTCCTCGGTCGGATAGATCGCTTCGCCCAGTCCGACGCTTTCGAACAGTGAGTTGACGAGGTGCTCGACCCCGTCGCCGGTCGATGCGGAGACCGGGATGATCTCGTCGAACAGTTTCGTCTCGTCGTACTGCTGAATGAGCGGCAGCAGTTTGTTTTTCTTCAACAGGTCGATCTTGTTGAGGATGGCGAAGCGCTTTCCCTCGCCGCCGCCCGCTTTCTGCTGGCGCATCATCTCGAGCACGAATTCATCGCCATGTCCGAACGGCTGGCTGGCGTCGATCATCACCGCCACGACATCCGCCTCCGCCACGCTGGCGCGCACGTGCTCCATCATCCGAACGTTCATCTTGTGCAGCGGACGATGAATGCCGGGCGTGTCGAGAAACGCAATCTGTCCGCGCGGATCGTTGAGGATGCCGACGATGCGGTTGCGCGTCGTCTGCGGCTTCGCGGAAACGATCGACACTTTCTGCCCGAGGATGCGGTTGAGGATCGTCGACTTGCCGGCGTTCGGACGTCCCACCAGCGCGACGACGCCGAAGTGGGGCTTTCGGGGTTTGGGTTGATCAGGCATCAGCATTCATCGTAGACGGAAACAGCCGAGTGCAGGCCCAGAAAGGCAAATGTTGAATGTTCAATGTTGAATGTTAAGTGTTGAATGAAGAAGCCAAGGCGGCGCTTTTCCATTCAACATTGAACATTCAACATTCACCATTCAACATTTTGCTTTTAAAACCCTACCGCCCGTTCTCCCGCTCCTCTTCGTCTTCGATCGTCCATTCCGGGTCTTTGGAGACCCGCACGCGGTAGATCCGCCGGCGGTCGGCGCGGTCGACGATGAACTGGAAGCCGTTCTTTTTCACGACGGCACCGACCTTCGGAATGCGTCCCGTCGACGTGAAGATCAGGCCGGCGATGGTTTCGTAATCGTCGCCTTCGAGCTCGGCGTCGAGGAGATCCTCGAGCGCTTCGACGCGGAGCTGGCCGCTGACCATGTATTCGCCATCGCCGAGGTCGACGATCGTCGCTTCGTCTTCCTCGTGCTCGTCCGCGATCTCGCCGACGATCTCTTCGACCACATCCTCGATGGTGATGATGCCCGCGGTTCCGCCGTATTCGTCGACGACGACTGCGACCTGAATGTGCTCGCTCTGAAACTCGCGCAGCAGCTCGGAGACTTTCTTCGTCTCGCTGACGAAGTACGGCGGACGCGCGATCTGCGGCGCGGGCGGCGTCTCGTGCTTCACCAGCGCTTCGAAAACTTCCTTGATGTGGATGATGCCAACGATCTTGTCGACGCTCCCCTCGTAAATCGGGATGCGCGAGTATTTCGAGTCGCTGAAGAGGCGCGCCAGTTCATCGAACGGATGCGTGGCGTCGAAGGCCAGCACGTCGATGCGCGGCGTCATCAGCTCGCGCGCAACGCGGTCGCCGAAGTCGACGACCGACTGAATCATCTTCCCCTCGGTGCCTTCGAGGATCCCTTCCTCTTCGCCGACGTCGATGTACGCCTGCACTTCCTCGTCCGTGACTTCTTCGTCCTCGTGCGCCTCTTCCTCCTCGCGGTCGAGGCGGTCGAACACGCGCCGCATCGGAAAGAGCACGGGCCAGAAAAGAATGTAGAAAAAGTGCGAGAACGGGATCAGCGCCTTGAGGATCATCTCGCCGACGTCTTCCGGCACGAACGCCAGGACGAATTTCCAGACGATGACGATGACGAACCAGATCGCGGCGGAGATGCCGCATGCGGCGGCGATTGATTCGCGGTCGAACGCGCGGATGGTTGCGATGAACGCGCCGATGAGCGCGATCTGCAGCAGCGATCCGCTGACCAGTTGCAGGTTCCTCGGATCGAAATGCAGCCAGCGGCTGCTCCGCTCCTCGGCCTGATCGCCCGACCAGCGCCGCAGCGTGACGGGGCTGATCTCCTGCGCGAAGTAGCGGATCGCGTCGAAGGTCAGGAAAAGGACGCCGCCGATCGCCGCGAGGACGATCCAGGTGATCTGCGAAACGCTACTACTTCCCATGTGTGCTGGCAGCCGATTCTATCAACTGAAAAAAAGCCCGATGAACGCGGCGATCACCGACGCTCTCATCAGCCCCTCGGCGCGTATGTGTAGATGCTGAAAAATGATCCGTACCGGGTTTTCTTCAGTCTCCGGCCCGAGGTTCGATCCAATCACGCGCATCTTGCGCTGGATCGACATCTGTCCCAGCAGAGCCCACGCCAGCATGACGATCGCCGCCCACCGGCCGATCAGCCACAGCGTCGCGGCATGCCGTTCCCAGATCAGAAATCGCGCACCGGCTCCGACGACGATCATCAGCAACGCGATGGCCTGAATCCGAGCGTAACGGGCCAGGATCGGACCGAAGATGCCGCCGGCCTGCGGACGCGGCAGCAACTTGAAAAGCACCGGCGCCACGGCCGCGCCGAGCACGATCGTTCCTCCGATCCAAAGCGCGAGGCCGACGTCGTAGAGGAACACAGAAACCATGAAGAGCCAGTTGGGCAAGCGCAGATAGTAACGTTTACCAATCGTTCGCGCTGATCGGAGCGATAATTTCCGCCATGCTCGCCCTGGCCGCCCTCCTCTTCGCAACCGCCACGTCGCTCTCCCAACCGATCCTCACCACGACGTTGATTCTGCGCGACGGCACGCGCTTCGACGTCGACGGTCCGATTCGCGAGGAGCAAGGCCGCATCATCTTTCGATCGGGCATCCTCTATTCGATTCCCGTGCGCGAGGTGGATATGGAAGCGACGCGCGCGGCGGTGACGAAGACAGTGCTCGTGACGGTCGATCAGGATCGCAAGTTGAAAGTGTCCGCCGCCGAACGCGATCGTCTTTTGCGCGAGCTGGAGCAGAACCATTCCGGCGGTGCGGTGCAGGCCATCAATCTGGAGAAAGTGGTCGAGCCGCGCGAAGCACCCGACAAAGGCGATGAGTGGTCATGGCGCAACGCCGCCCGCGCGCATGAGGAAGCGATCCGCCGCGCGCAGGAAGACGTGGCGCTTCTGCGCGATCGCGCAGCGATGTTGAAACGCCAGATCGAGCAGTTCGTGGCGTTGGGATATCGCGCCGGTCAGTTCTCGTATCAATCGACCGAACTGCAGGTGACGCTCGACCAGATCCCCGCCGCGGAGCTGGAAATCACCCGCGCCGAACGCGCCAACGCCCAGTTCCGCGACGACGCGCGCAAGCAAGGCATCCTGCCCGGCTGGCTGCGGTAAGTTGCGGCGAAAGCCGCGTTTACGACGCCGGTAGGCGTCACGTAGGGTAGCCGGTGGTCGCTCGCGAAGCGAGAGACCACCGGTTAGCGGCCGCGTGTTGGTTTCCGACCGCGGCAGCGGTCGCGGAGGGAATTCACGGCGCCTGGTATTTGGTACGCGACTCCTGCCGGAGTCGTGAAAATCGACGTCGTTATTCGATCCGGTGGTCTCGCGCTTTGCGCGCGACCACCGGCTACCGTACGTGACGCCTACCGGCGTCGTCACGCCGGCTTCGCCGACGAACATCTGCTGCCAGATATACTCCACACCATGCGTGCGCACACGGCATCCGTGACCGAGATCGAAGAGCTCGCGCCGAGCGTGGTGCAGATCACGGTGGCGTTCGACGACGATTCCTTCTCGTTCCTGCCCGGCCAGTGGGTGAACTTCCGTTTTCCCGACGGCGTTTCGCGCGCCTACACGATCGCCTCGGCCGCGCAGCGGCCGCAGACTGTGCAGCTCTGCGTCCGCGTCGGCGCGGGCCGCGGCGGCAAGGCGCTGACGAAACTGGACGCCGGCGCCTCGGTCACCATCGACGGCCCCTACGGCGACTTCCTCATTCCCGAGAATGACGGTCGTCCGATCCTCTTCATGGCCGGTGATACCGGCATCGCGCCGGTGCGCAGCATGGTCCTGAGCATGCTCGCCGACGGCGATCCGCGAAAGATCTCCGTTCTGTACGAGCCCGATCAGCGCAACATCCTCTACTCGAGCGATTTCGATCCGCTCGCGCGCGACGGCGCGATCGTGCACGAGAGCGGAAAGATCGAAACGCTGATCGGCCGCAACCGCGAGCGCATGACGTCGTCCACCCTGATGGCGGCCGGATTCGATCCCTTCATCGACCGCGTCGGCGACGCGCTGCGCGAACACGGAGTCAGTCCGAGGAACCTGATCAGCGAGACTTTCGGCCCGCAGCCGTGAAGTCGCCTCAGATCTCCCGAGACTCACCAGCACAGACAAGAGTGTCTGTGCCACACCGGCCGCCGCCGGTAAACAGCATTGCTCCAAGTTCGGCAGAATCAATGTGGCACTGCCACACAAAGCCCCTACCGCCGCGCGGTGTGGCACAGACACTCCTGTCTGTGCTTTTGCAAGGTGCAGCGACTGAACCTGGAACTCGGAAACCTCATTCAGGCACGGAGTACGCAAACAGCCGCGTCAGGCAGCATGACGTACTACGTTGAGAAACAACTCGCCTTTGGCCCGATTCGCTTCGGCGTGTCGACGCGCCAAGCGCTCGACGCCATCGGGGACGATCCCACCCTCAGCACCGGAGCGAACGGAGAATTCATCCGCCGCCGCGAAGACGGATTCTTTTTTGGCGACACGGAACGCGTCGTCGGCCCAAGCATCCCCGTGAAGCCGACCATCAGCCAGACGCCGTTCTGGTCCTCGCTGAAACCGGGCGGCAGTTCGCAGGGCTATCTCTTTCTCGCGCTGATGGGATTCGGCGCGCTGATCATCCTTTTGGGAATCAGTGTGCTGGTGAGGAAAGGTCCGCAAGGGTGGTTCGAAATCATCTTTGGCGCGATCTGCATCGCCATCCCGATCCTCATGACCGCGCAGCAGCGCCGCACGATCCGCGAACGCGAAGAGCGCGAGCGCGCCGAACGAGAAGCGGCGGTGAATCGGAATCAGGAGTTGCTCACCTGGTACACAAAGGCGCTCGATCATCTGATGGTCGACCGCAGCGAGAATGGACTGGCTGCCCTTCGCGGCGAACGCCAGTCGCTCGATCTCGCTTACGAAATCTGGGCGCCCGCCGCACGGCGCGTCCTGCTTCGCATCGCGTTCGAAGAGTTGTCGCGTCGCGGTGTCGCCGATTCCGCCACGATTTCGAAACTCCTCAGCGACGCCGGCGATGCCGCCGGACTCACTCCCGATCACATCCACTCGGTCAAGCGCGAGTTCTACTCCAGCGTGGTCTGGCATCTCCTCGCCGACGATCGCCTCGGCACGGTGCAGGAAGCGGAGATCAAAACGCTCCGCGAAGGACTCGGCCTCACCGAAGAGGATGTCGAGCCGGAGATGAGCGCCATCGAACAGTTCCGCGCCCTTCGCGGCGTCGCCAAGGGACTGCCGCGTACCGAATGCCCGATCCCGCTCACATTTCAGGAGTACTGCATCCACCAGGCGCCGCTCGACACCGGCATGCTCTTCATCACCAACAAGCGGCTCGTCGCCGACGAAAAGAAACGCACCGAGGTGGCGATGCCGAAGGTCTTCGAAGTGGTCGTCGACGCCGATGACAGCAGCATCATCATCAAGTCCGACCAGAAAAAACCGATCCGCCTCCGCACCCGCAATCCGATCTTCACCGCCGGCCTGATCGACATGGCCTCGATGCTCGACGAGCGCCCGAAGGGCTTCGCGTAGAACGTAGCGTCGGCGGCTCGCCGGCTGGGCCGCCGGCGCTACGATCGTCGGCGTTGCGTCGATTGCATCCGGCGCAGGCGCGCTCTATGATCCCGCGTCTTAAGTCGTCCACACTTCAGGAGCTCCCTATCCCATGCCGCCACGGAAAACTTCCGATGCCGGGCTGGCGAAATGTCCAACGGGCATCGCCGGTCTCGACGAGATCACCAACGGAGGGATTCCGCGCGGACGTCCGACGCTGATCTGCGGCGGCCCGGGTTGCGGCAAGACGCTTTTCGGAATCGAATTCCTCGTCAATGGCGCGATGCAGGGCGAGCCCGGGGTCTTCGTCGCCTTCGAGGAGCGTCCCGAGGAGCTCGCGCAAAACGTTACCTCGCTCGGTTTCGACCTGCAACGCCTGCAGAAACAGAAAAAACTCTTTGTCGAATACGTGCACATCGAGCGCAGCGAGATCGATGAGACGGGCGAATTCGACCTCGACGCGCTCTTCTTCCGCCTCGCCGACGCCATCGATACCGTCGGCGCGAAGCGCATCGTCCTCGACACGCTCGAAACGCTTTTCTCCGGATTCGACAACCAGGCCATCCTGCGCGCCGAGCTCCGCCGGCTCTTCCGCTGGCTGAAGGATCGCGGGATGACCGCGGTCATCACCGCCGAGCGCGGCGATGGCGCGCTGACCCGTCAGGGCCTCGAGGAGTACGTCTCCGACTGCGTGATCATGCTCGATCATCGTCTCGTCGATCAGGTGGCCACGCGCCGCCTGCGCGTCGTCAAGTACCGCGGCACGCAGCACGGGACGAACGAGTACCCGTTTCTCATCGATAAAGACGGCATCGACGTCCTGCCCATCACCTCCATCGGGCTGACGCATGAGGCCTCCACCGAGCGCATCTCCACCGGCATTCCCGATCTCGACGCCTTGCTGGGCGGCGGCGTTTATCGCGGATCGACGGTCCTGATTTCGGGCACCGCGGGCGCGGGCAAGAGCAGCATCAGCGCCAATATGGCCAAAGCGGCCTGCGAGCGCGGCGAACGATGCCTCCTCTTCGCCTACGAGGAGTCGCCGCAGCAGATCCTGCGCAACATGCGCACGATCGGCATCGATCTGAGCCGCTACGTCCGCAACGGTCTCCTGCAGTGCATCGCCGCGCGTCCCACGACCTTCGGTCTGGAGATGCATCTGGCCACGATTCATAAAGCGGTCCGCGACTTTGCACCGCAGCTATTGATCGTCGATCCGATCACCAACTTCTTCACCATCGCCGATGCGCGAGAGGTCAAGGCCATGCTCATGCGCCTGGTGGACTTCCTGAAGCTCCACCAGATCACGGCAGTGATGACCAGCCTCACCGGCGGCGGCCAGGCGCTGGAATCGACCGAGGCAGGTATCTCGTCCCTGATCGACACGTGGCTGTCGCTGCGCGACGTCGAAGCGAACGGCGAACGTAACCGCGTCATGCACGTTCTCAAGAGCCGCGGAACGGCGCATTCGAATCAGTTGCGCGAATTCGTCCTCACGTCCAAAGGCGTGAAACTGATCGCCCCCTACCTCGGCCCCGAAGGCGTCCTGACCGGCTCGTCGCGCGTCGCGCAGGAGGCGAAGGAATCGGCGGCAATCGAACTGCGCCGCGAGGAAGCCGAGCGGAAACGCCGCGCCATCGAACGCCGCATGAAGACGCTCGATACCGAGATTGCCGCGCTCCGGCTGGAGATGAGCGCCGAGAACGATGAACTGGAACGCCTCGGCAGCGAAGAGAGCCTGTGGCGGCAGCAGCTCGACGCCGAACGGGCCACGATGGCCATCAGCAGAAAAAGCCCGGCCGCGAATCCCGATCGTCGTCCCGCGCCGCGCCGGCAATCGAAAACAAAGGGGGTCGCCTCATGACCGCCAAAGCAAAAGCGAAGAAAACGAACGACGCCGACGACTCCTGGAATCTTCGCCTTTACGTCGTCGGCCAGACCGCGAAGTCGGTCGCGGCCATCGCTAACCTGAAGAAGTTCTGCGCCGAGCACCTCGACGACCGCTACACCATCGAGATCATCGACGTGGCCGCCGATCCGAAGATTGCCCGCCGCGATGAGATCGTGGCCATCCCCACGCTCGTGCGCAAGCTGCCTGTGCCGATGCGCAAGATCATCGGCGATCTCTCCAACACCGACCGCATGCTGGTCGGCTTCGATCTGCAGCCGAGGAGCTGACAGCTTCTATGAGCGACGAATCTGAGCTTCTGGACCGCATTCGCGAACATGAAGACCTCGTGCGCGCGCTGCAGGGCGGAGAGGTCGACGCCGTCGTCGTTCACGAAGAGGAAGGCGCCAGGATCTCGCGCCTGAACAGCGACGAGCCGCTCTATCGCACACTCATCGAAGCGCTGCCGCAAGGCGTCGCAACCGTGCTCGCTGACGGAACGGTCGTCTACGTCAATCCCCACCTGGCCACGATGATCGGCATCCCCGCGGAGACGCTCCTCGGGCAGAACCTCCTGAACGTGATCAGCGAGCTCGAACGCCCGCGTTTCGCCACGATGCTGCAGCGCGCGCTTGCGGTGCCGCAGGAAAGCGGCTGCTCGTTCCGCTGGACGACCGGCGAAGCGCCCGCGCTCGTTTCCGCGATCCGGCTTCCGATCAGCGGCGCCGACGCCGTCGGCCTCGTGATCGTGGACGTACGTGATCAGGTAGCGCGCCGCGCCGCCGAGGAATCGAGCCGCGCCAAGGACGAGCTCCTGGCCTCGGTATCACACGAGCTGCGCACGCCGCTGACCTCGATCATGGGCTGGATCCAGCTTCTGGAGATCGAGTTGGAAAGCCAACCGAACCTGAAGCCGGCGATCCAGAATCTGAAGAATGCCGTGATGGCCGAGACGAAGATCGTCGACGACCTGCTCGATCTGGCCCACTCCGAAAAGGGCGCGCTGCCCGTCGTGCGCGAAGAGTTCGACCTCTGTCAAACGCTGCGCGTCGCGGCGAGCTTCGTCCAGGTACAGGCGAAGGAAAAATCGCTCGCGTTCAACATCGATCTGCCAGACAGCCCGATTCTCGTCCGCGCCGATCCCGACCGCCTGCGCCAGGTGTTTGTCAACCTGCTCACGAACGCCATCAAGTTCACCGCGAAGGGAGAAGTGAATGTGCACGGCCGCTGTGAGGAAGGAATGGCGGTCATCAGCGTGACCGATACCGGCATCGGCATCCTGAGCGAATTCATCCCTCTCGTTTTCGATCCCTTCCGCCGCAGTGAACGCGCCAAGGGCTATCCCGGTCTCGGCATCGGCATGGCCATCTCGCGCCGCATCGTCGAAGCGCATGCAGGAAGCATCGCCGTGACGAGCGAAGGCGCAGGCTGCGGATCGACGTTCACGGTTCGGCTCCCGCTGGCGGAGTGAAACGTCGTAGCGCCGGCGGCTCGCCGGCTGGACCGCCGCCGGCTCGGCGGCACGTATACGCGCACCGCGCCAGCGAGCCGCTGGCGGTCCAGCCGCCGGGCCGGCGGCGCTACGAATCCAGCACTACTTCAACATCTCCCCCACCGCCGCCCGCGTTGGGCCGGGGTACGGCACGTCGCCTTTGATCGTTTCCCAGAGGATGACATTCAGCGCGTGGTCGTCGATCGCGTCCGCTTTCGAAAAGTCGAGGAGCGCCGACTTTTTCGACTGCGGGCTTTCCGGATTCTTTTCGTCGAGAGGAACCTCAGATTTCAGCGCATCGTACGGCGTCAGATCCGGCTGCTCCGCGAACAGACCGCGCATCGGACGGCCGTAGTGATCGAATTGCGACAGGGAATCGAGGCCGAGGATTTCCTCCATCGTGGCCAGGACGTCGGTCGTGTTGATGAAGCGATGAACGAGACCGCCGCGATTCCAGGCGGAGATCATCAGCAGCACGGAACGATGTGAATCGACGTGATCCGGACCGGCCTGCGCGTCGTCCTCGACGACGAAGACGGCCGTGTCGCGCCAGAACGGCGAATGCGACAGCGCATCGACGATGCGGCCGAGCGCGAGGTCGTTGTCCGCCATGTACGCGCGCGGCGTTGGCTTTCCGGCAGAGGCACCCGAGGTGTGATCATTCGGCAGCCGCAGGATCTCCAGCGCCGGGAGCGAACCGCGCTCCACATACCCGTGGAACTCGCGCAGCCATGCGTCGGCGCGCTTCTGATCGGGGATGTTCATGTCGAACGGCGGATAGTCAGGCGACGTCGTGTCGCGCAACGCCCGCCGGAATCCGATGTTCTCTTTGCCGACGATGTCGGGTACGTCGTCGCCGTTCCCCGCATACTCGCCGTAATTTCGCAGCGAGAGTTTCTTGCGCACGGCGAGATCCCACAGATAGCCGCTGGACGGCGCGTTCACGTCGTCGTCATCGTCGACGACGCGTTCCCGATTCTTTCCCTCGTAGTCATACGTCCTGCCGCGGTCCGAGTAAATCGACGGCATCGTCTTCTCTAGGTAATCGCCGCTGTACGCGGCCATCGACCAGTTGTGTCCCTGCGCGCTCACCTCGGCATTCGTAAAGAAGCGGTCGAAGAGGCCGAACCGCCGCGCCAGCGCATGGTGATTCGGCGAAACGTTCTCCGGAAAAAAGACAAGCGACGCATCGCCGTCGCCTTCTTTCATATCGCCGAGGACCTGATCGTACGTGCGGTTCTCTTTGATGATGTAGATGACGTGTCTGAACGGCGGATAGCGCTTCGCGCCGCGCGTCGCGTCCCATCCGTTCGCGTGCGCGACGCGTTTCGTGAGTGATTCGAGCTTCGACGTAACGCTCGTCGGAATCGACATCAACGTGCCTTCGAGTTGGCCGAGCGTGTAGTCGTGCGAATCCTTCGGCAGCTTCTTCCCGGGCTGTGCCTGGTTCGGATTCGGGCGCGAGCCGCGGCCCTTTGCATTGACGACCAGCAGATCATTGCCGTCGAGTGCGAGTGCCGAGGGATACGACTCGGCCGGAATGCGCCCGAGGAGTTTGCCGGTGGCGACGGCGAAGACCGCGACGGCGTTGCTGTCCCCCTCGGCCACGAAGAGTCGGCTGCCATCGCGCGAAAGCGCCAGCGCATTCGGCGTGCTGCCCTCGTGCGGACCGGCGGGCGGCGGATCGTTCAACGTGCGGACGACTTTCGATGTGGCTGTGTCGACGACGCTGATCGAATCGGTGCTCGCCGACGCAACGTAAAGCCGCGCGCCGCGGACCACCATCGCCGAGGGATGGCGGCCGACGATGATGCGTCCGGTGCGGCGCACCGTTCCGTTCGCATTTGGGCGGAAACGGTTCACGCTGTTGTCGCCCCAGGCGGAGACGTACAGATCGCCGCGCGCATCGACGGCGACCGTGTACGGATAGCGGTCCGTCTTCACGCGCTGGATCACGCGCCGCGTCGACAGATCGACGACGGCCATCGTGTCGCCGAGGTTTTCAGCGACGTAGAGAAAACGCCCGTCGCGCGACGCTGCGATGCCGGCGGGATAGACAATCCCGTCCTGATCCTTCGGCTTTTCCTTCGGGTCAACTGCTGGCCGTTCGACGAGATCGATCTTGCCGTCCGCGGTCGCTTCGCTGCCGTTCCAGCGGTAGACGAAAATCGAATCATCGTTGCCGCCGCTGGCGTAGAGCATCTTGCCGTCGGCCGAAAACGCGAGGCCGATGAAGGCGGCGGCCTGCGGCAGCGTCTGCACGACCGCGCCCGATTTCCGGTCGACGATCTGCACGCCTTGCTGCCGCCAGCCATTGAGCAACAGCGCCACGCGCTCGCCGCCCGGAGCGACGGCGATGGCCAGCGGAAAATTGCCGACGACATGCGACTCCGCGGCGGGATCGAGAAAAACGCCGGTCGACAATCGGACTCGCTCGCCGGCATGTGCGGTGACGGCTGAAAGGAAGATGATGGACAGGCAACGAATGCGCATTGGGCGGATGATACCGACATGACCAGCAGGATGCCGTCACTTTTCATCTCCCACGGCGCGCCGTCGATCGCGATCGAGCAGGACGACTTCACGCGCGCAGTGGCCTCGTTCGGCGAATCGCTTCGCGACGCGCGAGCGATCGCGGTCGTTTCCGCGCACTGGCAGGCGCGCAACGTTCGCGTGAACGCCGTCGCGCGTCCGGAGACGATCTACGATTTCGGCGGCTTCTCCGAGGAGTTGTACAAAATCCGCTACGAGGCCCCCGGCGATCCCGCGCTTGCCTGCGAAATCGCGGCGCTCCTCGGCGGCGCAACTCTCGAAGAAGAACGCGGATGGGATCACGGCCTTTGGGTTCCGCTCCGCATCCTGCTTCCCGAAGCCAACGTCCCGATCGTCGAGATCGCCCAACCGTATCCGACCACTCCCGCCGACCTGCTGCGCATCGGCCAGGTTCTCACATCGCTGCGCGATCGCGGGGTCGTCATCGCCGGCAGCGGCGGCATCGTCCACAACCTCCGCGCCATCCACCTCGGCGACAAGAACGCAGAGGTGGATGACTGGGCACGCGAGTTCGACGACTGGTTCGCGGAGCACCTCGCCGCGCGCGATTTCGACACGCTCACTCGCTATCGCGACCTCGCCCCGCACGCGGATCTCGCCGTCCCGACGCCTGAGCACTTCGAGCCGGTATTCGTGGCGCTTGGCGCCTCACGCGACGCCGACTCGCTCACGACGATCTACGAAGGCTTCCACTACGGCAACCTCTCGATGCGAACGTTCGCCTTCTCAGCGTGAGCCGCCTATGTGGCATAGACACTCATGTCTGTGCCGCTGAGATTCGGGAGTACGGAGAGAAATTCAACCTGAAGTCGAACCTCATGAATGGCTTCGGGAACCTCATTCACGAGGGTTTCGCCCTCATGAAAAGGCTTCGGCGAACCCATTCACGAGGTTCTCAACCTCATGAAAGGCTTCGGGGAACTCATTCACGAGGTTCTCAACCTCATGAAAGGCTTCGGGGAACTCTTTCACGAGGTTTTCAACCTCGTGAAAGACATCGACAACCTCGATGTCGAGGTTCTCAACCTCATGAAAGGCACCGACAACCTCGATGTCGAGGTTTTCAACCTCACGAAAGGCATCGACAACCTCGATCACGAGGTTGCCCACGCCGCCTTTGAGATCTGCCGCCACGGCATACACTTCCACCATGATCAGAGCCTTCTCCGCCATCTTCATCTCCGTCTTCCTCGCCGAGATCGGCGACAAGACGCAGCTCGCTACGATGCTCTTCGCCTCCGAGGGGCAGAACAACAAGTGGATGGTCTTCGCCGCCAGCGCCAGCGCCCTCGTCCTGGCCTCGGCCATCGGCGTCCTGGTCGGCGCGCAAATCGAACGCTTCGTGAAACCGTCCACGCTGAAGCTGATCGCCGGCGCCGGATTCATCGTCATCGGCCTCTGGACGATCCTCAGCCGAGGATGAAAGGCAATAAGGAGAGGGCCTCGCCCGTTCCGCACGTGGCGTGGTATCTTCCGCACCCTTCGAGCACGCCTCGAGGGTTTCGTTCGTTGAGGTTACGGGCCCGTAGCTCAGTGGTAGAGCAGTTGGCTTTTAACCAATTGGTCGTAGGTTCGATCCCTACCGGGCTCACCAGAGCTGCCCGCCCAGCACGTCCCCATCGTCTAGTGGCCTAGGACACCGCCCTTTCACGGCGGCAACACGGGTTCGAACCCCGTTGGGGACGCCAACCTTAGAATCAACGATTTACGCCGCAATGTACTTCGCGTCTTTTGCGGCCGACGTGGCCGAAGCGTTGCCCGATTCATAAATCGTCGGCGCATAAGTCCTCAACCGCAGCCCGTTCCTCGCGCGTCATCATGTGGGCGAAGCGGGCAATCGCCTCTGACGCGGTAGCTGAAGATGAGGAAGAAGCCGAGCCAATCGCGATCGGCCAGCAAGCGTTTCGCTGTAGCGTCCATCGAAGCGTCCTCGTGCCAGGCTTCGTCTCGGTTGGACCGACGACAGTGGTGCCGGAAATGGTTAGTGATCCGCATCGGCGCTCACCTTCGGCGAAACGCACAGCATGAAGCCCGAGAACGTGCGGCCGAGAATCGGCGGTCAACCGCGCAAGGTGCCCCGAATCATGGGAGTCTGACGATCGCAGCATGCTAAGGATGAGAATATGAACATGAAAGGGGTATCTCAATGAAACAACGTGTTCGTGCCGACATCGTGATTGACACAGGGCTGTTGAAGCTGATCGAGAAGGCCGAGGGGATCAGAGGCATCGAAGGGGCCGGATTCTTTGCCGACACTTCTGGAACGATGCGTGGCCCGAACGGGGTGCTTTGGCTGGTGTATGAGTACGACGATGGTGATGACGCCGCGTTCAGCAACTTACACGACCTACTCGTCAAGGGTACCGATGGCATGATTTCACTGAAGAACCACGGTGTCAGATACGAGCCCGGAGATGCAAAATACAAAGAGCCAAAACCGAGTAGATCAAGGACGTGATGCGCCTGCGAAAGCGATGGCTGACGGACTACCCGAGTTGATGGCGAAGTACGAAGCGCGCTGAAGTCGTCAACATATTGATCATAATGCAAAAGTTGCGCTTGCCCAAAAATGCCCGATGGGAAAAGTGTGCAATTCGACGCAAATCCAAGCACGCTTCGATCTGGACAGCGGGGCCTAACCGCACTAACACAAAACACTGCAACGTTACGCAAATCGCCGCAACTTGCTGGAAATGTTTAGGTTAGCCTTTCCTGGCGGCAACACGGGTTCGAACCCCGTTGGGCACGCCATTTTCCTACTCATTCATTCATCAACTAGCAAACGCCGCTGGAAAACATACGCTGTTCCTAACGCCGAGGGAAGGGAAGAGGTGGCCGAGGGTCCTCGGGCTTAGGCATAGTCGAAACGCCTCTTCGTTCGAGCCAAGTAACGAAGAAGTCGTGAGCGGCTGATGCGGCGTCTAATTTGAGGATTCCGTTCGCGTCATACCACTCCACGAAGTCAATGATGAGTCTTGCCGCGCGGACGGTTTCAAGACAGCGTGAATGGAAGTCGTGTTGCTCGTAGACGCAATGGTCCGAGTGACTGACGACCTTGTTACATTGGTCGCAGAAAATCATTGCTTCTCCGGCGCCTGCGCGGCGGCTGTTAGAAAGCTGTTTCGCCTTTGATGTCGCGAGCCATCGCGACGAGTGCTTTTGCGACCGTCTCTGCGTCCTCAACTTCGATGAGCGCGTAATTCAAATCATCTTCGTCACGGTTCGGGTCACCGAAGTTCTTGATGATAATTTGCCTTTCGAATTGGGATAAACCTCAACGCCGAGCTTCGGATGAATGACGACGAAATCTTCTTCATTAGGCGGCTCGGCCGCGACAAATTCTTGCACTTTGCCCATGTGGCGTCCCTTCGAGGTTAACGATTCTAGCACCGGGAATCCGCGGGATCGCTTGGGGCTACACCTTCGGTCCTCAGCTGTCTTCAAAACGCAGACATAACTCAATCAGGTTCATCGATTTGCGCCAACGCCGCGTGGACCCAGTGGCCGACCGCGAATAATCGATACAGCCCTACGCCGCCGTCCTCACCTTCACCGCGACTCCGGCCTTGGCGCAGAGTCCGACGAGGTAGTCGAGCGACAGCTTGTCAACTTTGTTGCGCGAGATTTCGGAGATACGCGGTTGCGACACGCCCAGACGCCGGGAGGCCTGCGCCTGTGTGATGCCCTCGCGATCGATCCATTTGCGCAGAGCCTCCGCCAATTCGCATTGCAGCAGCATGACGGCGGCTTCATGAGGCTGAAAGCCGAGATCGATAAAAACGTTACCGCTGCTTTCCGTGCCGGGTTTGCGCGCCGCTTTTTTCATGAATTGACTCCGATCAAGGACAAACCGACGGAGGAGACGCGAGCTTTTTCTTTTGCGATCGAATTCACTTCAAGAGAATGTCGAGAGATCGTTCCGCCAGGCTGTTCGGATTCGCTGCGCCGTTGGAGAAAACGATCACTCCGATTCCCTTCGGGCGATTCACGAGGAGCATCGACGTGTAGCCGGCGACGGCTCCGCCGTGTCCAAAGTCGACATAGTGATCGCGCCGGTCCACCTGAAACCCGATGCCGTAGCCCGAGGTTAGCTCCATGTTGGCCTGCACCGCCGATTGCGTTTGAAAACGCTCCAGACTGGCTGTCTTTAACACGCTCTCCGGTCCCTGGCCCATCAGGAACGCGGCGAAGTGGGCAAGATCGCCTACTGTCGTGTAGATGGCTCCATTCGGCACCTTATAGCCACGTCCGGTCTTGTGTTCGCGCTCGGGCGTTTCGGAGTCCACCGCGCCTCCCGGTCCCATCAACTGATACCCCTTTGCCAAATGGGGCTGCATGAGAACATTCAGTTCGAATGCCGAATGGGTCATCCCAAGTGGCTCGAAAATGTGCTTTCCGACATAACCGACATACGATTCGCCTGCCGCGCGGGAGAGCGCCGCGCCCAGAACGGCGAATCCGATATTGGAGTAGAAGAAGCGCGTGCCAGGCTCAAACTGGTAGCGCAATTGGGGGAGCGCCGCGATCAGCGTCTTCTCCCAATCCGCAACAGTGCCGGTCACGTACGTCTCGGCGTTGTCGGGTTCGCGTCCCAGTCCCGAGGTGTGCGTGGCGAGCTGGACCAGAGTAATGGGGGGAGCGTCCGGAAAGCGGCCCTGCACCATCTTGATCTCCGGAAAGTATTTCTCGACCGGATCGGAGAGATGCACCTTTCCTGCGTCCACCAACTGTTCCAGCATCAGAGCGGTAAACATCTTGGTGATGGAGCCGATGCGATACACCGTATCGGCATCCGCCGGAATCTTCTTTTCCATATCGGCGTCACCATAGCTCTTCGACCAGATAAGTTGTTTCCCTGCGACCACGCCCGCTGTTACGCTGCCGACGGGGTGTCTCGCAAGTTCGGCCGCGATCACGGAATCGACTTCAGCCAATTGCGCACGGAGGCTTTCAGCCGTCGCCTCCGCAATGCGCTTGAACGGATGATCCCCGCCCTGGTGCAGAACTACTTCCGTTACGTTTCCCGTCGCGTCGGCGTGAAACGTAAGCTGTGCGTCGAGGTTCTTTACGAAGAAATCGTGCTCGCTCTCGGGGAGCACTTCGACCTTCCCCTGGCCGGTCATTTGCGTGAACAGATGGCCGTCTTCGAGGGTTACGGTAAAGACCCTCGCCGGCGGCACCAGGTATCGCCCCACGTACTTCTTCAGGATTCTGATATCGACCGCGACCTGCTTAGGGCCCGTCGCTTGCGGAGCAGGCTGCGCCCAGGCAATGGGAGCGATTCCTATCGCAAGCGCCCATCCAGCCAGAAGCACGTTCTGAATCAGAATCGGTCCTTGCCTGAATACGCGCTGATTCATAGGCCCTCCCGATGTGTAGTGACGACAAGCTGAGAAACGTTTCGTTGCTTCGGGGAGCGGCGCTACGACGATAGCTCCGGCCCCTTCCTGCCAGCCGGGCTAAGCGGCGGGCGAGTTCACCCCCTCGGGCGTTGAACTCGACGACTCGAGGGCCCGATCCATGAGCGACTGCCGATATCGCCAGGCGTTGCGGAATCCGATGCACCCGCGCGCCGCTTCGTGACCCAGCTCACGGAAGTCCGTAACCATGGAACCTATGTTCCTTAAAATTCTGCTATTTAGGAGATCGAATGAAGCGTGTGGGCTCTCTCTCTATCCTCGTGTTATTGCTTGCGTTTCCCCTTGTCGCTCAAACCTCGGCATCTGGCAGTTTCAATTTCAAAGGAACGGAAGGTCTGCAGACGATCGACTTCAGCGCCGTCGGCGACGAACGATCGGCGGACGGTTCGTTCACGCTGGCCGGTCCAACGCTCGTGTCGGATGGCGATCTTGATACCGAAGACCCCAAGCAGACGGTTCTGGTCAAGGACTTCACCATGAAGGTCACCGTTGACTGCATGAGTGCACTCGGGACTCTCGTCACGATGAGCGGCACCGTCAGCGACTCGAATGTTCGCTCGATGATCGGACGCGTCGCAACGCTCACCGTCCAGGACAACGACCTCAACGAGAAGGATCCGACGGATCGCTTCACCTTCGGCTCGTATCAGCTAAAGGACATCACCTGGTTCCCTACGGATGCCGAGGTAAAGGATGACGCCGGTTGGGCCATGTCGTGGTGGGCCACGGACGCGGAGCGGAAGGACGACGTCGGAGTTCAGATCTCGCGCACGCGCCAGGTCAACTGCCACAGCTTCCCCGTCGCGACCTACGACCTCGACCCGATCAGCGAGGGTCGCATCACGGTCAAATAGCAAACAGCATCAGCGGTTCGTTAGTCGGCGGCTGGACTCCCCAGCCGCCGATTTGCGTTTCAGCGGAGCGCACCTAATTCGAGGAACCCGCGGGCGTCGACTCGTACGTCACCGGAAGGCTCGCCTGGAGAATGTCCGAGGATCCCTTCTTGTGAAGTGCGAGATCGAGTGTGGCGGGACCGGGCGACATACCGGCCGGGTTGAGCGCGAAAACGAGCTTCGTTACGCCGTCTCCGTGGATGCGACGGGCAAGTGTTGGTTCGGCCGATCGTTTCTCGCCTGCGCTGTCGGTCACGGTGGCGCGGATCATCATCTCCTCGGCGGTTGCGTTGTAGAGAAACAGTGCGAACTCGGTATCAGCCGCTGGCTGCAGACGTGGCTTCGCGCTCGGCAAGAATGGTTCGCCGTCGAGCAGAAACGGATAGGACGCGGCGTCGCGTTGCACTCCTTTGAGCAGAGCCCACTGACCTGGCTTGTCGAAGAAGAGAGGCGAGCTGACGGACGGAGCGCCCGGCTCGGGAACGATCAGATCCGTGCGCACGAAACCTCGCTTCTGCGGGTCCGGCAGCGTCACCAGCGCCCGGATTGCGTAGTGCCCGGGCGGCAATGCCAGCGTCGTAAAGTACTTGATCCCGTTCTCGCGCAACGCGCTGCTGGCTCTGGCCGGATCTACGTCGATGCTCTGATCGACACGATCGCGAACGATGCCGTGCTCGTCGAAGGCATACACAAATACATGGGCAGGCACGACCGAGGCGGCGGCGCCAAGCAGGTCTTTGCCGTTGATCTCGAGGAAGAAGGCCACGGCGGAACGCTTTTCGCCGGGAACCGCGGTGGCAATTGCAGCAACGCGGATTTCGCGCCGTGGGATGTCGTTGATGACGATCTCGGCATCGGTGAGCGCGCGCTCAGCCGGCGACTCCCCTCCAGGCTCGACGTACGAGACACGATTGTGCACACGAGCGCCCGGCGCATCGATCGCCTTCACACTCAGCTCGTGGAGCTTGCCGGGTTTGCTCGACTGCGCCTGGAATGAGAGGACGTACACCACTTCCTGCTGGTGCATCATCCGTTCGAAGTCGCTGTGAAGGTCGTTCGTATTCTCGAACACCGCACCGCCGGTTGGATCAGCGAAAAGATGCAGTGCATCGTTGTTCACCGTCGCTGGCTTCGCAGTGGGAGTTCCGTCATCGATGCCGATCCCATCGATATCGATCGCGTTGATCACGACGTCCGAGAGTTTGAAACGTTCAACCGTCTCCTGGGAGACGCGCCGCATCCTGGGGGAGCCGAAGCGCTCATCATTGTTAATTGCGTAGGCCTGTCCTGAGGTGGCCTTGGCCATGTCGGCCATCTCGGCGCCCATCGTCCCGCGAGCTCCTCGGCCGATCACCATCGAGGCGTCGAATCCGCCAGAGAGCAGGATCACCTGTTTCCGGCCAGGCACGGCGCGGAGACTCGTGGCCAGTTGGTCCAACGAGTGGATCTGACTTTCGAGCCGCATTGCCGCAAATTGCCGCTCCTGCTTCGCGGCCCTCTCCTCGATGTCATTCCTCTCCGCCGTTGCTTCCGCTCCGCGTCCGCTTTCCGCGTTCTGGAGGAAGGCTCTGGCGTCGCTGACCGAGTTGCCGAAGGAGTCCAGAGCAGAGAGTTTGAGCGGATCGACGCCGTCGTACCGGTTCGGCGCTGCGATCGCGGCCGACACCAGGTTCCGGTCCGTCGTGAACGCGGTGACGACCTGCAACCCTTTCACCGGGTCGATGAAACCGACGGCGACGAGATCCTGGGGCAGGACGTTCGCGGCGATGAACTTCCGGGCGGCGAGACGCGCGCGGGGGATCGATTTGGGCTTCGAGAACGGGATATCGAAGAGCAGGAAGAAGGAGCGTCTCGCGTTCGGGTTCTGCGGCGAGATCGCGCTCACCGATTCCGTCGACGCAAAGTCGATGGCATCGAAGGCGGTGATCTTCTGCCGTTTTCCGTCGTCAAAGAGCTCGAAGTTCTCCGCCTTGAGACCTCGCATCGGATTCCCGCCACGGTCGACCACGGTGACCGGCACCTCGACCAGATGGACCTTCACGGTCTCCTGCGCAGCGAGCGGCAGCGCGACCATTCCGAGGGAGATGACGAACGCGGCGATCTTCATGCGAGCGTGTCCATCGTGACATCATGCTCCCAATCGTCGAGCTTGGTCATGATCGTCAGAACGATTCTCCTCATCTTACTCATGGCGACGACGGCGTTCGCAGCGCCTCCGAAGAAGATCGGACGCGCGCTCGTCACCTATTACTGGCTGATCGACGAGACGGCGCCGCGGTATCGCGGGAAAGCGAGAGCGGAGTTGCAGGACGTGCGCGGGGAAGTCATCGCCCGAACCAGCATTCGGTTCCGGTGCGATCTGATCCGCGAAGGCAGCGGGCATCTTCGGGACGGACGGACGGTGGCCTACGATCGCAAGCTGCATGGTACGAATCGATTTCGCATCGTCCGGACGGAGTACGGCGTCGGACGGCTTGGCTGCGCGCTCGTTCCGTATCGCACGGTGGCCGTCGATCCGCATTTCGTGAAACTCGGAACGACGATCAGCATCCCGCAATTAAAGGGAACGCGTCTTCCCGACGGGACGATCCACGACGGCATCTTCGTGGCGAACGACCGAGGGCATTTTCGCGGAGCGCATGTCGACCTTTTCATCGGGATCGGCGCGAAAGGCGCGCGGCCGTTCATTCGAAAAGGCTATGGCTCGCGGTCGCATGTCACCGTGTATCTGGTCGGCACATCTCCGTCCGACGACTGCCGGTGAGCGACGGCGGAGCGATCGTGTGTCACATTCGTTGTCACATCGCGGGGTGTTACACAGGTAAGTGATTGTGCAGCCGCGGGATGCTTGCCGGCGCATCGTTGAGGTGTAACGCGATGACGTTACAACTCGACTGAAGCATCGCTTCGCACACTCCTGTTTTCAATCACTTACATCATTTGCTGATTCGGCAGGCCGCCTGCAGTCCGAACCCGCACACCTGCGAGGAGGACCGGATGGCAGACACGACCCCGCCCGTTGATACACCTACACCTACACCTACACCTTCACCCGAGAACGAACTGAAGGATCTCGAAAAGCAGCTTTCGGACACGCAGAGACATGCTGAACGATTGAAGGTTGCGGTCGCCGGTCAGAAAAAAATCGCCGGCGACGTCGATCAGAAACAGAAAGATTTCGCGAAAGTCCTCGACGATATCGGAAGTAAGAAGCCGAGCCTCGATGAATTCGTCACTCGAGAAAAGAAAATGCTCGAGGCCGCAGTCGCGGACAAGGAAAAAATCCAGACGCTGGAAAAGGGCGCGCTCAAAGACCTTGAATGCCTCAAAGGAAAGATCAAAGAGGCGCAGGACAAGGTGCGGCCGCTGGAGCGGGGGCTGGACAGCGCCAAGTATGCCACCGTCGACGCGCGGAAGAAACTCGACGATCTCACAGGCGTCCCCGCGAACTACGCCACCATCCTCAAAGACGCGGCCGGGCTGCTTGATAAGGCGAATGCCGAGGGAAAAGCGAACAACCTCTCGCGAATGTATTTCCTGGTCCTTGCCCTGGAGGATCGGCTCAAACTGCTCGTCAGGAACTCGAGCGGCCAATACAACAAAGACTTGAATGCGGCGGCCGCCGAGCTCGCGAAGGCGGAGGACACGGAGCTGTCGACGAAGGAAGCGCTCGACGCAGCGATCGCGGCCGTGAACGAAGCGCAGAAGAACTTCGACGCGCGGAAAGCCACCTGGGTAGACGAGACTCTGAAGGGCATCGCGAAAGGCAATGGCGGCACGACCACGGCTACCCCTCCCGCGCCCGCGACACCGCCAACAACTCCTCCACCCACAAACACCGACGGATCGGAGGCGGCGCCGCCGGCGTAAATGAACGGCGCGCCGAGTCATGAGAACAACAGCATGGAAGGCGATGGAATCGATCGCAGCCGCATCGGCGAAGCGCGTTACTCGAACTATGCGGAGATCGGCCACAACTCCTCCGAATTCGTTTTCGATTTCGGGCAGGTGTGGTTCGACGGGGTGGCGGCCGGCGTCTATGTCCGCGTCGTCACCAGCCCCGACACCGCGCAACGGCTTTATGACCTCCTCAACGAAGCATTGAGTCAGTACCGGAGCGCGTTCGGAGAAATCGGGCGCGGTCTTACGGCAGATCAAACGTGAGCGACTACAAAATCATCAACGCCGTCAGCCTCCTCTTGCGGAAGACGCTGTGGGAGGGCTTCGAGAACGATGCGGAGCTCACGCAAGAGGTCCCGACCATCGACTCGATCGCGCTGACCAATCCCGCCGAAAAGATCGGCGACGACAATCGCCGTCTCTCCGTCTGGCTCTACCAGGTGCAGCAGAACGAGTTCCTGCGCAACGTGCGGCCCACGCGGATTCCGGACGACGTCTCGATCGTGCGCATGCCGCCGCTGGCGCTCAATCTCTTTTACCTGCTGACGCCGTCCGCGAAGAGCATGGAAGGAAATCAGCTCATCCTGGGGCGGTCGATGCAGATCCTTCACGACAATCCGGTCCTCCCGGTAAAGAGCGGCCCGGATGCGACGAAGGCGGAGGAGGAGATCCGCATCTCGATGTGCCACCGCGACCTGCGCGAGCTGGCGGAGGTGTGGGAAGCGCTGCAGCAGCCGTATCGCCTTTCGGTCTGCTACGAGGTGCGCGTGCCGCGCATTGAATCGACGCGCGTGCAGCACGCCGGCCGGATCGCCGATCGCAGTTTCGACTTTCAGGACAATCCGCCGCCGCAGGAGGCCGCGACGTCATGACCGCGTACGAGACCTTCCTCGGCGGTGCGGTGGGATGCCTCACGCTCATCGACGATTTCGCCCGCGAGCGCGGCACGCACGGATTGATGCCGGTTCCCATTCCTCCGCTGCGCTTCAGCCTCGTCGAGCGGAAAGATCAGGCAAACATGATCGCGCTCGATCCGCCCATCACGCTCTATGCGCAGAGCGGTCCATCGGGCGCGTTTCTATTCGCCGACGAAGCGCGCATCGGCGACTTCGCGCGGATGCGCATCGCTCCCGGTACGTACCGTCTGCGGATCGAATCGGATTACTACCTGACCGGCGAGCCCATTCTCGACTGGCCGCCGAATGCCTCGGTTGCTCCACTTCCGCTGCGGCCCTCCAGCGCGTATCCGTTCCCCGATGTAACGGTGCCCGGCGCGCAGCTCACGCTGCTGCGCGGCAGCGTGCTGGACGACGTGACGGGAGCCGCTGTCGTTGGCGCGGACGTCGAGATGATCGCGCCCGCAGACATGGGGCCGTTCGCGAAATCGCGAAGCGACAGCCGCGGAGCGTGGGTGCTGGCCATGCCGCTGCCGGCTGCGCCGCCGATTCAAATGGCTACGCTGAAGATTACGCTGCCGAACGGCGGCGGCGTCATCGACGTCCCGAACGTCAAGCTGTTCCCCTCGGCGGAAAACAGCCTGCCGCAGACGGCGCTTCGCGGGTCCGTCCTGACGACTACGGGCAGAGCCATCGCCGGCGCCGAAATCACGGTCGACACGATGCCGGGAAAAAGCGTGCACTCCGGCCGCGACGGCGCGTGGGCTTTCTACTTCGGTCTCAATCAACCCGACGGAACGGCGCAGGTCACGGCGACGGCTCCCGACGGACAAAGCCAGCTTCAAAACGTGGATGTCATCAACCGCAAAACGATCGTCGTTCCTACGTTTCGCTTCGCGATGAACTGAGGAGAGCCGTATGCCAGAGTATCTAGCCCCCGGCGTTTACATCGAAGAAGTCAGCACCGGCGCGCGTCCGATCGAAGGGGTCAGCACCAGCACGACCGGCTTCGCGGGACCGACAGAGCGCGGCCCGCTGATGCCGCGCCTGGTCACGAGCTGGGAAGAGTACGTGCGCTGGTACGGCGACTACGTCGATCGCGTCCCCGGCCGTAAGGCGTTCTATCTGCCGTACGCCGCCCGCGGGTTCTTCGACAACGGAGGCCAGCGGCTCTTCATCGCCCGCGTCACGGCGGAGACGGCGAAAGCGGCGGCCATCGAGGTTGACGCCCTCGGTCTCCAGGCAGTCGGGCCGGGGATCTGGGGCAATAACGTGCTGTACCGCATCAAAAAGGCGTCGCTGCAAAAAGACAACTCGCCGACGCAGGACTGGTTCCGTCTGACGCTGCTGTATTACCGCGACGGCATTCCGGCCAATTTCCTCGATCCGACGGACATCGACAACTTCGGCAAACCGGACCGGAAAGACCCTGACGTGATCGAGGACTTCGACAACCTGTCGATCACCCCGGCCGACACAAACTTCGGTCAGTCGATTGTCAACGGTGCCTCCAAACTGGTGAAGGTCACCAAACTCGCCGGCACAGTTACGCTCGCCGAGCCATTCGATGGGAACCAGAAGCTCACCGGCGGCGACGACGCCGGCGAGCCGATCGACACCGACTACAAGGGACGGTCGATCCCTCCGATCGATCCGAACGAACCTACCGATCCAAATAAAAAGTCGGGACTGCTTGGCCTGGAAGCGATTCGCGACATCTCGATTCTGGCGATTCCGGATGACGTCGTCGTGACATCGCTGCAGACCGTCGTAATCAACCAGTGCGAAAAATTGAAGGATCGCTTTGCCATCATCAGCGCGCCTCCGGCGGATCTCATCAAGGATCCCGGCGATGCAACACTTCGCCCGCCGCAAGACAGCACCTACGCGGCCTATTACCTCCCCTGGGTGCGCGTGACCGCGTCGCATACCGCCGAGGGACACATTCTCGTGCCGCCGACGGGCCACATTGCAGGCATTTACGCGCGCGTCGACGTCGAGCGCGGCGTTCATAAGGCGCCGGCAAACGAAGTGGTTCGCGGCATCATCACCCGCGACTTGAGCGGCGATGAAAAGCCGCTCAGCGTCACGCTCAGCAAGCAGCAGCAGGACCTGCTCAATCCGAAGGGCGTCAACGTCATCCGAGATTTCCGCTCCGACGGCCGCGGCATCCGGGTGTGGGGCGCGCGGACGATGTCGTCGGACGCGATGTGGAAGTACATCAACGTCCGGCGGCTCTTCATCTTCGTCGAGCAGTCGATCGACCGCGGTACGCAGTGGTCGGTGTTCGAGCCGAACTACGAGTCGACCTGGATCGCCATCCGTCTTTCCATCAGCGCCTTCCTGCGCACGGTCTGGCACAACGGCGCACTGGCGGGCGTGACGCAGGACGAAGCGTTCTTCGTCCGGTGCGACCGCACCACCATGACCCAGGACGACTGGGACAACGGCCGGCTGATCTGCCTGATCGGCATCGCGCCGGTGAAGCCCGCCGAATTCGTGATCTTCCGCATCTCGCAGAAGACGGTGGAAGCACAGCAGCAGTGAGGAGATGAACCATGCCTGAGACAGCGTCGCGGCACGATCCATTGACGTCATTCAACTTCATCATCGACATCCAGGGGGTGCGGGCCGGCTTCGCCGAGGTGGGCGGGCTGAGCGTCGAAACGGACATCATCGAATACCGCGAAGGCGACCGGCCGACGCATATGTCGAAGCAGGCCGGAAAGACCAAGTACGCCAACATCAGCCTCAAACGCGGCTACACGCCCAACGGAAAAGACCTTTGGGAGTGGCGCAAGAGCGTGGTGGAGGGGCGCACAAAGCGACTCTCCGGCACGATCACACTGCTCGACGAGTCGCGCAAGCCGGCGCTGGTGTGGCGCTTCTTCGAGGCCTGGCCGAGCAAATGGGCCGGGCCGGCCTTCAACGCCAAGAACAACGACATCGCCATCGAGGAGCTCGAGCTGGCTCACGAGGGGCTGGAGCTCGAATAAGCGATCTCGCTCATGCGCACCTATCGCACACCGGGGATTTTCTTCGAGTCGAACGACGCGGCGCCGCCGCTGATCGGCCCGTTGCGGACCGACATCGCCGGCTTCGTCGGCATCGCCTCGCGCGGTCCGTTGCACACCCCGGTGAAGATCGAGAGCTTCAGGCAGTTCGCCAGCGTATTCGGCGGGCCGATGCCTCAGGCCTACCTCTCGTACGCGGTGGATGGATTCTTCGCCAACGGCGGCGTGACCTGTTGGGTGGTGCGCGCCGCCGATCCGTCGGCGGCGAAATCAGCGTCGCTCGATATCGTCGACGAGCACGGCCTCGTCCTTCTCACGCTGACGGCCGGAAGTCCCGGCACGTGGGGCAACAACATCCTGGCGCGGTGGATGACGCGCGGCAATCAGATCGTGTCGGTCACACTGCATTATCCCGACGGGTCTGAGGAGTTGATTCGCAATCCGCTGCAGCAGCCGCGGGGAGACAACGATCTGCAGCGAGCCGCCGACTCGACTCCGGCCAATCGCATCGCGCCTCTCGTCAAGATCGACTCCGGACTCGTTCCTCGGAATGCGCGGCCGCTGTCGACTCACATCGGCTGGCTGGCTGGCGGCGCCGACGGACTGGCCACGCTCAAGCCCGAGCACATCACCGGCGAAGAAGCGCCGCCCGGCACGCGCTGGGGGCTGGCCGCGCTGGAGATGGTCGACGAAGTGTCGATCGTGGCCATCCCCGACATCATGCCGAAGCTGCGCATCGTGCCGAAGAAAGTTCCTCCGCAGCCGTACAACTGCCGCGTGCTCGATCAACCCGATCCTCCGCCGGCGAAGGATGAGACGCCGCCCGAGTTTCCGCCGTCGCTCGAGACGAGTGAGCTGCAGGAAGCGCTGGTCCGTCATTGCGAGAAGCTGCATTACCGGATCGCCATCCTCGATCCGCCGGACGACCTCGCGCCGGATGTGGCCCTCAAGACCACCGCGCCATTCCAGACCACGCGCTACGCGGCGCTCTATTACCCGTGGATCCATGTCTCCGATCCGTTGCGGCTCACCGGCCTTGTGCGGGCGATTCCGCCCAGCGGCGCCGTGGCCGGCATCTACGCGCGCAGCGACCGGCTGTATGGCGTGCACAAGCCGCCGGCCAACGAGATCGTGCAGGGCGCCGTGAACGTGAAATTCGTGGTCGACGAGATCGCGCACGGCGACCTCAATGAGGCCGGCGTCAACGTGGTCCGGCCGTTCGCCGGCCGCGGCATCCGCGTGTATGGAGCGCGGACCACATGCAGCGACACGCTGTGGCGCTACGTCAACGTTCGCCGGCTCATCTCGATGATCGAGAAGGCCATCGACAAAGGGTCGCAATGGACGGTGTTCGAACCGAACGGCGCGCCGCTGCGGCGGGAGATGGATCGCACCATCCGCTCGTTCCTGGAGTCGCTCTTCCGCCTGGGCATGCTCGACGGCGCCGACTCCGACGCCGCCTACACGGTCAAGTGCGATGACGACACCACGCCGCCCGAGGCGCAGGACGTCGGCCGCGTGATCTGCCAGGTAGGCGTGCAGCCGCCCGCGCCGGCGGAGTTCGTCGTCGTCGTCATCGGCAAGACGCAGAACGCTACGGAGATTCTGAAGGAAGGAGGGTCGATCAATGCCTGATACCGGGTCGCGAAACGATCCCGCGCCGGCCTTCCGCTTCACCGTGCGCTTCGACAACCTCCAGCCGGGCGGCTTCACCGACTGCACCGGCCTGCAGATGGAGACCGAGGTTCAGGAGTATCGCGAGGGAGGCGTCAACACGCACACCTGGCGCTTCGCCACGCGCAGCAAGCAATCGAATCTGATGCTCAAGCGCGGCATCGTCAACAAGACGCTGTGGGATTGGTTCCAGGACACCGCCCGCGGAAAGATGCAGTTCCGCAACGGCACGATCGTGGTGCACGACCCTTCCGGCAGCAAGGACCTCATCGAGTTCCAGATCCTGCAGGCCTTTCCGATCAAGTGGAGCGGACCGGAATTGAGCGCCGCGCAGAACAACATCGCCGTGGAGAGCGTGGAGTTCGCTCACCAGGGATTGCAGCGCATCAAGTGAGGAAGAACGCGTCATGCCGGTACACATCGACGAAATGACCAGCGACGTCACCATCGTGGAAGGCGAACTTCCGCTGACGCCGGCGCAGATCGAGAAGCTGGTCAAGCTGGTCATGCGGCGCATCGGCGAAAAGAGCGTGGAGTCGCAGAGAACGCGCGCCGCGACGCAGCTCAAACGGCAGTCGACGGCGCCATTCGAACGGGGAGCCTGAGGATCGTATGTCGCTGGAAAAAGCAGTCATCGAGATCGATCCGCGCGACCTCGGACCGAACCTGAAGGCGCGCATCCCCGTCCAGTTCAATCCGACGGAGTACACGCTGGCCAAGGGCGCGCAGATCGCGGAGATCAACATCCCCGGCATCGACTCGCCGATCCTCCAGTTCGTCCGCGGCCAGAACGAGAAGCTGACGCTGGAGCTCTTCTTCGACACCACACAAGTAGGCATGGGCGAAAGCCCGGTGCAGGACGTGCGCGACCTCACCCGCCCCGTCTACCAACTGGTGAAAATGCAGGGCAACACGCACGCTCCTCCGCGGGTGCGCTTCGTGTGGGGACGCGGCCTTTCGTTCCGCGCCATCGTCGAGAGCATCCAGCAGAAGTTCACGGTGTTCAATCCGCAGGGGATTCCGCTGCGCGCGAATCTCACCGTCTCCTTCCGCGAATACAAGACGCTCGAGGAGCAGCTCAGCCAGCTCAATCTGCAGTCGTCCGATCACTCCAAGCAGCGCGTCGTGCAGCTCAAGGACACGCTGAGCCGCATCGCGTTCGATGAGTACGGCGACTCGTCGAAATGGCGCTTCATCGCCGACGAACCTGCCAACGCAGCGTTGATGGCCAACCCGCGCCGCCTCACGCCGGGAACGACGCTGCTGATCCCGGCCCTGGGCGTGTTCGGCACTCCGGAGCGGAGGACGTAATGGCCGGCGCCGCCGCGGTTCCGATCTTCACCGGCCAGGATTTCTATGTCCCCTACTTCGAGGTCAGGATCAACGGCCGCGCGCAGACGCAAAGCGTCGTCCGCGACATTCTCTCCGTCACGTTCAAGGACAGCCTCACCGAAATCGACAGCTTCGAGCTGAACGTGAACAACTGGGACGCCGCGACGCGCACGTTCAAGTACAGCGACGGCGATCTGTTCGATCCGGGCCAGGAACTGGAGCTGTGGATGGGCTACTACGGCCACGGCAACATGCGCCTGATGCTGCGCGGACAGATCACCGGGCTGCATCCCGCGTTTCCGTCCGGCGGCGGTTCCGCGCTGGCGGTGAGTGGTCTGAACGTGCTGCACAAGCTGCGCGTCGAACAGAGATCGGTCACGTACGAAGACAAGACCGACACCGAGGTCGCCAAGCAGATCGCCGACGGCCTCGGCATCAAGTTCGACAAAAACCCTGCTCCGAATGAAGAGCGCTACCGCTACCTCATTCAGGACAACCAGTACGACATCATCTTTCTGATGGAGCGCGCCCGCCGCATCGGGTACGAGCTCTTCATCAAACAACCGGGCGAGAACGGAAAAACGGAGCCGCCCGTGCTCTTCTTCGGGCTCTCGCTGGCCGTGCCGCGGCCAACCTACGAGCTGGTCTGGGGCCGCTCCCTGATCGAATTCAAGCCCGACCTCACCACCGCCAATCAGATCGGCGAAGTCGTCGTGCGCGGGTGGGACCGGCTGAACAAGAAAAAGATCGAAGAGAAGGCCACGCGCGCCGAGATTTCGGTGAAGGGAGTCGGTGCGGCCGGCAATCAGGCCGCCATCTCCAAGGCCTTCGATCAGCGCAAGGAAGTCATCGCCACCAAGCCGATTGAGACCGCCACGGAAGCGAAGCAACTGGCGCTGCGCACGCTCGAAGAAAACGCCAAGGACATGGTCAAGGCCACCGGGTCGACCGTCGGTCTGCCCGATCTTCGGACCGGCAACGTGGTCACGATCGATGGTGCCGGCAAGCGCTTCAGCGGCCGCTATTTCGTGACGGCTACGACGCACACCATCGGTGACAGCGGTTACACGACGCAGTTCGAGTGCCGACGGGAGGAGAAGTGACCCAGCGCGAGAACGGCGTGTTGATCGGCACCGTGTCCGACCTTCAGGATCCCGAAAAGATCGGACGGGTGCGGGTGAAGCTGCCGCAATACGCCGAGCAGCAGACCGACTGGGCGCGCATCGTCAGCCCGATGGCGGGAAAAGACCGCGGATTCTTCTTCCAGCCCGAGGTCGGCGACGAAGTGCTGGTGGTTTTCGAGAACGGCGATCCGCGCCGCGCCTACGTCCTCGGCGGGCTCTGGAGCACGGTCGACACGCCGCCGCCGCGCGACGGCAACGATCCGAAGAACAACATCCGCGTCATCAAGTCGCGATCCGGCCACATCGTCAAACTCGACGACACCAGCGGCAGCGAAAAGATCGTCATCAGCGACAAGAGCGGCGCGAACACACTCACGTGGGATGCCGCCAACAACAAGATCACCATCGAATCGGGCAAGGGCGACATGGACATCAACGCGCCTGCCGGCACGCTGAGCATCAGCGCCAAAACCATCGAGATCAAAGCGTCTGCCGACATGACCGTGCAGGCGTCAACGCAACTGACCGTCAAGGGAGCGACGGTCAGCATCAACTGAGGTTTCTATGGGACAGCCAGCGGCAAAACAAGGCGATCAGATCACTGCCACCGATACGCACATCATCCTTGTGCCGGCGCCGCCGGGACCGCCGGTACCGACGCCGATTCCGCATCCGTTCACCGGCATCATCGACGGCGCGCTCAGTACGGACGTGAAGATCGAAGGGCGCGCGGCGGCGACGGTCAACAGCACCGCCACCAACACGCCGCCGCACATCCCGATCGGTGGCACGTTTGCCATCCCTCCCACGAACCGCGCCACGATCATCAAAGGAAGCCTGACGGTAACCATCAACGGCAAGCCCGCCGCGCGCAGCGGCGACATCGCCAATACATGCAACGACCCAGTGCCTCTGCCGGTAGGCACGGTCGTCGCGGCCGGAACGGTGATGATCGGTGGCTGATACGGCTCCAGCGTTTCTGGGACGCGGATGGCGTTTTCCGGTCAAGCCGGACGCCGCCGGGCGGCTCAACTACGTCTCCGGCGAGGAAGAGATCCGCCAGAGCGTGTGGATCATCGTCACCACCGCGCAGCGCGAGCGCGTGATGCGCGAAGAATTCGGCTGCGGACTCTACGACCTCGTCTTCGACGCCAATACGGCGGCCCTGCACGGCCTGGTGCAGGAGAACGTCCGCGCCGCGCTGACGCGGTGGGAGCCGCGCATCGACGTCCTGCATGTGCGCGCCGAGGCGCCGCCCGAGCAGCGGAACTTGCTGCTCATCCACATCGACTATCGCGTCCGCGCCAACAACAGCGTCTTCAATCTCGTCTACCCGTTCTACCTGCTGGAGGGCGCGCGCTGATGCCTCTCACCGAGCCCAAAATCGACGACCGGAGCTTCGAACAGATCCTCAGCGATCTCCGCTTGCGCATTCCCCGCTACACGAAGGAGTGGACGAACTTCAACGACAGCGATCCCGGCATGACGCTGCTGCAGCTCTTCGCCTATCTGTCGGAGTTGCTGCAGTTCCGCATGAACCAGGTGCCGCGGAAGAACTACATCAAGTTCCTCAAGCTGCTCGGCGAAGAACTCGATCCCCCCTCACCCGCCACCGCGCACCTCACGTTCATTACGAAAGGCGATACGAAAGCGGAGCCTGTTCCCGAACGGACGGCCGTCTCCGCATCCCTCGGCGACGGCGGCGATCCGTTGTCGTTCGAGACGGAGCGCGGTCTCGATCTCATCTCGCCGCCGCTCGATGTGGTCGGGCTGTTCAATGGCTCGTCGTTCATCGACGCCTCGGCCGCAAATCAGAAGCCGGGACAGAAGTTCAAGCCATTCGGCGCCTCGCCGGTGGCCGGAAACGCGATCTACCTCGGGTTCAAGCCTCCCGATCAGACGCCGAATCCCACCTTTCCACCCTTCCCGGAGTCGATGACGTTCCGCGTTTTCCTGCCGCCCGAAGCAACGGCGGGCAAACCGCAAAAGTGCAAAGGGAGCACGACGCCGCTGGCGCCTCCGGTCACGCTCGTGTGGGAGTACCGGCCGGCGGACGGCGAGCCATGGTCGCGCCTGAATGTCTTCGACGACGAGACGGCGGCGTTCACGCGCGAAGGCTACATCCGCGTGGCAGGTCCGGCCGATATCGCGCCGTCGCTGGAGGCACGTCTCAACGAGAAGCCGCGCTACTGGATCCGCGTGCGGCTCGACTCCCCTCGCTATCCGGCCGGCCGCGCTCCGGAGATCGATTTCCTTCGCCCTAACACCGTCGACGCCGTAAATCTGCGCACCATCCGCGGCGAGATTCTCGGTACGAGCGATGGCCAGCCCAAAGAGGAATTCGAGACACAGTTCAAGCCGGTCTCCGCGCTGACGCTGCAGGTCAAATCGGAGTCGGGCGAAGAAGAGACGTGGAAGAAGGTCGACGATTTTCTGGCCTCGAAACCGACCGACGCGCACTACCGGCTCAACGCCGACAGCGGCGTGATCCAGTTCGGCGACGGTAAGAACGGGCGGATTCCCGAAGCGGCCGCCACGATCATCGCAGTTGAATATCGCTACGGCGGCGGCAAGCGTGGGAACAACGCCGGCGCTGGGATGATCAACAGTCCGCAGGGGTCACTCACCGGCGTCGACAAGGTTACGAACGAACGCCCGGCCGCCGGCGGCTCCGACGAGCAGACGCTGGACGACATCCTGGTCAAAGGGCCGTCGATCCTCCGCCGCCGCGAGCGCGCCGTCACCCCCGAGGACTTCCAGACGTTCGCGGAGGAAGTGGGCGGCGTCTCGCACGCCACCGCCATCCCGCTGTTTCATCCCGACCATCGCGGCGTCGAAGTTCCGGGTGCGCTGACGGTGGTGGTCGTCCCGGACAACGACGACAAGCCTCCGCGGCCGTCGGGCGATCTCATCTCCGCGATCTGCGCGAAGCTCGACAAGGTTCGGCTGTTGACGACGGAAGTCTTCGTCAAAGGTCCCGAGTATCAGCAGATCCGGGTGGAAGCGCGCGTGACTGCGAATCCGTACGCCGCGTTCGCCGCGGTGTCGCGCGACGTTCTCAAGGCGCTCGACGCCGCACTCGATCCGCGCACGTTGAAGTTCGGCGAGGCGCTGTCGCCGACGAGCCTCTTCCGGACGATCCTCGACGTGAAGGATGTGCTGAGCGTCGTCACGCTCAACGTCTTCGTCGACGGCCGCCGACTTACGGATCTCAAACCGATCGCGCTGCCGCCGGACGGATTGCTGTTCGGCGCCGATCACATCATCACGGTGGAGCCGCCGAAATGACGCCGCCCAAACGCAAACCCGCGGGAGCGACGTTCTGGCGTCTGGGCGGCCTGACCGGCTGGCAGAAGAGGACCGCCGAAAAGCCGACCGATCTCGCGGTCAGCGATCGTCACGGCCTTCGGCTCGCCGCGGTCCCCGGCGGCGCGCTCTCGCTCCTCTCCGCCGACGGCAGCCTCGGCGGGCTGACGCTGCCGCGCAGGATGGCGTTCGACCGCGATTTCACGCTCTATCTCCTCGCGCCGCACAGCGCCTGGATCAAACGGTACGACGGCGAGTCGCGGTCCTTCGTGGAGTTGCCGGAGATCGGCGGTTATGGCAGTGCGCCGCGTCGGTTCATCGACGCGCGCAACATCGCCATCGTCCGCGATTGGCTTTACGTCGCCGACACCGGCAACCGTCGCGTGCAGATTTTCGATCTGCGAACTTTCGTCCTCGAGGAGATCCTCGAGGTGCCGGGATGGCAGCCGGTGGACGTCGCTGCGCGCGACGGCGCGGTGTTCATTCTCGATCGGCGCCGAGGACGCGTGTTCCGTCACGAGCCATTCGGGCGGATCGAGCACGTGTTCGAAAACAAAAACCGCAAGTGGGCGTGGTCGCGCGTGGCCATCGATCACGACGGCGTTCTCTATCTGCTGAACGCGACGAATCCCGCCCATCCGCTGCTCGAACAGCGCGATTCGAAGGCGCCTGCGGCAACCGACGCCGGCGATCTTCGCGACCGTTTCGATCCTCCCTCGATCCGCGTCGACGACTCGGGTCGCTTCTGCCTCCCCGCTTCGCTGGCCGTCGTTTGCGGCCGCGCCCTTCCCGTTCCGAAGATCGCGCCGCCGCCCGAGGTTCCGCTGAGCTGCTGCATCGCGCCGCCGCCTCCCGATCGCGTGCCGCCGAAAGCGCCCACCGCGCAAGGCGACTGGCTGCTCTACGTCGTCGGCCGCGAGAAGCGGCGCGTGAGCGCGTACACCGACGGCGGCCGCCATCGCCGCCACGTGTGGGGCGCGTGCATCGATTGGCAGCCGTGCGACGTCGCGGCCTGCGGCGATGCCGCCTTCATCCTTGACGAAGAAAACCAGACCGTCTATCGGCATAGCGCCGGACGCGAAACGCTGAAGGTCTTGCTGCGCGACGCCACGCGCCACTGGTCGCGCATCGCGTGCGACGGCGCGTCGCTCTATCTGCTCGTGCCAGGCGCGGAGAACGTGCAGACGTTCGATTGCAACGGCCGCGCGCGCGGCGAAGTGTCGTACCGGAGCGTCGCGCCGCTGTTCGAAGCGGAGCGTCCCGCGGCGCCCGCGCCGCTCGACAACGGGCTCTTTTTTGATCACTTCGGCCACACGGTTCCGGCCGTCGATTTCTCCGACCCGTCGGCCAATCGTCTGTACAAATCGATGGGGAGATGGCAAAGCAAACCGCTCGACAGCCGACTCTATCGCTGCCAGTGGCATCGCATCGAACTGGAGCTGGCCAGCTTTCCTCCCGGCAGCTCCATCGACGTCGCTACGTGCGCACACGAGAAGGCGGAGGACGTCGACGATCCGACCAAAGCGCGCTTCGTCGACGCCCAAACGATCGTTGCCGCGATCGGCGAAGAGCAGAAACTCTTCGACTTCCTCGTGCAGAGCGGTCCCGCGCAGTTCCTGACCGTCCGCATCGATCTGAAGGGCGACGGCTTCAGCACGCCGGCGGTCGACTCGATGAAGGTTCACTATCCGCGCGAGTCGTATCTCGACCTGCTTCCATCCACCTATTCGACCGACGACGAGAGCCGCGTTTTTCTGGAGCGTTTCCTCTCCATCTTCCAGACCGATTGGGACGGGCTCGATCATTCCATCGACGAGATCGAGCGCTTCTTCGATCCCGATGCCGTTCCTGACGGCCCATTCATGCAGTGGCTCGCGGAGCAGTGGCTGGCGCTTCCGCTCGAAGGGACGTGGAACGATGATCAGAAGCGGCGATTGCTTTCCGCCGTCCCGAAAATCTATCCGCATCGCGGACAGCTCGCCGGCTTGCGCGACTTCATCGCGGTCTACCTGGCCAACATGTCCGGCCTGGAAACCGAAGACGTGGACACGCTCGGCTTCCCCGTCATTGTGGAGGGCTTTCGCGAGCGCCAGCACCTGTTCACCGGCGCGGGCGAATCGTCGCGTCTCGGCAGCGCCGCGCCGCTGTGGAGCGCCGGCGTGAAGCGCCGTCTGCAGCTCGGCGTTTTCGCGCGCGAAGGTGACGTGGTGCTCGTCTCGACGGGCGATCCGGAGCACGACCTCTTCGCGGAGTACGCGCATCGTTTCAGCGTCGCGGTTCCGGTGGCATGGGTGCGCACGGCGGACAACGAACGGATGATCCGGCGCGCCATCGAGGCGGAGAAGCCGGCGCAGACGCAATACGACCTCTGCCTGATCGAGCCGCGTTTCCGTCTCGACGGGCAATCGACCATCGGCATCGACACCATCATCGGCGCGGCCCCGGCTCTTCGCCTCGGCTGCGAACCGTGCAGCGATGCAGCGCCGAGTCTGCCGCCCGCCGGGCGCCTCGGATACGACAGCGTCCTCTCATCCGGCGCGATGGAAAGCGAACTGGTACTGGCGTGAAGAAGGAGATCGACATGAGCAGAGAAAACTGCGACGACGGCTGCGGAGATCTGGCCACACAACGCCTCCGGTACTTCACCGGCCGCCACATGACTGCGCGCGATTTCCGCGACGAGCAGGCCTATCACCGCACGCATCGCCTCCTGCACAACCGCATGCTGCACGGCTGGGGCGTGGTGTGCGGTCTGCACGTCGAACCACATCCCAAACCCGATTGTCAGAAGGATCACGTCAAAGTGTCGTGCGGATTCGCTCTCGACTGCTGCGGTCGCGAGATCCCGGTGCAGAAGGACGTCGTCCCACCGCCGGTGCCGTGGACCGAGCGTCCGCACGACCACCACGAGTACGTCCCGCTGCTCTGTCTCGAGTATTGCGAGGCGGAATCCGAGGCTGTGCCGGTGCTGTACAGCGAACAGAATTGCGATCCGCAGCGCCGCGAGAACAGCCGCATCGACGAGTCGTACCGCTTCAACTGGCATTGGGTACTCAAGTCAGCGCTGCCGGAGTTTCATTGGAAGACTAACGAAAGCGGATGTCCCGATGGAGGCCCTTGCCCGGAGGACGATTGCGACGATGGAGGTGCAGGAACGCGGCGCTGTTGCCTGGTACCGCAATGCCCGCCGCATCACTGCGTTCCGCTCGCATATCTGAAACCGAGCGATGGGGTGATCGGAGCGGACGACATCGTCATGCTCGGCCGTCCCGAGCTCGAACCGCCGGACTATGTCCTGACGCACATTTGCGGGATCAATTGGAAGCATGGCGAGGACGTGACGCTGAGCGATTTCACCAAGAAGTTCAGCGAGCTGCGAGTCAGCTTCGATCGCCGCCTGCTCAAAGTCGACAACTCGTCACCGTGCGGACCGAAGGGCGTCAACGCTTGCACGTTCGTCGTGCAATACGGCGGTGGCTCCGAGGATCTCGATTTCGTGAACTACGTGACGGAGCCATACGTCGAGAACGATTGCGTGGCCGTTTTCAAAATCAACCCGGACTCTAAAGACCCTCGCTACAAAAGACCTTACTCCTATCTCCGCGGGCAGATCGTCTTCATCACGCTGAAGTGCGACTTCATCCTCGACTGCCATGGCGTGGCCGTGGATGGCAATCACATCGGCGGATTACTCCCAACCGGAGACGGCATCAAGGGCGGCACGTTCGAGAGCTGGTTCCGCGTGATCTCGGACGACGACAACGATCAGTACCAGAACCAGTACCAGGCATCGAAGACGGAGCAAACGTCATGAGCAACACGATGATGAGCATGACCGCGGCGCGTCCCGCCGCGAAAAAGGATTGCGGCTGCGGATGCGGCGGCTCGGGCAGCGACTGCTGCGAGATCGAATGCCTCGTCCATCCCCGCTTCTTCTGCGGACAACTCCTCGCCGATCAGGATCTGACCGCGCTGGTCGACTGGGTCAAAGCGAAAGGCGCGCTGGCGCGCTACCGCCATGGCTGGGGCGTCGTCTGCGGTCTGGACGTTCACTGCGGCAAAGGCGGGACGGTGACCGTGTCGCCCGGCTACGCCATGGACTGCTGCGGCCGCGACATCGTGGTGTGCGAGGAGACGCCGTTCGATCTCACATCGTGCTGGAAGCGGCCGAACGATCCATGTGGCAACGGCGCGTCGCAGCCCGCCAGCACGGCCATGATGATGTTTGGCCATGGCTCGCCGTCGACGACGAACAACGACGACCAGTTCGGCTTCATCCCGCGCGATCAGCTCCAGGCGGTCGACATCCTCATCCGCTACGCCGAGTCGCAGTCCGATTCGCGCACGGCGCTCGCGCGCGGCGGCTGCGGCGGCGCGGCCGGATGCGAGTACACGCGCGTCCACGAAGGGTTCGAGATCTACTGCCGTCCCGCAGAAGGATGCGAAGTCGCGCCCGATCCGACGATCGCGTGGCAGACCAACTACGACGAAAAGCTGGCCAAACTGCGGGGCGATCTCGATCGCCTCGTGCAGAACGCGAAATACGAAACGACGCTCGATCGCCGGTCGGCGATCGAACGCTTCATGGCATACGTCACGCGCCAGTCGCCGCACGCGTTCTGCTTCATCCGCGAATGGCTTTGCTACCTGCAGGACACCCAGCAAGAGATCGATCCGAAAGACGTGCAGAAGCAGAAAGTAGCAGGTGAGGAATTGCGTGCCACGCTCGCGCAGATCGCCTTCTGGATCGTGCAGGACTGGCGCAACGAATACCTGCTCAAGCCCTGCCGCGGATGCGGGCCCGACACCGGCATCCACCTCGCCCGCGTCTGGATGTGGATGCGCCGCGACAGCCGCGGAAAAGAAAATCTGACCACGGTCTACGTCAACGCCTATCCGCCATTCCGCCGGATGCTTTCGAACGACGAATGGCAACTGCCCGCGGACAAGATCAGCCTCGGACCACACATCTGGCAGCCGATAGAAACCGTGATGACGGCGCTGCAACGGAGCGGCGTCTCAGCGACTCAGGTTCCCATCAACGCAGATATCAACCTCGTCCGAGGTCACGAAGTCATTTTCACGAACCACGTACCAGCCGAAGTGGCCGTGCCGCTGACGATGTACACGACGTTCGATCCCCACTGCCCCGACCAGCGGCGCGTCGTGACGTTCGCCCTCGGCGACGCAGCGAACGGACAGAACCCGGCAACGGAAACGCTTGATCCGCATCACGAAACGACGCCGATCGCCGAACAGACGCAGGCGACGCCATCTCCGGCCACCGCGCCATCTCCGGTCGCTGCGCCGGCTCCGGTTGTTGCGCCGGCCCCAGTTGTTGCACCCGTTGCCCCACCGCCTCCAGCGGCCACGCCGGCGCCAGTCGTCGCGCCGCCTCCGGCGGTCAACCTCACCGATCTTGATGGCATCGGACGCGGGATCGCCCGGCGGCTGCAGAACGGCGGGATCAACAGCGTCGCCGATCTCGCCGCCGCGCGACCCGAGACCGTGCGGCAGGCCCTCGGCTCTCTCCCGGTCCCCGACGCCCGGGTTGAGCAAATGATCACGCAGGCGCAAGCGCGGATGTGAGATCGATCGTGAACGAACGGCCGATGCGCGTCACCTACCGGGAAGGTCAACGGCTCCACGCCGATGATCTGACCGCGGAGCAGGAGTACTTGATCGCTCTGGAGCGGCGCCACAACCTCGGACAGCATGCGCCGGGCGTCGTCTCGGGTCTCGGGCGCGGAACGGACCCGGAGATCGAGCCGGGCGTCGCGGTGAATGCCGAGGGGCGGTTGCTGGTCGTCGAAGACGCAGCGCCGGTTGATGGCAATTGCATCGAAGCGTGGCTCATTCATTGCGAGATTCCCGGACGTCCGCGTCGTCGCGGATCGCCGCCTTGCGAGCCGGAACAAGCCGATCGCCGCCAGGAAATCGCGCGGGTCACCACGGTTCCATCGACGAAGGATGCGCCGCCGGCCGCGCCGACGTCCGACGCCGTTTTCCTCGGGCGCTCCGGATGCGGCAACGACGACGCCACGATCGCTGACTACACCTCTATCAAGGCCGCGTCGGTCAAAGATCCCGCCGGCCGCGCGCTGATGCAGGTCGGACCGTTGAGCGCATCCGATCGCAATCTGTTTCTCGTCAGCACGACCGCCAGCGGCGGAACGCTGGCGCCGCGCATCGCGCTCGAGCGTCTCGGCAACAATCGATTCACCGGCAACGTGACGCTGGCCGATTACCACTACTGCAAATTGGTGCGGCTGACCAATGACAAGGTGCTCACGCTCGTTGCCAAAACGCCCGGATCCCTGGGGGCGGCGTTACATCTGCGCATCACCCCATCGCTCGATAACGACATGACGCGCAAGCTCGAGGCGCAGATCTTTTCGGGCACGAACAAGGTCGGCGATCCTCTGATCTGGAAAGAGTCAGACGATTTCGATCCAGAAAAAGACCTCGGCAGTTTCGCGGACACTTTCATTCGCCTCAAGGCCCTGCCGAGTCTCCGCCTGCCGAGTCTCTTCGAACGCGTTCCCGCAAACGCGAACAACGTGGAGCGCGTCCTCCGCTTCGATGAAGTCGGAAACGCCCAACCGCAGGAACTCTTCGATCGTTTCCCGGTGCCACAGGACATCCAACTCCATCCTTGCGGCGGTTCGCTCGTCATCAAAGATTGGCCCGACTCCAAAGCGCCGACAGACACCGGTTTCCGCGGATGCGACGACATTCCGCGCGATGACGGCGCAACCTCACGTGATCCGGCCGGACTCTCGTTCCTGCCGATGGCTGAAGTTCCGAAGGCGCCACCCATCGCCGGCATCTACAGCGTCCGCGCCGGCGACAAGAAGAATCCGGTCGAAGAGTTGCACCTCGACCTCGGCAAAAAGCGCGATAGCGATCTCTCCGTTCGTTTCGCCCTCGGCACGCACGGCGCAACCGCGGCGGATCCTTTCATCCCGTGGCTCGAGATGAACGGGATCTGCGGCGTGAGTCTCCCGTTTCCCAATCCCCAGGCGACGCCGACCAGCGTGCACGTCAACGGAACGATCGAACGTGGTCCGATCAAACCCGACATGTCCGATCCGACGTTCACCAACCTGATGGCCACCGCCTGGCTGGCAGGTCTGCAGAAAGGCGTCCTCGAAAGCACGTCCTTCGCGCTCTCGTTCGGCCTGCCAACTACGATCGTCGACAGCGCGCACACGTTCACCTACGACCTCACGGTGAATCACCCAACCGATCCCCAGGCTACCGCCGAAGGCTTCATCGAGACGCTCAAGTTCACCACCGGAAATCCGGCCACGTTCTCTCAACCGATCAAGCCGCCGAAGACACTTCCGATCAATACCCCCAACGTCGTGGCCACGGTGAACCACTTGCCGCCATCGCTGCCGCCGGGCAAGGTGCACATTCGCGTCGTCGTGTATGGCAAGAGCGGCGGTGCCTGGTGGTGGAAGAGTCACGAAGAGGACTTCACCATCACCGCCGCGCCATCGATCGACAAATCGGGGATCCCCGACACCGTGCCTCCCAACACGCCGTTCGACGCGCACGTCGGCATCCGCAACGAGGACGACACCACCAAATTCAAGATTCACAAAGTAACGATCGACACGGAAGAGAACGCGACGCAGGAACAGGATTGTTTGCCGCACCACACCGTGAGCTACGTCCGGCATTATCCGAACGGCATCCCCGCGGCTCGCGACATCGCCATCGACGCGACCACGGACTGGGATGGCGGGCCGTCGAATCCGCTCTCGGACTCGGCGCATGTCGACGTAAAAGACGACCTGACCGCGAGCATCGCCAACGTCGTCGCGCCGACGACGTCGACCGCTCTCAAATTCGATCTGGACATCGACGCCGGCACGCGAGCAATCAAGCTGCTCACGGTCACGCAACAGCTCACCAGCCCCGATTTCGCGACCACGCCGATCAAACTGATCGCCGTTGCGCAACCCGACATCGCTGCCGGCGGGCATCTGTCGATACCCAACGTCACCGGCGCGAAGCTGACCGCTGCTTCGAACGACGTGAAGCTGGAGATCAAAATCGAATACGAACGCGACGGCCTGACGTGGCGTCCACCGAAACCATTCGTCAACGAGGAGGTCGTATGACCACCCAACCTCTTTCCCGCGTGCGCTACTTCGCGAAACAGTTCCTTCGCGTCGACGAGTTTCGCGACGAGCAGCTTTATCAACTCACGCTGCGCCGCCTGCACAACAACGCGCAGCACACGTGGGGGATCGTCTCCGGTCTCGACATCGTCAATGAGGATGAATCGACCGTGGTCCGTCCCGGCTACGCCATCGACGGCTACGGGCGCGAGCTCCTGCTGACCGAAAAGTTTCCGCTCGTCATCGAAAACTTCGAGAACCTGGCCACCGACCGCCTCGACGTCTGGCTCATCTACCGCCGCAGTGACGCCGATTCCGCCCCCGCCGGTTACGGTGAATGCGCCAGCTCCAGCGCGACGCCGTATCGAGCAACGGAAGAAGCGGAAGTCCGTGTCGAGCGCGCGTTGTCGAACAAAGTCGACGCGCGCCGCCCGCCCGGAGTGCCGCGCGAAGTGCTCGATGCGCCGGTGCCGCCGACCTCCGACAATCCCGCCGACGCCTGGCGCGTTTACCTCGGGCGCATCACGCGACTCGACGACAAGATCGTCATCGAGCCTGGTCCGCGGCCGTATGCAGGCGTGGTCGCCGAAGCCATCGATCACCCGGCCAATGCCACGCGCGTGGAAGTCGGCGGGCAGTCGAGCGCGAAGCGCGTCATCGATGGCGCGACGTTCACATACGGCGGCGATGCCGATCCGCGGCGATTTGCCGTCTTTGTTCCGGAGCCCGATAACGTAACGGAACTCGTACCGCGTCTGGAGATTACCGAGGACGGATTCATCCACCTGCGCGGCGAGACGATCGTCGAAGGCAATCTGCGCACCGTCGGCGGCGCCGTGCAATTCGGCGGAGCGGCAGGCGCGAACGCGGCCAATCCGCCGGAAAACCCTTCCATTTATCGCTTCAACGACGACGGCAAAGACACGCTGCGCATCGACCTCGGCACCGACACCACGCGGCGGTTCATCATCGGCTTTTCATCCCCGGACGGTGTCTTCACCGAATGTCTGCGCGTGGAGATGACCGACACGACCCAGACCGGCGACAAGACGCCGCTGGTGACGATCGCGGGCGATCTGAAAGTGAACGGAAAGCTGGTCGGGCAGTTCATCGATCCGGCGCTCAGCCCCGAGGCCCTCGCGGCGATCTTCGGAAGTTTCCAGGCGGGTTTGGTGGCGGGCAACTCGACGCCGTGACAGGGAGAAATCGTTGCGCCCTCACATCAGGCGATGGCACACGCGGTACCGGATCGCCGGCGATGGCGCGGGCGGCGGAATGGCGCGCGTGGAAAACGGCGCGCGGTTGCGCATGTCCGAGGCGTACGAAGCAGCGATCGAGCGCGCCTTCGGCGACGATCCCGCCGTTTATGTGCTGCGCCATGTACACACGGAGCTGACAGTCGCCAATCCGACGGTCGCGGACGAGACGGCCATCGCGCGACGCTGGGCGCAACAGACCTGCGCCGCCGTGATCACGACCGTGACGCGCCACGCCGATGACACCTCGGCGGTGATGCGCTTCGAAGACACGCCCGATTTCGTGGCGCACTTTCTGACCGACCTGATCGATGGATCGGCGTGGGACCGCTGGTATTACGGCGCGTTCTCGATCTATCGCGGGATGAGCGTCGACGACGCCATTCGTCACGTGCTACTCGATTTTCGCGAACACCTTGCGGCCATCATTCGCCGCTTGAACGCACTCGGAAGATGGCGTTCGACGCTGGCGCGCATTCCGGCGGAGGTTGCGCGCGAGTTATGGCAGACCGCAGTGCACGAGCTGCCGGAGCAGGCCACAAACGAACAGTTCCGTCCTTTTGTCCGCGCGGCGATGCGCATCGCCGATGCGCTTGCGCTCTGGCCGGGAGAGACGCCGGCCGAGAGTGCGCTGCTCGACGACTACTGCGAAACCGCGCCGCTCGCGCCGGACTGGAAACAGCCGCGCGCGCTCGCCGCGGCGGTGTTGGAGGTCCTCGTCTTTCTCGCGCGCAACGTCAAGCCTCGCATCGCGGCGCAACACGATCTTGCAACCGTATCCGCGGCCGTCGAGGAGTTCGAATGGCTCGATCGCGAATGGCTCGCCTCTGCAATCGAGTCGTATCTTCGCGAAGAGCCGGAATCGTCGATACCTGCCGGAGCGCGCCCGCCCGCCCTTACCCCGTTGCAGCGACGCATCGTGGAACTGCTGGAACAACTGCTCGCGAATGGCACGGTCACCCTGCCGGATTCCGAAGTCACCTCGGAACGCAACGCGCTCGCGCTCTTCGCCGCGCTCGATGCAGCGGACCCGTCGCTGGCCTCGCACGCCGCGGTTCCATCGGTCATCTCCTGGTTCCTGCGCTCGCGCGCGCTTGCGGCGTCGCGCCAATCGTCCTCGGTCATCGATCCACTGCCAGCGCCTCCCAAAGTCGTTCCGACGCATCCGGTCGCGTCATCGCATTCACTGGTTCTCGCGTCGCGCTACGCCGGCGTCGCGCTTCTGACGCGCGTATTGCTCGAGGCACGCGTGGCCCCACTCGCCGCCGCACTCGGCGCGGTGCCGGTCAGCGCCGTTCTGCTGGCGCTCGTGGCCGAATGGACCGGCGACCGCGATTTCGATGACGGCATCCTTTTCTGGAGCGGCTTCGATGGCACGTCGGAGCAAGCGCGTGAACAAATTGCGCAACTCGATCCCGCGCCGTGCGCAGCGCTGCGCGATGCTGTGCAGCGTTTGATGCGCGATCGCGCGGTCTTCGCTCCGTCGCTCGCGCCGGACGACGATCCATCGATTCCGACGATGACGGCGATTGCGACGGACCTCGTGCGGCTGTGGGCGCATTGGCTCCCTCGCGTCGGCCAATCGAGCGTCCCGTGGTTGCTGCAACAGCTCGTGCTGCGCGCGGGCGAGTTGCGCATCGATCCCACTACCGTCGTCGTCGCCCTCGCGCCCGCGCCGCTCGACGTCGTGCTGGAGATGGCCGGCTATCTGCGTCCAATCGGCGCGGTGCCGTGGCTGGGCGACCGCCGCATCGTTTTCGAAATCGATCGGAGTCTGGCGTGAGTCCGATCGCGGCGGGACCGTACGCAGATAGCGGCGCGCAGTTGCGCGACGAGCTCGCGCGCGTCGACCTCCTCGTCCGCGCGCAGGTGCAGCGGTGGCGGCTCACGATCGGCGCCGCGAAGCCGGAACACCTCTGGGGCATGATCCATGTCTCCGATGACGAGATCGGGCAATACCTCGCGTCCGACGTCGCGCCGCCGGATCGCCTCCTCGGATCGCTCGCTCAGGAGCTCGCGCCGTTCTGGGAGCGCGAATCCGAGGCCGCCGCGACGATTCGCAGCAACGTCGATGCGACGCCGAAGTCCGTCGAGCTTCGCGTCGAGCGTCTGCGCAAGGTCTTCGCGCTTACGGACGCGGAGATCGACGTCGTTCTGCTCGCACTTCTCCCCGAGCTCGACCTGCGCTACGGCCGGATCTACGGCTATCTTCAGGACGACGCGTCGCGCTCGCATCTGCCGGTCTCGCTCGCCGGCGAGATGCTCCATCCGAAGGCGCCGTCGCTGGAAACGAAAAGCGCGCTGTTCGAACCGGACGGCAATCTGTTGCGCTGGCATCTCGTCTCCGTCGGCCTCGAACCGGACGGACGCGGCGGCCGTATGGTGCGCCTCGACGAGCGCATCGCCTCGTTCCTCGCCGGCCACGACGGTGTCGCCGCTCCGCTTGAAAACGTTCTTCATCCGCTGCCTGCCGACGTGGAGTGGAAGGACGTCTTCGCCGATGCGCCGATGATCGACGCGCTTCGCGCCTTCGCCGAACAGGATACGGCGCAGCCCCAGGTGGTCGTGCTGCATGGTTCGTCCGGAAGCGGTCGCGCGCACGCCGCGCGCGCGATCTGCGCGGCCCGCGGAGTGCGCCTTTTTTCATTCGACGTCGAATCGGCGTTGCGCGATCCAGCGCAGTGGAATCGCCTCCTCACGCTCGCGTATCGCGAGGCACTCCTGCAGAACGCGGCGCTCTACTTCGATGGCGTGGAGCGGCTCGATGGTGAGGATCGGCCGCCCGCGCTCCTCGAATCATTGATCGCGATCGCCGAGACGTCGTCCGTGCTCACATTTCTCGCGGCCGAAGCGACCGGCGAAGGCGTGCGCGCCGCGCGGCTGGCGCGCTATCCGCGTTTTGACTTCGTCGTTCCGCATTACGCGCTCCGACGTGAAATCTGGAAGCATGCGCTCCCGCCTTCGGACGAAATCGCCGATCAGGAAGCGGCCGCCGCCAAACTCGCAGCCGCGTTCCAGTTGACCGCGGGACAGATCGTCGAAGCCGTGACCGCCGCGAAGGCGATGGCGCGCCGCCGCTCGCCGGATGAACCGCGCGTGACGCTCGACGATCTCCACGAAGCCTGCCGCCGCCAATCCGGACGCCGGCTCCTCGGATTCGCCAACCGCATCGAGCCGACGCGCCGCCTCACGCTCGACGACATCATCGTCAGCAACGCCAGCAAAGTGCAGCTTCGCGAGCTGATGGCTCGCGTCCGTCTTCGCTCGCGGCTTGAAAGCGAAATGAGCATCGGCCGGACCATCACGCACGGCCAGGGCCTGCTCGTGCTCTTCGCCGGCCCGTCCGGAACGGGAAAAACGCTGGCCGCGGAAGTCATCGCCAATCAGCAGGGCGTCGATCTCTACAAAGTCGACGTCTCGACCGTCGTCAGCAAATGGGTGGGCGAGACGGAAAAGAATCTGGCCAGAGTCTTCGCCGACGCCGAAGGCTCCGATGCGATTCTCTTCTTCGACGAATGTGATTCGCTCTTCGGACAGCGCGGCGAGATCAGCGAAGCGCGCGACCGATGGGCGAACCTGCAGACCAACTATCTGCTGCAGCGGGTGGAGGAGTACTCGGGCGTGGTCATCATGGCCACGAACCTCCGCAAGAATCTCGACGACGCCTTCCTGCGCCGTATCCAGATCATCCTGGAGTTCCCCGCGCCGGACGCGCCGCTGCGATTCGAAATCCTCAAGCGCGCCATCACCGCGGACGCGCGCGCGATGACTGAGGATCAGTTGCGGCAGATCGCCGATCGCTTCAGCATCACCGGCGGCAGCATCCGCAATATCGCCGTCGAAGCGTCGTATCGCGCGCTTGCGGACGGGCGCACGAAACTCGAGCTTCGCGACGTCATCGACGCCATTGCCCGCGAATACCAGAAGCTCGGCAAGCCGATCACGAAGAGCGATTTCGGAGAGCAGTTCTACGACTGGGTGCTCGCCGATGTGATCGCGCCGGCGGCGGTGTGACGCATGCCGGCCCTCGACATCAGCCACGACGTCGCACGGCGGCACAAGCGCCCGCCCGCTGCCGCGCATCGGCAGCCTGACGTCCGGCCGGCGTCGCGCAGCGAGGCGCTTCCGCCCGCCACCAACACGCCCGCCGCTGCCCGCGCCGGCGAGATGGTCGCCGCACCGGCTGCGAAACCCGACACCGCCACCCGCGCACAGATGAGCGTCGCGCTGCAGCAGAACGTCGGCAACGCCAGGATGGCGGCGATGACTGCGACGGCGGCGCATCCGCAACCGCCAAAACAACAGGCCAAGGCCGCGCCGCACGACGCTTCGAAAAAAGAGGAGCACGCACCGGTGAAAGCGGCCGCTCCGGTACACGGAAAACCGGCTCACGCGAAAGGCGCGGCGGAAAGCGGACATGGAAAGGGAGCGGAAAAGAAAGCACCGGCGAAGGGCGGGCCTCCGGCGAAGCAGGCCATTGCGCCGGCCATCAAGGCCGTTCGTCAGCGCGCCGGTCAGGCTCGCAAGCACACGCCGGCCGGAAGCGTCGTCGGCAACGCCCAGGCTGCCGCCATTTCGCCGAAGACCGAGCAGACGCGCGGCGCGGCGGTGCAAACCGTGGCCACGATCGATTCGGCCAAAGCGGAAAAGGTGAAGCGCGACTCCTTCCGCGCCAAGTTGCGCGAGGCAATCGACAAAGCGACACCGAAACCGAAGACGGAGTCCGAGGCGGACCACGTGATGAAGGCGGGTGCCGCCGAGGCCAGTACCAAGCTGCACGGCTCGATGTCCGCCGAACGCGATGCCGCCGCCGGACCGCTGAAGGGCGCGGCCAAAGACGACGTTCCGCCGTCTGCGCAGCCCGAGCCGCCGAAGGTAGATCTCAAGCCGGAAACCGTCGGCGCGCCACCCGCTCCGGTTTCCGCTGGCCCCGTCGTTCCCGCTCCGCTGCCACCGGAGCGGCTCGACTACTCATCCGACCGCGCCTCCACCGATAACGCGATGGAGGAGAACCACATCAGCAAGGACCAGTTGGCGAAGGGGAACGAACCGGCGTTCAAGACCACGCTCGATGCTCGTTCCTCGGCCGAGCAGCACGAAGCCACAGCCGAGGCGAAGTACCGGAAGGAAGAAGCAAACGTGCAGGGGCAGGCGCACACGGCTGCGGCCGGCGCGCTTGCCGGCGGCCTGGGCGCAATTCACGGTCTGCGCGGACTCCACGTCGGGAACGTCGCCGGTCATCAAACCGCCACGCAAAAGAAAAATGCGCAGGAACGCCAGCGCATCACTGACACCATCACCGGCTACAAGAACGCGGCGAAACTCGACGTCGACAAGATTCTCACGAAGATGGAGGAGGACGCAGGGAAGGTATTCGAGACCGCCCTCGCGCGCGCCGAGAAGGCCTACGAGGACACGTTCGAAGAGGAAAAGGGCGGCTGGCTCACGCGGATTACCACCTGGCACTGGGAGGAGCACATCGAACGATCGCTAGCGACGGCGCGCGAGGAATACCTGCGCCAGGTCGGCGTCGGCATCGACGACGTCGCCAATCTCGTCGACGCCGCGCTCGATGCTGCCAAGAAACGCGTCGCCGACGGCCGCAAACAGGTAGAGGAGTTCGTCGCCGGGTTGGATAAGAGCGTCCGCGGTTTCGGCGACGAGGCGATGCAATCCGTCTCCGCCGATTTCGACTCGATGGCCGAGGAGATCGATCAGCGCGGCGACCAGCTCGTCGGGAAACTCACCGCGCAATACAAGGCCTCGTACGACCGGATGTCGGCGAAGGAAGAAGCGCTTCGCGAAGCCAACAAGTCGCTGTGGCAACGCGTCTACGACGCCACCGTCGGCGTGATCAAGAAGATCCTGGCCTTCAAGGACATGCTCTTGAATGTCCTGCGCAAGGCCGCGAACGTCGTCCTCGACATCATCAGCGATCCGATCGGCTTCCTCGGAAATCTGGTCGAGGGAGTGATGACCGGCCTGCGCAATTTCATGAAGAACATCGGCACGCATCTCAAGCGCGGGCTGATGGAGTGGCTCTTCGGCGCGCTCGCAGGCGCCGGCCTGAAGATGCCCGAGGAGTTCGATCTCAAGGGCATCGTCAGCATCGTCCTGCAAGTTCTCGGCCTCACCAAGGAGCACTTCCGCGCCCGCGCCGTCCTCATCCTCGGCGAGAAGGTCGTTGCCGGCATCGAAGGGACGGCCAAGATTTTCCAGATCATCGCCAAGGACGGAGTGGCCGGTCTCTGGGAGTTCATCAAGGAGAAGGTGGACAACCTGAAGTCGATGGTCCTCGACGCCATCTTCGACTACGTCAAGGAGCGCGTCCTCGTCGCCGGCGTGACGTGGATCATCAGCCTGCTCAATCCCGCCTCGGCCTTCTTCAAGGCGTGCAAGGCGATTTACGACATCGTGAAGTTCTTCATCGAGCGCGGCTCCGAGATCCTGGCCCTGATTAACGCCATCATCGATTCCATCGCCGCGATCGCGAAAGGCCAGTTGGAGACAGCCGCGAAGTGGGTTGAGGAAGCGTTAGCCAAGACCATCCCCCTCGCCATCGGTTTCCTGGCCAGCCTCCTCAACCTCGGCGACGTCAGCGAGACCGTGAAGAAGACGCTCGACAAGGCCCAGGCGCCGGTGAACAAGGCCATCGATTGGGCGATCGGTCTGGCGGTGAAGGGAGCGAAGTTCCTGGCCAAGAGCGCCAAGGGTCTGTTCAGCTGGGCGTTCGCGACATCGAAATTCAAGGACGACGAGGGGAAAACGCACACGTTCTATGTGAGCGAGGACGGCGTTGTGACGATCGCGAGCACGCCGCAGGCGGCTAAGGAATTCGTCAATTTCTACGTCAAACAGCATCCGGACAAGAAGGAGTTGGGAAAGGAGATCAAGGCTCTGATCAAAAAAGCGCAGAAAATCGTCGACGAGATTCCGAAGGGAAAAAAAGACACGGTGCCGGCGCCGGCCAAGCAGAAGAAACTTCTGGAACTCAGTTTACAAATTAGCGAGAAACTGGGAGAGCTGGTAGCCGGCGATCGAAAGATCGGAAAGCTCGAGGAGAAGTATTTGCTCGAAGGCCAAGTCGGCACCTACGCCACAATTCCCAAGCCGGTCGGAGATCAACTCACTCCGGACCATCAACCGCAAGCGTCAATCATCATGGCCGCAGCGGACTTCTTCGAAGACAAAGAGATCGACAGCACCGAGCTCGCCGAGCGCGCGAAGACGCGGGCAGCACATGGTTACGCGATTAATCTGCACTTCAATCGACACGTCGCGGGAGCCACCTACGGGAGCAAGGGTGAGACTAAAGCGGAATTTCTCGCAAAGCTTAAAAAGCAGGCGCGCGGCCTCAGCAAGCCCCAGAAAAAGGAGATGGTGGTGAGCACGCTACGAACAGCACTGGACAAGGACGTTAAGAAGATGAAGGAAGTCATCAAAGAAGACGTGACCGCCAAGCCGTGGGAGCAGCTTAGGAAAGAGGTCGGTAAGGACAAAGCCCCGGCTCTCAAGAAACAGATCGCTGAACGCATTGACAAGGGTGAGAATCAGATCGCGTCGCAACCCTTCGATTTCTGAGGCCTGATTGGCCCTTGGTTTCAAGTCGTTCACTTCCGCCTGAAACGATTGACATCTCTCAGTCACTACCTAACGAATGCGACAGTCGAGTGGTCCCTCGATTCTGATCGTGAACGGGAGTGGTGCGCCGTCTTTGACGGATCGGCGGCTGCTTCCGCGGAACGCCACCGTCTCGTTCTGCCGTTATCCCGGTCCGCGCGCCGCGGCGCTTCCCACCGTCGCGGCGGTCATCCTGGAAGTCAATCGCACCGATGCCGAGGCCGCGCTGCAGTGCTTGCGCGGGCTGGCGCCGGCCACGCGCGTGCTGCTGCTCGTTCGCGACAGTTCCGAGCAGCTCGCCATCGCTGCGCTCAACGCCGGCGCCACGCGCTACGTCACCAGCCGTGCCTCGGACGGCGAGTTTCACGAAGCGCTTGATTCCGTTCTTCGGGAGGCTCCCGCATCGAAAGAGTGCGAATGCATCGACGGTGACCGCTTCATCGGCGACAGCGCGCCGATGCGCCTCCTGCGCGCCGAGATCGGCCGCGTCGCGCGCGGCGACAGTAACGTTCTGATCACCGGCGAGACCGGCACGGGCAAGGAGCTCGTCGCCGAGCTGATTCATGAGAACAGTCCGCGACGGCAGAAGCCGTTCGTCTGTCTGAACAGCACCGCCATCCCCGACAACCTCGTCGAGAGCGAATTGTTCGGCTACGAGCGCGGCGCCTTTACGGGCGCGGTCACACAGAGCATCGGCAAGCTCGCCGCCGGCAACGGCGGGACGGTTTTCTTTGACGAGATCGGCGACATCAGCACCTCGCTGCAAGCCAAGCTTCTGCGCGCACTGGATGGAAAAGAGGTTCATCGCCTCGGCGGGACGAAGCCCGTCCCGCTGGACATCCGCGTCGTCTCCGCCACGAACCAGGATCTCGAAAAGGCGGTTCATTCCAACCACTTCCGCAGCGATCTTTACTATCGCCTGAACGTGATCCGCCTCGAGGTGCCGCCGCTGCGCGAGCGGCCGCAGGACATCCCGGCGCTGCTCGACTATTACGTCGCGGCCTTCAATCGCTCCCATCGCGCGAACGTTTGCGGATTCACGGACGACGCACTCGATTCACTCGTCCGTCACGATTGGCCGGGCAACGTGCGCGAGTTGAAAAACGTCGTGGAAGCGGCCTTCGCCAACCTCGGCGAAACGCGCATCGAGCGGATGCCGCTCCCGCCGCAGTTCCGCAAAGTGAAGATGAAGCCGGCGAACGCCGAGCGCGCCCAGATCGTCAGCGCGCTGCTCTCCAACAACTGGAACAAGAGCAAAACCGCCAGCCAGTTGCACTGGTCGCGCATGACGCTTTACCGAAAGCTCGATCGGCTGAAGATCCTCGCGCCGCGCGGCTGACAATCGAGGTCAGTGCGCCGTCGCCGGCTTGTCGAGTTCTTCGATGCGCGCGTCCGAGGGTGGACCTTCCTTCTGCAGCCTGGCGGCGACCGCTTCCGCTTTTCGCAGGACGCGAAGAACGTTTAATCCGGCGATGCCTTTGAGCTGGTCGTCGGTGTAGCCGCGGCGGATGAGCTCCGCGAAGAGGCGCGGGTAGGCAGCCACGCTGTCGAGGCCCTCGGGGGTGCTGGTGATGCCGTCGAGATCGCCGCCGAGGCCGACGTGAGTTGCGCCGGCGACCTGGACGAGGTGATCGATGTGATCGGCGACGTCCTGCACCGTCGCGTGCGGGGCGGGATTCGCGGCCTCCCACTGCGCGAGCGACGCCTTCACTTTGTCCGGCTGGCCGCGGTAGATCGCTTTGAGGCGCGCTTCTTCGCCATCCTTGGCCGCGTCGCGCGCCCGAACCCTTTCAGAACTAAACCCGGGGACGAACGTGGCCATGACCACACCGTCGTTGTCTTTGAGTCGGCGCAGCACGTCGTCGGGAACATTGCGCGCGTGATCGGTCACGGCGCGCGCGGACGAATGCGAAAAGATGACCGGCGCGGCAGCGACGTCGAGGACGTCGTTCATCGTTTTCGGCGCCACGTGCGACAGATCGACGAGCATGCCCAGGCGATTCATCTCTGCGATGACCAGCTTGCCGAACGGCGTGAGGCCGCCGTGCACTGGATCGGCGGTCGCCGAATCCGCCCAATCGTTGTTGTCGCTGTGCGTGATGGTCATGTAGCGCGCACCGAGCGCGTACAACTGCCGCAGAACCGCCAGCGAGTTGGCGATCGAATGTCCGCCTTCCACGCCGATGAGCGAGGCGATCTTTCCGCTGCGATGGATGCGCACGACGTCGTCCGCGGTTCGGGCCAGCTCGAACGTCTTCGGATACATCGCATCGATCCGATGAACGACGTCGATCTGCTCGATGACCGCGCGAACCGCATCCGCGCCCTTGAGCGTCGTCGGAACGTAGACGGACCAGAATTGCCCGCCAACCCTCCCCTGCCGCAGCCGCGCGATGTCCGTGTGCAGCGGCGGGGTGAGCTTGCTCTGATCCTGCCGAAGATCGATCTGAGCCAGGTGATCCTTGACCCGCTCCTCGTACTGATACGGCAGGTCGTTATGTCCGTCGATCAGCGGTACCTCGGCGAGGATGCGATCGATCCGCGCGGACACGGCATCGGTCTGCGCGAACGCTGGAATGGCGAGAAGGAAAACGAGCGCGACAGCGGCGACACGATTCATGAGGCGGATTGTAGCGAGGGCGCGTCGTCAGGCAGTAAACGTTTCCGGCGCGATCGCGAGGTCAAAGCCGTCGATTTCACACGCGTCCCGAGCATCAGCAGCACAGACAAGAGTGTCTGTGCCACATTGATCGTGCCGTATTCGAGATTGCGGTTTACGGCAGGCTGGTGTGGCACAGACACTCTTGTCTGTGCTTTGGCAAGATCCAATGCCTGATGTTGCTATCCCGTCACCGTTGCCTTCGCGTCCGATCCAGTACATCCGGCTGAAACCACAGCTTCGTGTTCATGCTGCGCAGCTCGGAGCTGGCCATCTCGCTCGGATTCGAGTGCGGGAGAGAATCGCCGGCGTTGCCCTGCTTGGCGATCTGCGCGTCGATGCGCTGCAGGAAGGCGCGCGCGGAATCGTAGCCCTGCAGTTTCATCAGGTGATTGCGCGCGGCGATCTCGACGAGCAGCGCGAGATTGCGTCCCGAGGCGACGGGCAGGCGGACGTATGGCTTGGAAACGCCGAGGAGCTCGAAGGTCTCGCCGGTGATGCCGAGGCGGTCGTACTCCGTCCCTTCAACCCACTTTTCGAGGCGCACCACGAGGTCGATCGGCTTCACGTCGCGCGTGGAGGCCACGCCGAAGAGATCCTTGATGTCGATGATGCCGATGCCGCGCAGCTCCATGTGATGCCGCAGCAGATCGTTCGAATAGCCGAGGAGGACGTCGTTCGGATGGCGTTTGATGATCACCATGTCGTCGGCGATGAGGCGGTGGCCGCGGTAGATGAGATCGAGCGCGCACTCGCTCTTGCCGATGCCGCTGTCGCCGAGAAGGAGCACGCCGATGCCGTAGACGTCGAGCAGGCCGGAGTGCATCGTCACCTTCGGCGCCATGTTCTCTTCGAGGAAGTAGGTCGTGCGCGTGATCGACGTCGATGACATGGCCGGCGTGGAGAAGAGCGGCACGGAGCGTTTCTCGCATTCGTGCTTGAACTCTTCGAGCGGCGTGATGCCTTTGGTCACGATGAAGCAGGAGACGTCGAGCGCGGCCACGTCGCGAACGCGTTTCTCGCGCAGGCGCGCGGGAAGGCTTTGCAGATACTTCGTCTCCGACTCGCCGATGATCTGCACGCGCCACGGCTTGATGTATTCGTAGTAGCCGGCGAAGGCGAGGCCGGGTTTCTGCACGCGCGGACGGAGGATGGTGCGATCGAGACCGTCGTCGCCGGTAACGATTTTCAGGGCCAGTTCATCGAGCTCACCGCTGATGAGCGAGCGGACGGTGGTCTCGATGAAATCATTCGGATCATTTGTCACGGCGCAATGGTACGCGCATCATGCCCGCACCCGTGTCGAACGAATCACTGCCGAAGTCCGCGATCATCCTGATCCTGTGCGCCTGGCTCGCGCTGCTGACGCTCACGCACCTCGGCGCGCGGTCGCCGTATTCGTACGGGTGGGCGGTCATGGGCAGCAGCGTGCCCGCCAGCCGGATCTCGGGCGCGGTCGTGAATCCCGACGCGCTTCCGCTGGTGAGCGTGGCGATGTTTTTCTACGACGCGACGCCGGTGAAGAATTGGGAGGATGCGCAGAATCTCCGCCTGCCGCTGCATGCCTTTGCGACATCGATCGTGGCGGGAATCACGCGGTCGTATCTCTTCGCCAGCTATGCCGTGAACTTACTTTTTGCCGCGCTCACGGCGTGGGCGGCGGTGAACGTGGCGGAGCGATTCGCGATCCGCCGATCGGTGATGTTGGTCGCGCTCCTGACCGCATTCACGCTACCGATTTACGTCGAGTACCTCGGGCAGCCGATGCATTACGTGGCCGGAGTCGCGGTCAGTTTTCTGGTCGTGCTGTCGATCTTGGCACTGCCGGAGGACGACGCGCGCAACCCGTGGATCGCCGGCATCGCGCCGGCGATCCTGCTTCTCAATTACGACCCGCTCGTTTTTCTTGTCGCGGTGATCGCGTACTTTCTGTTCATCGGAGGATTCCCGCGGCGGCGCGACTACGCGATTTTTCTTGCGACGTCGCTCGCTCCGGCGATCGTATGGGTCGGATACCTGCGATGGATCAGCCACGCGATGATGTCGCACAACCTGCAGCGGCGCTATTTCGCGCCGGTGATCGCCGCATGGAGCGACGTTGCGCGCCATCCGATCCGCAACGTACTCGTGCCGTTCGTCGCGTCCCACATCGGCATCCATGCGGCGTTTCGTGAAGTCGTCGCGCTGATCCACTGGCCTTTGCTCGTTGTCTGCGTCGCGCTGCTGATCCGTTTGCGGCCGCGGTTTGCGGAGAAGCGGATATGGATCATCGCATTGCTCCCGATCGCGTTCGTGCTCGAACAGATGGCGGTGGCGGCGTGGGATTGGGAGCTGAATCCGAGGCGCGCCATTCCGGTCGCGCTGGCGTTCGGCGTGTCGTATTGCTACGTCGTGAATGCGATGTGGCCGCGGCGAGGATGGCGGATCGCATTTGTCGCGCTCATGATCGGCTGCGGCTTCCTGGCGATGGCGGACACGATCACACGCTCGCCGCTCCTCGCATACGTGCACTCGGGCCAGGGAGTCCGCGAAGCGCCGCAGCAGACGATCGCGCATCAGGATCAGCGATTGGATGACAAATCGATGATGCCGATGCTCGCCGACGACCAGCCGACCGTCTGGCGCGATCTGCATCGCGCGGCGCTGCCGGCGGGAGAAGGCGTCGCATTCGCGTTCGCGCAGCTATTCAACGTTGCGCTGCTCGTCGCACTCTTCTGGCTGACGGCGCGTGGCCGCATTCTGCCGCGCTGGACGCCGGCGATCGCTGCCGCGATCTGGTTGATCAGCTTCGTGCGATTCCTCTGAACCTACCTGGGAACACCGGTGTTCGCACGATGCTCGCGCAGAGGATTACTTCCGCGGGACACGTCGCCGGATGGCGACACGGAGGGTAGCCGGTGGTCGCGCGCGAAGCGCGAGACCACCGGTTAATGTGCGGTAGAGGGTTCGACCCCGGAGGGCGTCGCGGATCAAATACCAAGCGGCGTGAATTCCCTCCGCGACCGCTACCGCGGTCGGAAAATCGGGCGCGTTCGTGGTTCCGGTGGTCTCGCGACCACCGGCTACCCTACGTGACGCCATCCGGCGTCGAACTACGGCGTTGGCGGCTTGGCCGCGGCGAGCTTCGCCTGCGCCACCATTTCGTAAACCTTGTCGAGCTCTTTCTCGGCGCCGATGCCGACCACCCGATCGCGATCCTTTTCCGGCTCGACTTCGAACTTGACCGTCAGCAGCTTGCCGTATGCGGCCGGAAGCGACGCCGCCGGATATGTGTAGGTGTACTCGGTGATGAACTGGGTCGAATTGCCGGGATCGTTCGACGCTGCTTGCATGTCCTGCATCGTCGGGCCGGCGTTCTGGCCAATGGACGTTGCGGGCGCCAGGTGAACCTCGCCGGCCTTCTTCTTTTTCGTAGCTGCGGTCGGAGCGGTCGGGCCGAGGAGAATCATCATTTTTCCGCGCGCCGTTTCGGAGCCGGGCGTCTTGCCGACGGTCAGGTATTTGTCGGCCTTCTCGGCGTTCTGCGCCACTTCGCGCGTGAACGTTTCGCCGCCGCGCCTGGCAATGAAGTCCTTGATGAACTGCTCCGCTTCCGCATCGGTTTGAAGGGCGGACCACTGCCTCTTCTCATCGTTCGTCATGTAGTAGCCGACCGGCGTTTTCGGCCAGTCTTTGTAACTCCGCGAGACGCCCGCGAGCGCGGCGCCCGCGACGAGCAAAATCACGACGGCAGCGGCGATACGTTTCATGGCGGAGCTCCTGGTCAGATCTCGGGCGCGATCAACCCGAGGTTATTGTCGCGGCGTTTGTACATCACGGAGATGCGGTCGTTGTCGAGGTCGCGAAACACGATGAACTCGTTCTTTGATCCGTCGAGCGACTCGGCGGCATCCTCGATGGTCATCGGCAGGATGGGAAGATCGTTTGTCTTGATGATTCGCGGCAGCCCTTTCGGACCAGGCTTGCGCAGTTTGCCTGGTTCGAGGACCTGTACGGACCACTGCGTCACCGCGCCGGCCGCGGCCTTGTTGCGGTTGCCGTCCTTGCGGTGATGATCGCGAATCGTGCTGCGGTTTTTCTGCGCCTGACGCTTGACGTGATCGAGGGCCTTATTGATCGCGTCCTGCATCGACTCGTCGGATTCCTGCACTGACTTGACGTCGTGCTCTTTCCCGGTGATCAGGATCTCGCAGATGTTCCGGTACTTCTGCACCTGCAGGACGACGCGGACTTCGATGACGTCGTCGAAGAGCTTCTCGACGATTTTGTCGAGCTTCGTGGTGATGAGTGCGCGGATCTCGCCGGTGACTGCGTAGTTGCGCCCGGTGATTGACGTAGCCATGGCGACTATTTTGAACCACAAAGACACAAAGGACACAAAGAGAATCTCTTCGTGCTCTTTGTGTCTTTGTGGTGAAACCGGTCGTTACGCCAGCCGCTCTTCGTCCTCGGCCGGTACGTCGCCGTGGCGATGGTGATCGCGGATCTTCTCGCGGTTCTTCTGCGCCTGGCGCTTGACGTGATCGATCGCGGCGTTGATCGCGTCGGGCATCGAGGTCTGCGACTCCTGCACCGCCTTCACGTCGTGCTCTTTGCCGACGATCAGGATCTCGCAGATGTTGCGGTACTTCTCCACCTCGAGCATGACGCGGACGCTGATGACGTCGTCGAAAAGGCGGTCTTCGACGCGGCCGAGCTTCGACTCGACCAGTTGGCGGATGTCAGGCGTGACTTCGAAATTGCGCCCCACGATCTCGGGCGTGACTGCGGCCATCAAGGCACCTCCGGATGCTGCTAGAAAATCTGTTTGCGGTCCGTCGATGAGGGGATGTTCAGCTCATCGCGGTACTTCGCCACAGTACGACGGGCAATATTGATGCCCTCGTCGTTGAGGATCTTCATGATCTTCGAATCGGACAGCGGTTTGCGCGGGTCCTCGCCGTCGATGAATCCCTGAATCTTCTTCTTCACGGTGAGGCTGGAAATGTCCTCGCCGGTGTCGGAGTCGATGCCGCTGTGGAAGAAGTACTTCATCAGGAACAGGCCGCGCGGCGTGTGCATGTACTTGTTCGAGACGACGCGCGAGACGGTGGACTCGTGCATCTGGATGTCGTCGGCCACGTCGCGCAACACGAGCGGGCGGAGAAAGTCGATGCCCTTCTCCAGGAACTCGCGCTGATGCTTGACGATCGACTCGGCCACTTTGTAGATCGTGCGCTGGCGCTGATCGAGCGATTTGATGAGCCAGACCGCCGAGCGGATCTTGTCCTTGATGTAGTTGACCGTCTCGCCGTCGGACTTCGAGTCCATCGAGTTGAGCATGTTGCGGTAGCTGCCGTTGATGCGCAGCTTGGGCATGCCGTCTTCGTTGAG
>Ga0070670_100000067_pt1 | contig 107051 bp, 91 predicted proteins | sample KBSS63metaG_FD_64665 | JGI IMG/M metagenome (GOLD analysis project Ga0070670, IMG submission 64665) | Switchgrass rhizosphere microbial communities from Kellogg Biological Station, Michigan, USA - KBS S6-3 metaG | ecosystem: Host-associated > Plants > Roots > Rhizosphere > Soil ... | reverse complement strand
CGTCACGCTCATCCCACCATTGATGTCCCACATCAAGGCTTCTCTCGCACTCATCGCATCCCTCCAAGGCATCCGACAACCTCCAGATGCATCATGCGTTGAGTCCTCGATGTCCTCGGCTAGTGTCCTCGATGTCTCCGGTCAGTACCCTCTTACGCCGGCTTCGCCGACGAAGTTCTCACAAACAAGACCGGTACACCTCTTCGTAGCGTCGCACCATTGCTTCGACCGTCCATTGTTCGACGCGGGCGCGTGCGGTCTGCGCCCGTGCACGAGCCGCGTCGCGGTCGAGGAGGATGGCTTGGATTGCGGAGGCAGCCTGTGCGGCGTCATCGCACGGCACGAACGACGCGCTCTGCTCGTCCAGCAGTTCGCGGTGCGCGGCGATGTCGGAGACGACCAGCGGGGTGCCGCAGGCCATCGCTTCCATCACCACGTTGGAGCAGCCTTCGAACCGGCTCAGCGTCACCACCGCGTCTGCCGCCTTCATGCGCGACCACAGGTCGGAGACCGAGCCGGCGAAGACGACTCGTTGGGCGATGCCGAGGCGCGCGGCCAATTGCTCGATTGCGGGGCGTTGGGGACCATCACCGCAGACGATGGCCGTCACGCCGTCGACGCGGCTCATCGCCTCGATCAGCGTGGCCACGTTTTTTCCTTCGTCGATTCGCCCGGCGAAAAGGATCGTGGGGCTCTGCGCCGCGGCGGGAGGCGCTGCGTCGATCTCGCCGCACGGAACTCCATTCCGAATCACATCGCCGGTTCCCCAGTAGTCGTGACCTTCACGCGAGTTCGCAACGATGGCGTCGGCGCGGCGGCCCAACAGGCGACGCAATGTCGATTTCCAGCCCGACGGATAGGAGGGTGCGGCGCTCGACTCGCGAAGGATCCACGGCGTACGCGTCAGAAGCGCGACCATGCCGCCGAGGATGTCCAGTTGCGTGAGCGCGGTCTGCACGATGTCCGGGCGGATCGTTGTGATGAGGCGGCTGAGTTTCAGCAGTATCCGTGGATCGTAGTTCCCGCGTTCGCCGACGTCATGCAGCACCACACCGCTCGCGGCAAGACGGTCATCGTTCGGCCCCGTCGTCGCGAAGGCGACGTGCACGTCGTGACCGGCCTTTTTCATCCCAACGGCCAGGTAGGTGAGTTGCCGTTCCGCGCCGCCGGGGCCGAGCGTCGGGATGCAGTAGAGGATCTTCATGGCAGGGCCAGCCCGCCGAAGAAGCGGGTCGCGAACGATGAGGCTGTGCGCAGATCGCAACGGCAGGCCCGCGCAAATGCCGCGATCGCGGAACGGCGCTGCGACGGTGCGAACGTGCAGGCCACGTCGGCGAGTTTTCGGGCCATGATGTCGCGGACCTCGGCGGTTCTCCCGCCAAAGCGCTCGTAAATGTTCCACAGCACAGCGAGCACCGCGCGTCCGTCGATGTTTTCGCGTGCGCTTGGATCGAGGTGCAGCTCGGCCAGGAGGCGGCACCAGGCGTCGGGCACCTCGCCGATCGCGGCGCGGAGGTTGCGGCCGAGGACGGCGCTGCTTCGCGCGATGTGCTCGGCACCGTATCCCGCGCCCATCGATCCCGCATGCATGCGCAGATCGAGGAGCGCCTGGGGAAGATTGCGCACCGGGTGCGCTGCCGCGACCCGCGACCACAGCTCGAAGTCGTCGCACGTCGAGAACGTCTCGTCGTAGCTGCCCACGAGCTCGCGACGAAAAACGACTGAGGAGTGCACGAACGGATTATCGAAGAGTGATTGAAAGCGGATGCCGGTCTCTGTCGTCGCTCTCCACCAGGCCGGCGGACGTGAAATACGTCCGCGCTTGTCGATGACGCGTACCTGCGTCCCAACGAGCGCGACCTCGGGATTCGCGCGCAGGAACGCCACTTCTGCGGCCAGGCGGTCGGGGTGCGAGCGGTCGTCGGCATCCTGACGCGCCACGAACTCGCCGTTGGCGACGGCAAGTGCGCGATTCGGCGACTGCGGATATCCGAGGCGCGAGTCGTTCCTGAGAAAGCGGATGCGCGTGTCGGTGAACGAAGCGATGATGTCCGGAGTGTCGTCCGTCGATGCGTCGTCGATGATGACGAATTCGAAATCGGTGAAGCTCTGTCGCAGGATCGACTCGATCGCCTCGCCGACGAAGCGCCCGCCGTTGTACACCGGCATCAGGACCGTCACGGCAGGCGCAGCGGTCATGCCTACTGCACGTACCCCAGGCTACGCAGCCGGCGTTGTTCCTCCATCGGCACCGTCAGGTTCGCGGGATCGCTCGAGGCCACTTCGCGGAACCGGTCGGCCAGCTCGCGGTCGCGCGCGGCCTGTTCGGCGGCGTTGCGGATCGGGTGCAGCATGGCTGGATCGCGGTCGACGACGTAGAGCTCATCGCCGGTTCGTGCTTTTCGTTCGGTGAGGAGAGTGTTGAACAGGTCCGTCGTCCGCGGCGCTACTGGCGGCAGCTTCGCCTCGGCGGGGCGGGCCACGCTGTAGAACGTCTTCCCCGCGCATGAGGGCGGCGCGATCAGGAGTGCCATCGAGTCCAGCCGGCCGGACGGGAGGACCAGGCGGATCGAGCCCTTGAAGGGAATCGGATCATTGAAGTAACGGGCGGTCGGCAGGATCTTCACCATCGCCGTCGCCGCGCAGTCGGGCGACGCCGCTACGTGCTCGATGGTCACCATGTGCGGCAGGTATTGGCGGACCGGTAGCTTGTACACGACGTTGTCCGCATCGCGCGAGCTTTCATTGACTGCCGTCGGCGGGCGGTTGCCTGAGGGAGCGGGCGTGGCGATCCATGCATCGCGGTAGAGGAAGTCGAAGTTCTTGATGAACCATTGCTTGCCGTCGATCAGCTCAATCGATCGCGTGGCCTGGGGCGCACCGTCGACCAACAGGAGGCGTCGCGGCGCGCTGCCCGACAGCCATCCGAGAAGCGGTGCGGCGCGGTCGATCGCGGGCTGCAGATCAACGCCGGTGACGCCCTCCGCCAGCTTTGCTCCGCCTGCGCGGGCGAGCGTCGGTGCGATATCCATCGTGCTGACCGTCTCCGTCACCCGGCGGTGAGGGAACCCGCTGCCGATGATGATGAGCGGCACATGAACGGTCTCGCGATAGATGTCCGCATGACCGCAGTAGTAGCCATGCTCTCCGATCTGTTCCCCGTGGTCCGCGGTGACAACGAAGATGGCGTTCTTCATCAGCCCCTTCGACTCGAGGTACGCATGCAACTGCCGGACGGCGGCGTCGGCGCGGCGGACACCATCGTCGTAGCGCTTGATCTGCTTCGGCACATTGCGCATTTCCTGTGGCGTCCAGACGATGTTCTTGTCCAGATCGGACGGATCCCACCATCGGTACGGGTAATGGCAATCGAAGTAGTGGACGAAGAGGAAGAGCGGCTGCGAGCGGTGGTGGAGCAGGTACTGATCGACGGCGGCCTTCACCGTCTCGTTGATCTTCGCCGAGTCGCGACGGTTGTCGGTCATCGGCACGGCGTATTCGGGCTCGGAGAAGCTGTCGAAGCCTCGAGCGAATCCGAACGGTGTACCGATGTGCGTTACGGCCACCGCGCCGATGGTGTAGTAGCCGGCGCGCCGCAGCGCCGCCGGCAGCGCGTCGACGCCGCTGGCGATGGCGATCCCGCTCACGCCGCAGCCGTGCTGCCATGGAGGACGGGCGGTGAGGAGCGAGGCGTGGCTCGGCCCGGTGGCGGGGAGCGGCACCACCGCCTCCTCGAACAGCGTGCCCTGCGTGGCGAGCGAGTCGAGGAACGGCGAGGTCGGGCGCGAGTATCCCCACGCGCCGAGGTGGTCGGCGCGCAACGTATCGATCGAGATGAGGACGATGACGGGCGGCGCGGAGGGGGCCTCGCCGCTCAGCAAAAGCAGCGCGAGCAAAGGGAGCGCGAACCTCGGTTTCATTGGGTCAGCGGTGATGATACAGAACCGGTCATGCCGCGTCCGGCTCTGCGATGCGCGGCGCCGGCAGGATCATTCGCCGGATGTGGGGTGCCAGCGCCGCGGCGGCGATCACGGCCAGCAGGCCGGTGACGGCGAGATACGCCACCAGCGCCAATCCTCCGAAGCGCACCGGCAGTGCCGCGTGTGCGACTCCGGCGACGATAACGGCACCCGTCAGCGGCAGCACGACATCGTCGATCAGCCAGCGCCGCTGTTGCGTCGTCAGCACCTCGCGGTGCATCAGCGGCACCATGACCAGGTAGCCGGCATTGAGAAGCACCCACACCGCGGCGGCGCCGGCGGCGCCGTAGCGATCCGCCGCGACGATGTATAGCGGCAGGATGGTCAGCAACAGGACCCCGTTCGTACGCGCGATGAGCCGCCATCGGTCGTGCGCGACCTGCAGGTAATACGGCCCGTGCATCACGCCGTGGAGGAGCATGCCGATCACGAGCAGCGTCAGCACGAGGTGCGTCTGCGCCGCGGCCACCGCATCCGCCGTCCAGAGCGTGAGGATCTCGCGGGAAAAGAAGGCCGTCACCGCAGCCAACGGCATGAGCAGCACCGCCATGATCTGACAACCGCGATGATAGGCGCGCGCCAGCTCCGCCTCATCGCCGCGCGCGGCCACCGCGGAGAAGCGCGGAAAGACGGCGCCGTCGACCGCGATGATGACCGCGTAAAGGCCGTTCGCCAGCCGCTGCGCCAGCGTGTAGTAACCGAACGCGCTCAGCGGCAGCATGGCGCTGAGGATCACCTTATCCCCCTGCAGCAGCGCGAGGTTGGCCAGCGAGTTGGCGCTGTACGACGCGCCGAAGCGCCAATGGCGCCGAAGCAGCGCGCGCCGGAATCGCGCGGAGGCACCGCGCGGAAGTGCGCGCCAAAGCACCACGCCCAACATCGCCGTACCGATGGCGCTCGCCGCGATCTGGCCGGCAAAGAACATCGGCGCTTTCGGTGAGACGAGCCAGAGCAGCAGGAGCGTCCCCGGCCAGCGCAGCGTGGCTACGACCGCGGAAAGCGTATTGAACGTGACGTGTCTCTGCAGCCCGAGCATGCCGCACTGGTAGAAGACGAAGGGAAACTGCAGCGCGATCGCCGCTCCCATCATCCTCACGCAAAGGCGCACTGTGTCGGTGGACAGCGATTGCGGCCGCACCCAGTGCGTGGCAATGAGGGACGCGAACGCGAAGACCGCTGCGCCGATGCCGAGGGCGATCAGCCAATAAACCGCCTGCAGCGTGAAGACCAGGTCGCGTTGCTCCGCCGGAGCGGCGCCGGTGGCGTCGAGGCGCGCGATCTCGCGGTTCAGCGTCGCTCCGATGCCGAGGTCGAGCACCGCGAAGATGCTCTGCAGCGTCAAAAACAGGCCGGTCAGTCCGAATGCCTCCGCGCCGAGGAAACGGATGCAGAGCGGCACGGACACCAGGCCGATGGCCACCGACCACGCCGTGCCGCCCAGATTGGCAAATGTGTTCCGCTCCAGCTTTCCCATCACTCCAACTCCGCCACGGCGGTGTTCGTGACGACACGGAGGCGGATGGACGAGATCCTTGCGATCTCCAGGCGCTTCCACTCTGCGCGATAGCCGGCGCCGTCGACGCGCAGGTCCCAAAGGCCCGCCGGTGCGCGTCCGCGGAAGAGGATCCGCACGCGGCCGCCTTCGCGGAGCCCGTCGTCGCCGAGGATGTTCTCTTCCCACGTCGTTGCAGCCGTGGGACAAACGTAGATCGCCCGGACTTTCACGCCGGTCAGGTTCTTCACAGCGATCCGTTTGCCGTCGATCGAAGCGGGCCGGCAGCCGAGCAGCGCCAGCGCGAGAAGGACCGGCGCAGTGCGCCTCAGCGCCGATGCGCGGATGGCCTCCCATCCGGCCACGCCAGCGATGATGAATAACATCCAGAAGGAAAGGCGGAAGCGGTAGAGTGTTCCGATGTTCGACACCGCCATCGCCGTCAGCGTGACGCCGAACACCGCGCTGATCAGCAGCATCACAGCCGGCAGGCGCCGGCGGCCGGCGACGACGGCAGCCAGCGCCAGCAGCTCGCAGGCGTAGATGCCCAGCGTCTCCGCGCCCGAGAGCAGCCGGCCCACGCGTCCGACACTCGGTCCGGGCACGAACCACATCGCCGGAAACGGCGCCCACATGCCGATGGCGAAGGCCCGCGGCACGTAAGCGATCACGTCGCCGAGGTTTCCGAGCTGCACGCTCGTGTCGATGGCGGAACCGGAACCGCGGTTGGCCCGGTTGTACTTGGCGCGGACGCTTCCGATCTCCGTGCTGGCCGGACTCAATGGAGGGTGCCACACCACCACCGCCGGCACCCGGATGCCGCTGCTCGCCGACTTCGCCTCTCCGCGCACGGGCGACGGAACGAGCTTGACTCTCTCAGGAACGTACACGGACTGCAGCAGCAGTAGCGCCGACCCGCCAAGGATGGCCAGTGCGCAGGAGAGATTCCAGGCCAGCAGGCGCCGCTCGCTCAGTTGCCGTGCCACAAGAAGGATCAGGCCGAAAGCCGTGAGCGCGATGACGGCGGCAGCCAACATCGGCCGGATCAGCAGCATGACCGCGACCGCTGCCACTGCGAAGGACGCCGCGCCCGCCGCGCGCAGCGGATCGTATTCGCGCGTCAGCCACGTGACCATGATCATGATGAGCGCGAGCACACCGGCGATGAAGAGCGGGTCCTTGAGGAACTGCATCGTGTGAAAGAGGAAGGTCGGCCACAGCGCGACGATGCTGGCTGCAATCCGCCCGGCGGCGACGCCCGCAATCTCCCGTGCAATGGCGAACACGAGCAACACGATGGCGAGGTAGCAGACGAGATTGAACGGCTCGGCGGCGAGCGTGCTGGTGCCGAAGAGTGGCGCCAAGGCGACGAATGAAAGCGAGATCAGGCGGACGTGCGGCGCCGCCGATTCGCGCAGCCAGGCGGCCGGGCCGCGGTGCAGCAGCGTCGCGGTCAGTTGCGCGGCTTCCTGGCGATAAAGGAAGCTGTCGGGCGAGGCGGCGACGATCCCGTTCTGATCGATCGTTCCCGGCGCTATCCGCATCCGTCCGGCGGAGAAGAGCAGGATGGCCAGCGTGACGTGAAGAAGCGTCAGGGCGAGGAGCGCTCGCTTCACGACGCTGGCGCTCCTACGGCCTCCGCCGCGCCCGCGAGCCCCGTGCCGGCCAGTCGCGACGAAAGGTGGGCGCGCACGAAGTCGATGTACTCCCGCGTCAGGCCGTCCGCATCGGCACTGGCCGCCACGACGAGCGTGCCGGCCAGTCCGCTGGTTTCGGCGTGCGCCTCGACGAACACCACCTTCGAACCGCACCGCGCCGCTACGTGCAGCAGGGCCGGAGCGACGATCACCGGGCCGTTGGCTGTTTCGAACTCGAAGGTCCGCTCCGCATCTTTGTCTCGATGATGCTCGCTGCGGTCGATCATCGCTCCGACGATCTCTCCTCGGCGAAGCCGGCTCCGCGCCGCAACCAGGAAGGCCGACGACGCATCGATGATCGGCGCCTCGAATAGGGTGCCGAGGATAGGGAGCGCGTCGCTGCTAATGGTGACGGACGGAATGCCGGCGTCGTGAAACCGCCGCAGGATTAGGAGGCTGAGGGCGTTGTGCGCCGCGACCAGCAGAATGCCGCGGCCTTCCTGGTAAGCCCGCACGAAATCGTCGAAGCCATCGAACTCGAAGATCGGATCGAAGAGGACGCCGTTCTTCGTCAGCGTGTGCAGCAGCATGTGCGTGGCGATGTCGAGCGCGCCCGAGACGCGGCTTCGCTCCTGTCTTCGATATAGCTCGCTCAGGCGGAACGACGGAGCGGCGGCGCGGGCCAGTCGCAGCGCCGCCTCGCAGCGCCGGCGGCGCGGAACCAGGCGCATGACGGCGGAGAGACAGATCCCCGCGACGCGAGACGGAACGCTCACGCGACCGCTGCCCGAAGAAACGAGAAGGTGTCGTCGGCGCAGCGCTTCCAACTGTAGTGCTGCGCGTTTTCGTACGAGATGGCGGCGAATTGCCGCCGCGCTTGGGGTGAGGTGATGAGCTGCTCGAGCGAACGCGCGATGTCGTCGGTATCGTTCGGGTCGAAGTAGATCCCACCCTTGCCGAGGATTCGCGGCATGGGCAACCGGTTCGAGCAGGCGATTGGCAGACCGGCGCTCATGGCTTCGAGCAGGCAGTTCGGCAGGTTCTCGCAGCTCGAGGCAAAGACGAAGGCGTCGCCTTCGGCGTAGACCGTCGGCAGTTCCGCGTGCGGAATGGGGCCGCGATAGCGCACGTACTCTTCCGCGCCGAGGTCCTTCACCGCGCGCCGCAACTGTTCCATCGAGGTGTCGTTGTCGGGCGGTCCGACCAGCTCGAGGCAAACCGGCAGTCCTTTACGTACCAGCTTCGCCACCGCCTCGACCACGCGCCACTGGTGCTTGTAGGCGTCGACGGTAGAGACGTAGAGAAGTTTGAAGGGGTGCTCCTTCGAATAGGCGCTGAGCGGCTTCTGCTCGCGCGGCTCGGCGCGGAAGCGGCCGGAGATGCCGTGCGGGATGATCACCTCGGTACCGAGCAGCGACTTCACCGTCCGAATAACACGCGAGCGGGCGTAGTCATGCAGGAAGATCGTGCCCGCGGCGTTGCGCATCGTTCGCGTCTGACCGAATCGGAGGAGGAGAAACTTCAATACCTTCGCCGAGACGCCGTAGAGCCACATCTGCGAGACGTCGAAGGGAAGAAGGTTGCGCGACATGGTCACGAACGGACGGAAGTCGCCGAGGTACGTCCCTCCCGGGACGAACAACACGTCGCAGGCCGCGCGCCGGACGAGTTGCGCGAGCCTGGTCTGCTGCCACAGCACGCGCATCGGGAGCGGCCGGTCGAGCATCGGGTCGTAGATGCCCTCGAGCCAGTCGCGCGACGGCAGCCGGTCCAGCACCTCGCTACCGCCCCACACGACGACGCGCGTCACCCCGTACCGTTCCGGTTCGGCCGCGGCGAGCAGCTCGCCGATGTGAGTAAGACTTCCTCCGCTGCGAAGGTTAGAAGCGTCGATTCCAATGCGCATATGTTCTGTGTCGAAGCTTCCCGTTACCTGTTACGGAGTGTAGCGACTGGGAGAACGGCGAGCAAGGGATTCCTGCCGGTTTTAAGCAATTCCGCCCCTTCGGACAATCACACCCGCGTACGTCGCTTCGCCGCCACGCGTTCCGTTTCCACCCACGGTTCGATTCCCGGCACGCTGCAGCGCGGGATTTTTTCGCCGAGGACTTCTTCGATCTGGCGGACCATCGGCAGGTCCTGCCAGGACGCGATCGTCGACACGATTCCCAACGCCGCGCCGCGTGCGGTACGGCCGGCGCGGTGAACGTAGTCGTCGACGTTCTCGGGGATGTCGAAGTTGATGACGTGCTCGATGCCCGGCACATCAATCCCTCGGCCTGCGATGTCCGTCGCCACGAGGATGCGATGTTGTCCCTGCCGGAATCCGGCCAGCGCTTCGACGCGCCGTCCCTGCGAACGGTCGGCGTGAATACGCGAGACCGGATGTCCGCGACGCTGGAGGATGTGGTACAGCCACTCGGCGTCGATCTTCCGGCGCACGAAGACGAGCGTGCTCCCGAGCTCCTCGGTGAGCAGCGCGAGCAGGCAGTTGCGCTTGTCCTCTTCCTTGACGACGTAAAGCCGATGCGTGATGCCGGTAGCCGCGCCACCCTCGGGGGTGATGTCGATGCGCACCGGATCGCGCATGAACTCTTTCGCGATCATCTCGATCGAGTCGGGCATCGTGGCCGAGAACATCATCGTGCGCCGGTTGCGCGGCAGCAGGCGCAGGATCTCGCGCATCTGCGGGAGAAATCCGAGGTCGAGCATGTGATCGGCTTCATCGAGGACGAGCTCCTCGATCTCATCGAGCTTCACGTGACGCTGCCGGACGTGATCGAGCAAACGTCCGGGAGTGGCCACGATGATGTCCGGCTGTTTGCGCAACGCCTCGGTCTGCGGATTCATCTTCACGCCGCCGATGACGCAAGCAGTGTTGAGGTCGTGATTGACGCCGAAGACGTCGAGGAACGCTTTCGTCTGCAGCGCGATCTCGCGCGTGGGCGAGAGGATCAGGCCGCGCACGCCGCGGCCATGCGTGAGGCGCTCGGCCAGCGGCAGCGAAAACGCCGCCGTTTTGCCGGAGCCGGTCTGTGCCAGGCCGATGATGTCTTTGCCTTCGAGCGCGATCGGAATGACTTCGGCCTGGATCGGAGTCGGATTCTGAAAACCGATCTTCTCGATGATGCCGAGGATCGGAGCGCTCAGGCCGAGGGATGAGAAAGGCTTGTCGGTCGTGGAGACCGGGTGTTGCGGGATCGCTAAAAAATCCATTCAGTAAAACACTTTCCTGTATACCGCGACGTTGATCGCGATGACGAATGCGGCGATGGCGAATTCCATCCCGCGGGTGAGGCCATTCGGGTAGATCACGCGGAAGATGTGATGCGCGACGAAGCCGTCATCATACCCAGCCGCGCCCGCTCTGCGCAGAAGCACGTTCTCGAGGATGGTGAGCGGACAGATCCAGCCGCCAATCTCGATGAGCGCTCCCCACAACGCGGCGGGGAGGTGAATCCACTTCAGCACCGGCCAGCGCAGCACCAGAAATCCGCCCGCGATCACGAAGACGATGAACGCGAAGTGAATGACGGCGACTGCGGTGGCGAGGGTTTGGTAAAGCATGGTTGCAGGGGGCGGAGCAGGGTCGAGGGGAGAAGAAGGGACGAGGGACGAGGGGTCAGGGGCCGGCTGGTCGCGTTCCCTCATCCCTCGCCCCTTATCCCTTGTCCCTGCCTCATATACTCCGCGCCATGAAACGGCTCCTTACCTTCGTTCTCTTCCTCGCTGCCGTTGTTGCGAATGCTGCCGATCCGCAACCGGTGCATGTTTTCGTCGTCGGGACGACCGACTTGCACGGCTCGTACGACAGCCATCATGAATCGAAGACCGCTCCCGCGTACGGCGGGCTGCCGCTCATCGCGGGATATCTCAATGTGCTGCGCGCGAATCATGGAAGAGTGATCCTCGTCGACTCGGGCGATCTGTTTCAGGGATCGCTGGAGTCGAACTTCTTCGAGGGCGAACCGGTGGTGAAAGGGTACAACGCCCTCGGCTACGACGCCGCGGCGGTCGGCAATCACGAGTTCGACTACGGTCCGGTCGGTCCCGATTCGGTCGCGCGGACGCATGACGAAGATCCGCTCGGCGCGCTGAAGAAAAATGCGAAAGCGGCCAAGTTCCCGTTCCTTTCCGCGAATCTGACGGAGAAGGCCACCGGCAAAACGCCGTCGTGGGCAAAGCGCTACACGATGATCGAGGCGAACGGCGTGAAGGTCGGCATCATCGGTTTGTCGACGCCCGACACGCCTGCGACGACGATGGCGGCGAACGTGGCCACGTTCAATTTTGGCGATCCGGTCGCGGCCACCGTCACCGCCGCGAAGGAGTTGCGCAAGGCCGGCGCCTCGGCCATCGTCGTCATCGCGCACATGGGCGGGCGCTGCAAGAACATCGAGATGAATCCCGAGGATTCGTCGAGCTGCGAAACGGATCAGGAGGCGATGCGGTATCTGAAGGCGCTGCCGAAAGGAACCATCGACGCCTACTTCGCCGGCCACACGCATTCGAATATCCGCCACTACATCGAAGGCGTGGCCACGCTGCAGCCGTCGCCGTACGGACGCGAGATCGCCATCCTCGACATGACCGTCGATCCGTCGCAGCACAAGGTGACGAAGACGGAGATGGCGCCGCTGACGATGGTCTGCGCGCAGGTGTTCGAGCACACGGAGACGTGTGATCCGAAAAAAGCGCCGGCCGGCGCGACGCTCGTTCCGAAGAAGCTGGAAGGGAAACCGGTGGCGGAGGTGGCGGCGGTGGCGGACATCTTCAAGCCGTACCTCGAGCAGGTTGCCGTGAAGAAGAATCAGGACCTCGGCATCCGCACGACGGAGCGTTTCAAGCGCGCCTACTACCGCGAGTCGCCACTCGGCGATCTGCTCACCGACGCGATGCGCACGTACATGAAAGCCGACGTCGCCTTCCTCAACTCCGGCGGCATCCGCACCGATCTGCCGGCCGGGACGATCCTCTATCAGCACCTGTTCGACGTCTCGCCGTTCGACAATTTCCCGGCCATCGTCACGCTCACCGGCGCGCAGTTGAAACGGATGCTGGAGATCACGTCGATCGGCGGCGGACGCGGCATCCTGCAGACCAGCGGTCTGCGTTACACGTTCGATGAGTCGCGCGATTCCGACAAACCTGCAGCCCAGCGCAATCGATTGCTGTCCGTCACGCTCGCCGACGGCAAGCCGCTCGATCCCGACGCGCTCTATCGCGTGGCCACGATCGATTTCCTGGTCACGGGCGAAGGGCTGGAGCCGTTGATGAAAACGATTCCTGCCGACCGGATCAAGATCGATTACTCGCGCCCGATCCGCGAGTTGCTGATCGATGCGCTGAAGGCGATGCCGCAGCCGTTAACGCCAAAGGTGGATGGGCGCGTGACGGTGGTCAATCCCGTGGGAACGGGGGATTAGTGACGTAGCGCCGTCGGCCCGACGGCTGGACCACCAGCGGCTCGCTGGCAGTCCAGCGTTCACGTGCCGCCGAGCCGGCGGCGGTACAGCCGCCGAGCCGACGGCGCTACGATGACGGCGCTACGATCGCGGCAGCGCGATTGCAAAATGGCGCGCATGACTGTGATTGTTCTCTTTGGCGGGCGCAGCGATGAGCGCCACGTTTCGGTGGCCTCGGCGCAGAACGTTGTGCGCACGCTCGGCGCGCCGCTGGCCTGGTTCTGGGCGCCGAACGGCGCCGTGTATGACGTGAATCGCGAGGTGTTGCTCGCGCATCCGAATCCGTTTACGAATGACTTTCAGCCGTCGCGTCCGGCCATCTGGCCCGACCTGGAGATGGCGCTCGACACGTTGCCGGTTGACGATCCCGTCTTCCTCCTCGCGCTCCACGGCGGAGAAGGGGAAGACGGAACCGTGCAGCGAATGATGGAAGCGCGCGGGATCGCCTTCACCGGCTCCGGCTCGGCGGCTAGTGCCGCCGCGTTCGACAAAGGACGGGCGAAAGAGATCGTCAAGGATCGTGTTCGCATCGCGGAGTCGCGCGTGGTGCAGGACGTCCGTGACATCGATCAGACCATCGCCGACATGTTGCAGCGTCACGAGAAGCTCGTTCTCAAGCCGCTGGCCGGCGGCTCTTCGCGCGGCCTCTTTTTCATCGAGCGCGGGAGTGAGATTCCGCAGGTCGCCGACGTTCCCTATATCGTCGAGCAGTTCATCGCTGGACGCGAGCTGACCGTCGGGGTGATCGAAGGCGGCGATGGTCCGTTTCCGCTGCCGGTCATCGAAATCGAAACCGATCCCGGCGCGAGGTTCGACTACGAAGGCAAATACCTCGGCAAAGGAACGCGCGAAATCTGTCCGGCGAAGATCCCCGAGGCGATGCGCGACGAAGCGCAAGCGATGTCGCTCGCCGCGCACATCGCCCTCGGATGCGAGGGCTATTCGCGCAGCGATCTGATCGCGAGCCCCGAGGGCGTGTACTTTCTCGAATTGAACACGCTGCCGGGACTCACGACCAGTTCGCTCGTGCCGCAGCAGTTGCACGAGGCGGGAATTTCGTTCCGCGATTTTCTGGAACAGCAAATCGCGATTGCCAGGGAGCGGTAATCAGGAAACAGTCGTTCGAAAACTCACAGCACAGACAAGAGTGTCTGTGCCACATGGGACAGCGAGTGTGGCACAGACACTCCTGTCTGTGCTGTGAGTCATCGCGCTGAAGTGACCTAGTACTTCCCCCCGCACTCGGGACAGAACTTCGGCGTCCCCTCGGCTTCATGCCCGCAACTGCCGCATTTCTTTTTCGCGTTGTACGCGGTTCCGCATTCGGGACAGAACTTTCCGCCCTGCGACTTTGCGCCGCATGATCCGCACACGGCGCCGGAGACCTGGTCGACTTTGCGCTGCTTCGTCCAGTCCACCTCGCGCGCTTTCGTTTGAATCTGCTCCCTCGCTGCCTCGGCTTGCGCGGCGGCCATCTCTTCGTCGAGGTCGGGCGCGCAGGTCTCGCAGAGGCCGGCCTTCTTGTTCCAGCAGATCGGCTCGCAGACCCAGTTACCGCAGCGCGTGCACTGCTTGAAGATCGGCGAGATTTCGTTGACGGCGTCCTTCAGCGCGCTGTCATGCGCGGGACCGCCGACGGCGCGCTGCACTTCGTACGAGCTGTCCGCGACGCTTCCGAAGACGCCGCCGAACAGATTGCCCGCGACGCGCGCGGCCGATCCGAGGACGCCCATCGTCGAAGTCTTGAACGTGGACATGTAGCCGTTGTTGCACTTCTCACAGAAGAACTTGAACTGATACCCGCGATCGGTGGACAGATCTTCGTAGTTTCCGGTGAAGCGGATGGCAACCATGGTTTCTCCTTGGGAGTGGGGAGTAGGGAGTGGGGAGTCGGAGCAAAGCTCGGAGTTTTTTCTCCGACACCCCACTCCCCACTCCCCACCCCCATCGTTTCCATCAGTTTATCGCGACCCGCGCCGCGCTTTTGCTAGGATCACGCGCGGTTTCGAAATCGAAAGGAGTTTTCCATGCGCAAGTTCATTGCGATCTGTTCTCTTCTCTTTCCCGCCGTCCTCGCGGCCCAGACGGCCGCGCCGGCCCTCAAGCTGCCGCGCGTTTCGCAGCACATGGTCACCACGGCCACCGTCGGCCTGACGGACATCACCGTCGACTACAGCCGTCCGGCGGTGAAGGGGCGCACCATCTGGGGCGGCCTCGTGCCGTACGACCAGGTCTGGCGCACCGGCGCGAACGAGGCCACGCAGATCTCGTTCAGCGACGACGTCACCATCAACGGCCAGCCGCTGCCGAAGGGGACGTATTCGCTGCACACGATTCCGGGAAAGGATTCGTGGACGATCATCTTCAACAAGACCGCCAAGCAGTGGGGCTCGTTCAACTACAAGCAGGCCGACGACGCGTTGCGCGTGACGGCGAAGCCGGAGAAGTCGCCGTTCCATGAGCTGATGACGATCGAGTTCCCGCAGGTCACGAATGACGCCGCGACAGTGGCCATCCGTTGGGAGAACGTCTCCGTACCGTTCACGGTCGGCACGAACACGACCGCGAAGGTTATGGCGGACGCGAATGCCGCCGTGGCCGGCGCCGCGGCCACCGACTTTCAGACGCCGTATCGCGCCGCTGGATTCGCGTTCGATGCCGGCAACAACGATCAGGCCTCGAAGTGGGTCGATCAGTCGCTGAAGGTGAAGCAGACGATGGGGAACCTTTACCTCAAGGCGCGCATCCAGGCGAAGAACGGCGATAAAGCCGGCGCGATCGCCACGGGCGAGTCCGCGCTGAAACTGGCCGGCCCGAACGACAAAGAGCTCGCCGGCGAGATTCAGAACTCGATCAACGACTGGAAAAAGTAAATCTGCGTCAATCTGCGTTCATCTGCGGATCGAAAGCTTGATCCGCAGATGACGCAGATGCGCGCAGATCCTGTTCCGGGACGAAGCGCTGCACGATCAGCGCGGCGACCACGCCGACCACGCAGCCGATGACGTTCCACCAGAGCCAGGCCAGGTCGGTGGCGACGGCGCACCAGACCACGGCGGCTTCTCCGATCAGCGCGCCGAGGAAGGCGGCGGTGCCGCTGACGCGCTTTGTATAGAAGGCCAGGAGAAAGATCGCCAGGATCGTTCCGTAGAAGAGCGAGCCGAGTTTGTTCACCGCTTCGATCAGCGATCCGAGGCGGTTGGCGAATTCCGCGAAGGCGATGGCGAAGAGGCCCCAGGCGATCGTGGCTAGTTTCGAGAGGCGCACGCATTCGGCGTCGGTCGCGTGCGGCTTGCCGAGGCGGCGGAAAATGTCGACGACGGTCGTGGAGGCAAGCGAGTTGAGGCCGGACGACGTCGCTGACATCGCTGCGCAGAAGATCGCCGCGAGCACCAGGCCGACCACGCCGGCGGGAAGGTAGTCGATGACGAAGGTCAGGAAGATGTAGTTCGTGTCGCTGTTGTCGGCGCCGGGTTGGGTGCGGTTGATGAGCGACGCGGCGGCAGTGCGGGTGGCGGTCTCGCGCTCCTGCACGTTGCGCAGCGCGGTGGTTGCGATGGCCGTCGCGGCGTCATCGTGCGCGCGCATCGCGGTGAGCAGGCGCTGCACATCAGCGCGCTTTTCCGTGAACTGCGTTTGATGTTGCGCTTCGAGCTTTTCGTATTCGGCGGCGTACTGGCTCGTGCTGACCTTTGCGCGCTGGACGGTGTTGAAGAAGAGCGGCGGGGCCACGAACTGGTAGAAGACGAAGACCATCGCGCCGACGAAAAGGATGAAGAACTGCATCGGCACTTTGACCATGCCGTTGATGAGCAGGCCCAATCGGCTTTCGGCGATCGACGATCCGGTGAGGTAGCGCTGAACTTGCGATTGGTCGGTCCCAAAGTAGGACAACGCCAGGAACGCGCCGCCGATCAGACCCGACCAGAAGTTGTATTGCGTCTTCGGATCGAAGCGGAAGTCGATGGCGTTGAGGCGGCCCATGCGTCCGGCCACGCGGAAGGCTTCGACGAGCGTGACGTCCTGCGGCAGCGAGTGGATAGCGATGATGAGCGCGATCGCCATCCCGCCGAGGGCGATCAGAAGTTGGTGAACCTGCGTGCGGCTGACCGCCTTCGTCCCGCCGGACGCGGTGTAGATCACCACCAGCAATCCGACCACGACGTTGGTGACGTGAATGTTCCAGCCGAGGATGACCGAGACGATGAGCGCGGGCGCGTAGAGCGTGATGCCGGTGGAGAGGCCGCGCTGAATCAGGAACAGCAGCGACGTGAGCGTGCGCGTGCCGACGCCGAATCGCGTTTCGAGATATTCGTACGCGGTGAAGATTTTCAGGCGGTGGTAGATCGGCACGGCGGTGATGGAGAGGATCACCATCGCGATCGGCAGGCCGAGGTAGAACTGCACGAAGCGCATGCCGTCGGTGTAGGCCTGGCCGGGCGTCGACAGAAACGTGATCGCGCTGGCCTGCGTGGCCATGATGGACAGCGCGATGGTCGGCCATTTGAGCTCGCGTCCGGCCAGGAGATAGCCGTGGAGATCTTTCTTGTGCCGCCCTTTCCACGTGCCGTAGGCGACGATGACCGCGAGCGTACCGATGAGGACGACCCAGTCGATCGTCCTCATGCGAACGCTTTCGTGAAGGCGTAGAAGATGACGATGAGGAGGAGCAGTTCGGCCATTACTGCGCCGTAAAGCATTGGCCAGTTGGGTTCGCGGGGTGTCGGGTGTCGGCGGTCGGGTGTCGGGACTTCATTCACGTGATTTTTTGCCGACACCCGAGAGCCGACACCCGACACCCCTTCACTCATTTCGCGGAAACGAGATTGACAAACATCTTGTACGCGCCCGGCACGCCCGCCGGCAGTTGCCGGAACCAGGCGTAGCTGGTGTAGACGAATGTCCCCTTGCCGTAGTGCGCGTACAACTCGCCGCCTTCTTTCTCCGGCTCGCCGGGATCGTTCGACGCGAGAACGGTCTGGTATTGCGGATCCCAATCCCTGACGAAGTTGAGTCCGCGTTCCTGCACCCAGCCGCTGAAATCGGCCTGCGTGATCTTGTTCGGGACGTTGAGCAGCGGCGAGTCGGGATGGACGAAGCGGACCGGCGCCTCTTCGACCGTGACGCGGTCGGTGCTGACTTTGAACGGATACGGTCCGGGCACGTCGACCAGCAGCGGCTGCGGATTGGTGCTGTTGTACTGCACGACCAGCGTTCCGCCGTTTTTCACGTACTCCATCAGCTTCGGATGCGCGAGGCGCATGCGCGGGCGGGCGTTGTAGGCGCGCACGCCGGTGACGATGGCGTCGTATTTGGCGAAGTCGCCGCGATCGAGATCGTCGTCGGTCAGCAGCGTGACGTCGTAGCCGACCTGGCGCAGAGCCGAGGGAACGTCGTCGCCCGCGCCCATGATGTAGCCGACGCGGTTGCCGACCTTCTTGACGTTGACGCGCACGAGTTTGGCCACCGCATCGCCGAACACGCGCTGTGGCGGGATGTGCGGGTAGTCGATGTTGGTGATGCAGGTGTCGATCTTCTTGCCGTCGACCGTCTCGGCCTCCGCCGCGACGTAGCTGATCAACTCACCGGCGGGCGGCTTGACCGTGAACGTGGCGTGCGCTTCTTCGCCCTTCTTGGCGAAGTTGACGACGACCGAGGCCGGCTCCGAACGCCAGGCCTGCAGCGCGGCGTTGGGGACGTCGACGCCGCCGGAGAACTTCACGAACTTGAGCCGCACGCTGACCGGGCCGCTGCCGCTGAAGTTGCGCAGCCAGACCGTGACCGGCTTCGGCTGCGCGTCGGGGAAGACGTACACGCCCGACCCGAGGTTCACGGTCATCGGCGGCGTGACGTCCACCGACCGCGTGCGCTCGCCCTGCACCGCATCGGTCCAGCGATAGACGGCCGGCACTTCGAAGATGATCGTGTGCATGGCATTGTCGGTGAGCGTGACGATGATCGGAATCGCGGCCGCGTTTTCGGGGATGCCGATCAGCCGCTGGTCGTCGACGACGTACGAGCCTTTGTTCGGCGGCTTCTGAAGCCAGTACGGCTGCGAGATCGGGAAATCGGCCGGGACCTTGATCGACAAATCCGTCTTGATCGGGACGTTGTTGGCCAGCGGCGCGTTCACGCCCTTGCTCGGATCGGCGTAGCGCGAGGCGACCATGGAAAGGGTGAAGGGATAGTCGGAGCGATTGACGACGCTGACGCTGACGGGGATCGTGCTTCCGGCGGTGACGGACGAATCGCCGGCCGAGACGTCGACGGAGATTCCGGCACAGGCGCGGATGGCGTTCAGCAGATCGCGCTGCTTCACGTCGGCCCACGGCGTCGACGCCCAAGGTCCGCCGGCGCGAAGGCGGTCGAGAAGGTCGTAGGCCTGGAGCAGCAGCGGGATGGTTTTGGCGGGATTCTTCGGATCGAAGGAATCAGAGGCCTGCTGCAGCACTTTGCCGATGGCGTCGCCGCCGGGATAGCGCGACCAGGAAGTGTCGATCCCTTCGAAAAGATCGGACTTCGCGGGATCGCCGGCGAGCTGGTCGAAGTAGTTGAAAAACGTTCCGCGCCGCTCGGCCGCGCCGAAGCCTTGGCTCTTGTGCATGCTCCTGCTTTCCGCGGCGATCTCGGTGTACGAGCGGCCGAGAAGCGGATTGAATGCGCCCATGTCGACGCGCAGCGAGTTGGCGACCGAGGGATCGTCCGGCTTGACCGGCTGAAAGCCGAATCGATTGAAGAACAGTCTCTTCGGCTGCCACACGCCGACGTACTTGAGTTGTTCCGGAAACTTGCTCGGATCGGCAGCGGCGGTGAAGGCCTCACCGGCCAGAATCGCGGATGCGGTGTGATGTCCGTGCCCCCCTTCGCCCGTAGTCGGGAAGCGGGTGACGATCACGTCCGGCTGGAAGCGGCGAATGTTCCATACGACGTCGGCCAGGATCAGGTCGTGATCCCAGATGGCCAGCGTCTCCTTCGGACCTTTGGAGAATCCGAAGTCGAGCGCGCGCGTGAAGAACTGTTCGCTGCCGTCGGTGCGCCGCGCGGCCAGCAATTCCTGCGTGCGGATGACGCCGAGCAGCTCCCCTTTCTCGTCGCCGAGGAGGTTTTGCCCGCCGTCGCCACGCGTCATGGAAAGGTAGCCGGTGCGATACAGCCGCTCGTTGCCGAGGTAGGCGATGAGGGCGGTGTTTTCATCGTCGGGATGCGCGGCCACATAAAGCGCGCTGCCTACGACGGTGAGCTTCTTGAGTGCGAGCTGAATCTGCGCGGCATCGAGCGGCTTCTGCGCGAAGAGCGCGGCCGGAACAATGAGCAGCGTGACGAAGAGAGCGAAGGTTCTGCGAAGCATGGCGGCGAATGGTAGCGGGTTCGCCGTACAATCTTGTTTCGATGCCGAAAAAAGTCTCGGAGTCACGCGCGTCGCTGCCGCGCGATGGGCGAAACGAGCTGGACGAGATGTTCTCCTCGATCTCGCCGGAAGCGTCCGCATTCGTGTCGCGAAATCCGGCGCTGCGCGCGAAGCTGCTGCGGGCTGCCGAGAGGTTGGGGGAGGCGTTTCCGGGCCATCCGTTGCATCTGGTCGTCGCCTTCGATCATGAATCGGGCGAGCGCGATTTGTTTGTCGACATCGAGCGAACTCCTGATTCCACGGCGGACGCCAGCGACCTGATGGACTTTGACCGGCAGTGGATTCGCGATCGCGAGGATCCCGAACTGCAGGTCAACTTCAACTATCACCATCGATGAATTTCGATTGGGGCAAATTTCTCTCCGTTGCGGAAGCGCTGTCCAGCACTGATGTCGGCGCCGACCGCGAAGCATGTCTGCGCTCCGCCGTAAGCCGCTCGTACTACGCCGCATTTGGAAGTGCTCGATCGCATGCGCGCGAAGGGCGGCTTAAAACGCGGCAAAGCGCCGCGGAGCATGGGGAAGTCTCGCTCTTTTTCGCGCAGAAATATGGCGACGCTGGCGGCGAAATCGCCAAAATTCTCAGCCGTTTGCGCACGAACCGCAATATCGCTGACTACGACGAGGAGTGCGAGAACGTCGAAAGCCTCTCGACGGAATCGATGGCCTATACGCGTCGAGTTCTGGACCTCCTTGCCACGCTCTGAGAAATATGACGTTGCCGTCGTCGGAGTCGGCGCCGCCGGCCTCCTGGCGGCGATTTCCGCTTCGCGTCGAGGCGCACGCGTCGTGGCCATCGATGGCGCGAAGAAGATCGGCGCGAAGATCCTCATCTCCGGCGGCGGACGCTGCAACGTGACGAACGAGGTGGTGCGCGCCGAGGACTTCAACGGCAGCCGGAATGCGATCGCGAAAGTGCTGCGCACGTTTGACGTCGCCGCCACGATCGCATTCTTCGAAGAGCTCGGCGTTCCGTTGAAGCGTGAAGAGACGGGAAAGCTGTTCCCGGTCAGCAATCGGGCACGTGACGTCATTGATGCGCTGCTGCGCGCGGCGGAGGGCGTCGAGATCATCACCAACATGCGCGTGGAGACGATCGAGCGCGGCTTCATCATCAATGATGCGATTCGCGCCGACCGGGTCATTCTCGCCGCCGGCGGACGTTCGGTGCCGAAGACCGGCAGCGATGGATCGGGATATGCGCTGGCGCGCGCGCTCGGGCACAGCGTCACGCCGACATTTCCGGCGCTCGTGCCGCTGGTTGTAGAAAAAGGCCACTGGATCACGGAGCTCAGCGGGATTTCGGTCGACGCGGAACTGGCCGTAAAGTCGCCGACCGGACGGATTCTGCAGCGCCATCGCGGATCGGTGCTCTTCACGCACTTTGGACTGAGCGGCCCGGTGGTTCTCGACATCAGCCGCCATTGGATCGCGCATCAGCCGACGACGTTGTCCGCGAACTTTTTGCCTGGGCAGACGTTCGAGTCGGTCGATGCGTCGCTGATCGCAGCGGCCAAGCGCAATCCGCACGCGACGATCGGCAGCGTGTTGCGCCTTCCGGATCGGCTTCTCGCGCGTCTCGCTCCGGAGACGTCTCTTGGCCGATTACCGAAAGACGATCGGCGCCGGATCGTGCGCGATCTCGTCGACTACACACTGCCCGTGATTCGCGATCGCGGGTTTGAGTATGCCGAGGTGACGGCAGGCGGCGTGCCGTTAGACGAGGTGAATGTCAGCACGATGGAGTCCCGGATTTGCCCCAACCTCTACCTGTGCGGCGAGATCCTCGACGTCGATGGCCGCATCGGGGGTTTTAACTTTCAGTGGGCGTGGGCGAGCGGGCGGTTGGCGGGGATTTCATCCGCAGATGTCGCAGATGACCTCAGATAAGCCTACTTATAAATCTCCACATGCGGAACGCCATCCGGCCCGATCCATCCCCGGTACATCCCCTCGCTGTTGAACGGCATCGCGAAGTTGCCTTTGCGGTCGAGGATGATCGCGCCGCCGTCGCCACCGACCGGCTCCAGCTTCTTGTGAATCACCTCGTCGCCGGCCTCTTTCACGGTCATCCCTTTGTACTGGTACAACGCGGCGATGTCGTGAGCCACCGTCCAGCGGATGAAGAACTCGCCGGCGCCGGTGCAGGAGACGGCCACCGAGTCGTTGTCGGCGTACGTTCCGGCGCCGATGATCGGCGAGTCGCCGACGCGGCCGTACTGCTTGTTCGTCGTGCCGCCGGTCGACGTCCCCGCGGCCAGATTGCCGACTGCGTCGAGGGCCACCGCGCCGACGGTGCCGTGCCGCGTTTCATCGTCTGACTTGATCGACGCGTGCGGATTGGCTTGGCGCTGCTGTTCTTTCAGAAGCTCCTGCTGCAATCCCTTCCAGCGGCGCTCCGTCCAGAAGTACGACGGATCGACGATCTCCAATCCCATCTTCGTGGCGAACAACTCCGCGCCGCGGCCGACCATCATCACGTGCGGCGACTTCTCCATCACCGCGCGCGCGGCCGTGATCGGATTGCGGATGATGGTCACGCCCGCCACCGCGCCGGCCTTCTTGGTCTTGCCGTCCATGATGGACGAGTCGAGCTCGTTCTTTCCTTCGTGCGTGAAGACCGCGCCCTTGCCGGCGTTGAAGAGCGGCGAGTCTTCGAGGATGCGGATGCTCGCTTCGACCGCGTCGATGCTCGAGCCGCCTTTCATCAACACGCCCTGCCCCGTTTTCAGCGCTTCCTCCAGCTTGTCGCGGTACTGCTTTTCCATCTCCGAGGTCATACTTCCGCGCGTGATCGTTCCGGCTCCTCCGTGCATGACCAGCATGATGTGCGGCTTCTCCTGAGCGTTGACGGTGATGGCGGTGAGCATGGCGAGCACGATGGCGATTCGTTTCATGGGGCGCATTTTTGCATGATCGGCCGCCTCGCGTTGATCTCGTTTTTCGCCGCCGCAACACTTTGCGCGCAGGCGCCGCATGACGATTGGCGGACCATCGCCACGCCGCATTTTCGCGTGCACTATCCGGCTGCGTACGAAGCGCGGGCCACGCGCGCGGCGTCGAGATTGGAGTCGGTGCGCGCTGCCGTCGTCGCGGAAGTCGGCTTCGCGCCGGAGACGGTTACCGACGTGCTGATCGAGAATCCGAGCGCGGACGCGAACGGCATCACCATCGCCCTGCTCGACACGCCGCGCATCGTGCTCTACGCCGAGCCGCCCGAGCCGGAGACGCAGATCGGCGAGTATTCGAACTGGATCGATCTGCTCACCGTTCACGAGACCGCACATCTCGTGCATCTCCTCCGCCCGTCGCGCAATCCGCTCGATCGCGCGCTCGCGCATCTCCTGCCGCTGAATCCGATCACGCTGCACGCGCCGCGCTGGGTGCTCGAGGGCTACGCGACGCTGATCGAAGGGCGCATCACCGGCAGCGGCCGTCCATCCGGTGCGATGCGCGCCGCGGTGCTGCGCACGTGGGCGATGAACGGCCAGCTCCCGACCTACGGGCAACTCAGCTCCGACCGCCGATTCCTCGGCATGTCGATGGCCTACCTGGCCGGATCGGCGTTTCTCGAATGGCTCGTCGAGAAAAACGGCCCGGACTCGCTTCGCAATATGTGGTCGCGCATGACCGCGCGCCAGCGCCGCAGTTTCGACGTCGCCTTCGCCGGCGTTTTCGGCGATACGCCCCAGCGTCTCTACGGACAGTTCACGGCGGAGCTGTCGTCGAACGCGATGACCGTTGCCCGCGCCGGCGGCTGGAAGGAGGGCGAGCTTTGGCAGGAGACGTCGCGCGGCAGCGGTGATCCCGCCGTCTCGCCCGACGGAACGAAACTGGCCATGGTCCTCCGCAACGCGAAAGGGGAGGCCACGCTGGCCGTCTATTCGACCGGTCCAAACGAGGAGGAAACGAAGAACGCGAAGCGCATCGCCGAGATCCTCCGCCGCGACCCGCAGGACGTCGCGCCGGTCCGCACGAAGCCATTCCCGCGCAAGCCGCTGCATTCGTACAAACCGCCCGACGGCGGCGACATCGACAACCCGCGCTGGACGCGCGACGGCCTGTCGATCATCTACACGCACAAGCAACCCGACGCCGACGGCTTCCTCCACCACGATCTCTTCCGCTGGAATCCGGCGACGGGACAAACGGAGCGACTCACGCATCGCGCCGACGTGAAGGACGCCGATCCGATGGATGCCACGCACGCCGTCGCCGTCCGCAGCCGCTTCGGCCAGTCGCAGATCGTGTTCGTCGACCTCACGACTGGCGCGATCACGCCGCGAACCGAGCCGTCGCTCGACGTCGTCTACTCGCATCCGCGCGCCGCAGCGGACGGCCGCATCGCCTGGGCCGAGCACGCGAACGGTGAGTGGCGGGTGGTCATCGACGGAAAGCCGCTGCCGGTCACCGGAGCCTTTGGTCCCGAATGGGGACCAAACGGCGCCCTCTTCGCCGCCGTCGCCGGCCGTGGCTTCATCGACATCGCCCGCGTCGATGCAACCGGCGCGGCATACGTCACGCGCAGCGCCGGAATGGCCCTCTCCCCGGCTCCATCATCCGACGGCTCGCTGTACTTCATGTCGCTCGATCCCGACGGCTTTGTCGTGCGCCGCATCGCCGATCCGACGCCGCTACCGCCGCAAGCACTCACCTTCGACCGCTCGCTAGTCCCCGCCCTCCCGCCGCCGCCCGCCACGCCGGTCGCTTTGCACGACGACCCGGTCACGCCGTATCCCTACGGCCGCGGAGGCCAGGAATGGGCGACGACTTTCGGCGGCCAATACACCCCCTTCGGCAGCACCACCGAATTCGGCCTCCGTCTCGGCGACGTCATCGGTCGCCTCGACACGCTCCTCCTCGGCGCGATCGGCACGCGCGACATGCCACGCGGATTCGCCATCGCTTCGGTGTATCGCGGCCTGCCAATCGCGATCGCCGCGCATGCATTCGATACGCGCGAAACACGCGGCCTCGAACTGCGCGCCACGCGTGACGCGATCTTCCCGCTGTCGCGAATTTCAATCAGCACCGGTGGCTTAGTCGCCGAACACCGCAACCGAGCCTTCGTCGATGCCCACTTCGCAACCCACCAACGCCGCATCGCCTCCGAACGGATCGACGTCGCCGCCGACTCCGCCAATCACCTCCACGCCACCGCCCGCGCCTCGCTTCGCGCCGGAGCCCTAACCCTCGGCGCCGCTCTCTCCACCGGCCGCCACCTCACCCTCGGCGGCACCGCCTCTTCAATCGAACCCGACTCCCTCCTCCTAAACCGCATCCTCGACCCCGCCTTCGAACGCGGTCTGACGTCCTCCACCTACCGCGGCGAACGCCTCTCCCTCGGACTCGGTGCCCTGACCGCCTTCTGGCAACGCCACCACCTCGGCACCGACATCGATCTTCTCGGCATCGAGACCAATGTCTCCGTCCCGCCAATGCCGCTAGTCAAAACGCCCGCCCTACAACTCACAGCCGGCGTCGCGCAAGTGCGCGACACGCGCAAGATTCGAGGGTGGGTGGGGGTGAAGTGGAAGCCTTAGATCGAGACTAATGTGGTCATTGGGGAGGGGACTGGGGGGGGACGGAGGTGGTGGTGAAGGTCCCCTAGCCACGCTGAGATTGCTCCACAATACGATGATGCGATCGACGCGCACACTCGTGTCCGGGCGCGACTTCCAGTTGCGGTACGTGCTGCACCGCGTGACGCTTCTCGCGCTCGATCTCGATGATCTCCACGACTTAGCCGTGGCCGTGCGGCTGGAGTGGCCGGTCGCCGTTGGAAAGAAAACGATCGACGTCGATGCGGTGTTCGAGGATGAGCAGGGCTCGATCGTGGAGATCATCGAATGCCGTGAGCACCTTTCACACCTGTCGCTCGCAAAAGTGAAGTCGTTTCTGGCCACAGCGAAAGAGCTGCGAAAAAAGACGCCGCGTTTCCGCTATGTGAGTAATGGGCGCTTTCTCGACGACGGCACCGACTTCGCCGATCCTTCGGAACGAAAGCGGCTCATCGGGGGCGTCGAGGACTCGCTTGGCGTGCCTGTCATCTGGGAGCTCGGAATCCCGGACAAGAGGTCGCTCACGGCGGAGTGCGTATTTCACTTCAGAAATGCGACCAACCCGGGAGCGTTCTACTCCCGCCTGTATGCCCGGCTGGCCGGCCAGATGAGTCACCGGCTGAAACGCGAAGGCGATGTCTTCGTGCACGCGATCAAAGACCTGCATCAATTCCTGTTCGGCGATGTGACTCGCACGGATGTTTCCGCGGAACGTCTTTCCGCGGATCTGCGGATCGGTGCCGATGAAGCGTTCTACGTCTCCGAGCTTCGCGGCGAGCTGACGCGGCATCGTTCACCAGGCGTGCGCGCACTGAAGACGAGCAGTGGCGCGATCCGCCGGACGCTCCAACGCGGCATCTTTGGTGAGAGCAAGGTCGCACTCGATGACATATTTATCGAGCCCGACGCCACCGCGCTCGTACAAACGGCGACGAATGAGACGAGCAGTTTTACTGAGCCCGCACTGGCTCTGCTTTTTCAGTGGGCGCACTCAGCTTACTTGCGGGAGGGAGATGACACTGCACGGCTCGTCGGCTTTGAAGGTGCGCGTATGCCTTTGCTGGTGCTCGCGCCGTTCGGCTGTGGCAAGAGCTCGCTGCTGACGATGTTTGCCGCGCGGCTGATCGAAAGTGATACTTCCGTCGTTCCGGTCCTGATTCCGCTGCGCGAGCTGAAGGCCGCTGGAACCGAACAGCCGCTGCTGCAGACACTGATCGATTACGTGCAGGGCCAGCATGGCATCGATCTTCGCACTTCGGACGACGAGATCTGTCTGCTCTGCGACGGCTTCGATGAGTTGAATCTCTTCTATTCCGGCGATTCGCGGCAGGAATGGGTCGAGACCGGGTACCGGCAGCTTTCGTCGCTCGCACAGCGGCCGAATGTCTGCGTCATCATCTCCAGCCGCCCGATTCTGCTGATGGATTCGGCGTCAGTCGCACGCGATGGCACGACACGTCTTCACCTCTTACCGTTCGATGACGAGAAGATCGAGCGTTGGTGCCGCGGATATGCCAGCAAAGCGGGCTTGAAAAGCGACCTTTCTCTCGCGTTTCTGCAGGAGCGAAATCTCGTCGAAGTCGCCCGCACGCCGATCGTCCTCTACATGATTGCCCGCATCGTCGAGACCGATCCGCAATTACTCGAGCCTCGGCGCTACACGCGTTCCGAGATCTATCGTCTCTTCATCGATTGGACCGAGAGAGGCGGATACACGAAAGACGGGATCAAACACGACCTTCCCGCACAATACCGGGCCGTCCTGCAGGACATTGCATGGCATCTCTTCCAAAGCGGCAACGGATTCATGCGCGAGGACGATCTGCTGACGAAACTCCGCGCGGCATATGGCGAAACGACACCGGAGCGAATTCCTGTAGGACGCAATCTGCTCGTCGCGCACATGCTCACGACGACGACGAAGTCGATGATCGAGTTCACCCATCAGTCGTTTCGTGAATACCTCGTCGCGGAACGGATCTGGCGATCTCTGGAGTCCGCGAGGCTTGGCGACGGTCTGACGCCGGAGGTGTGGATCGCTCTGCGGGGACGGCTGTTGACGGATGCCAAGATTCAACTGCTCATCGAAATGGTGCAGCAGCTTTCGGCCGTCGAGGCGGCGTCGCTGCATATGGCGTTGAGCGATACGGACAACATCCACACGTACTGGAGTAAGTGGAGCCGGCCGGTGTGGGAGGAGATCGAGCGCGGCGAAATGTCGGGCGAGGATGCGCGAACGTACTTTGCCACTCTCGCCGCCCGTGCCGTCGGGCTTGCGGTGCTTTCGATCATCCTGAAGATCAAGGCATATCGAAAGGCGGGAGCCGATGGCAGTACGCTCAGCGCCGGTACGCTGCGAACGTTGATGTCGTTTCTCGACTCGTTTCCGGATGTCGGTACCGGCGCTGCGGCGCGAACGCTACTGCTCACCAACCTGTCGAGTCTGCGGATAACGTCGTACTCCGACCTGTCGCAGACGTTGATGAACGATGCGAACCTCTCCGACGGCATCTTCCATGACGTCGTCTTTTCGAAGGCGCTACTGACCTCCACGACGATCGAGGAAAGCCTGTTCCGGAACTGTCGCTTCGAGGGAGCCGAGATCACGGCGCGGTGGTGGCGTGGAGTGAAGTTCCATCAGTGCAACTTCACCGGCGCGCAACTCGACTTCAATACCGACGATCTCTGCGAAGCCGTCGAGTTTGTGGACTGCACGTTCGACAATGCGTCGGTTGGCAAGGGAGCGCTCGGCGAGGCCGTCTTCCGCGGCTGTTCATGGAAGAACGCACGGATCGGGAAATTCACGATGGTTCATGCATCGCTGGATCGGGCGAGCGCAGCGTTCTTCAGGAGGCACAGGGTGAAATTGGACGGATGATCCTCGCGGAGGGTCAAGAGGTGTTCTCCGCGTCCCCGCGCCTCCGCGTGAGAAATGTCTTCTGATTACTTCTGCTGCTCCATCTCCCGGAGCACCTCGGAGGCCTCGGCGCCGAGGACCTGGGCGAGAAGGATGACGGTGTCTAGAGTGGGGGAGTTCTCACCTCGTTCGATGAAGCCGAGGTAGGTGGGATTCATGCCGGCTTTGCGACTGAAGTCGATGAGAGTCCACTGCCGCTGCTCGCGAAGGCGGCGGATGATGGCCCCGAAGCGGACCGCGTGTCTGCTGGTTGTCATCCGGCGTGGCATGAAGAGAAGAGGATATGACGATCGAATGACATCGCCAAGCGATGATGTGTCCATGGCTATGGTCATCGAAGGCCGCCTCTCTGTTTCCACTATCCGCGCTGATGTGAACAGGATCGGCGCGTCCCTTCAAGCGTCCATGGCTAACGCGATCGCTACTGAGGGGTTTCTTTTGACTGTCCATGGCTAACGCGATTGAGACCCACGAGTCTCATTCAAGTGTCCATGGCTAACGCGGTTAAGTTCCGCGTATCTTATTCAGGTGTCCATGGCTAACGCGATTAAGTTCCGCGTATCTCATTCAGGTGTCCATGGCTAACGCGATTAAGCTCCGCGTATCTCATTCAGGTGTCCATGGCTAACGCGATTAAGCTCCGCATATCTCATTCAAGTGTCCATCGCTAACGCGATTAAGCCCTGCGTATCTCATTCAAGTGTCCATGGCTAAGCGATTAAGGCCTGCGCATCTCATTGAAGTGCCTGGCGCACCTCATTCAGTGTCATGGCTAGTGCGATTGCGCCACTGCGATCTACGGATGCGGGATCGTTCGATGAATCTTCGGCGGAACGTACGTCCCCGCCAATGCGCTGCCTAACGGTCCGTAAACGCGGAACAGAAGGCTGAAGTGTCCCTTCGGGACCGGTAGCCAGTTGGCGGTGTTCTTTTTCGGCTTATCGGCCTGGACGTAGATCGTTACGGAGCCGTCTTCCGCGGTTACGAGGCCTTCCGTGTAGGAAGCGACCACGTATTTGTTGGCTTCGTTCGGGACGAGCTCGATGTATTCGGGTGTGTAGGCGGTCATCGACCAGAAGCGCTTGTACTCGGGCAGCTCTTCCTTTGTGAATTGGATCGTGTAGGCGAAGCTGCCGCCGTCGAGCGGCAGGCCGCTGGCGTCGACGAATGCGTTCGCGTAGTAGGCGGCTTTGCGATCGTTGCCGACCTGGATGTATTCGGTGAGCGCGGCGCGGTCGAGGTAGTTCTCGCCCCAATGGCCGACGTTGTCGAAGTGGATCCAGTTCGTCGGGCCGCGGTGCGACTGCCAGCGATTGATGATGGCGGCGTATGCCGCCTGCGCGCCGCGGATGATCGCCGTGAGCGGACCGGAATCGTGATCGACGACGCTCTTCGCGACCGCGAACGACGTGTTGAAGCGCTGCATGAGTGCGCGGTCGTCGTCGGTGAGTGGTTGCGTGGACGGCGCTGCCATCGCCTCCTGCAGCGTGGTCAGGAACGACTCCGGCCACTTGGCGAGGCCTTCATCTGCCATGAGCTTGACCGATGGCGAGAAGAAGAAAAGAGGCAGCACGAGCGTCCGTCCGGCCTTGCTGTCGCTCGGGTCGTAGTTCGCAAGAGTCTGCATCTGGAGCGTGGAACGGAACACGTTCGCGGCCTCGATGTGGGGCGTGCCTGACGACGAGTACTTGTCGGTGCGGATGGCGATGGTGGTGAAGGGGTACGGAAGTTCGACCCGCGTCACGCCTTCCGGCAGATTCTCGAACGATCCGCGTTGCACGAAACCATAGATACCGCCGCCGGACGGCGGATTCGCGGAAAGCTCAGTCGAGAAGATGTTGCCGTAGACGTCGAGCTGCAGAATCGAATAGCTGTTCGGGTACGCCGGAATGGTGAGGATCACCGGGCCATCCGACACGTCGACGAACGCCTCGGCGTAGATCGTGTCGTCGTTGATGGCCACGACCACCTTGTACTCCGGCCCCATGCCGAGGGGACCGGTGAGGCGGTTCTCGTAGTTTTGGCCGCCCTGACTCTTGCTGTTTTCGCGGTTGATGTTGAACTGGACCCAGGTGAAATAGCGCGGATAGAAACGCACCGTGTATTCGTACGCGACGTCGAAGCCTTCGTGATTGCTCATCGCCAGTTCTCTCCTGCTGCGCTTTTTGGTTGGAAGGACGGCTGGATTCTCTTACGTCTAGGCGCGGCAATGCAACAGCCCGCTTCAAACGTCCGCTATCATCCGCGCCGATGATTCACTTCCACAACGGCGACGTCGCCGCGTCGCTGGCGAGACGAGCGGGCGTGCCGGGACGGCACGTGCCGTTTCGCGAATCGTTGGTCGGCGGGCCGGTGCGGCCGAATCTGCCGTTGCACGAGTGGGTCGAGGAGCGCGCGCTCTTTCTCGCCGAGCATCATGGCGAAAGCTTGCTTCGTGTGCGCAACGAGCTCCTTGAGCAGGAGACGAATCTCGACAAGGCTCGCGAGGAAGAGGAAGTCGTCCTCTGGTTCGAGCATGACCTCTTCTGCCTCGTGCACCTGCTTTATCTGTTGACGCGGCTCTCCAAGTGCCGGCGCATCACGTTGATCTGGTGTCCGCAGCCGCTCGGATTGCAGTCGGAGGAAGAGCTCTTCAACCTCTTCCAGTCGCGCGCGGCCGTGCTGCCGGCGATGATGACCGCGGCGTCGCTGGCGTGGCGGGCCTACACCTCGGACGATCCGACGTCGCTGAACCGCTTTCTCGATCAGGACGTCGCCGATTTTCCGTTCCTTCGCGACGGCTTTCGTCTGCACGCCTCGCGCTTTCCATCGAAGCGCAACGGACTGGGCGAAGTGGAACGCCGCGCCGTCGAAGGAATCGACGCGGGCCTCACCGATTTCGTCTCGCTCTTCGTGCAGTTCGATCGAAACGCGCCGCGCTTCGGTTTCGGCGACGGCGAATTTCTCCGTCATCTGAAACATCTGGCCAGCGTGGCCGTGCCGGTCATCACCATCATCGGCGAGGAGAAAGCGAACCCGCCGAAGGCACTCTTCTCCATCACGCCGGCGGGGCGGAACGTGATCGACGGAACGGTCGATTTCATCGAGATCAACAACGCCAATTTCTGGCTCGGCGGCGCGCACCTGACGCGCGAAAGGATGTGGCGATGGGACGCCGACTTGCGGCAGATCGTGCCGAGCCAGCCTGCCGCCTCGTAAGGTTCGAAGCGGCGGATGGCGTGGCGCTGGCGGGCCTGTTGTACGAGCCGCTGCGCCGCTCGAAACGCGCCATCATCTGGCTTCACGGCGGCGGCGGAGCTTCTGTTTACGAATCGCGGCGCACGAATCTGCTGGCGTCCGTCTTCATCGCGCAGGGGATTGCATTTTTCCCGTTCAACAACCGCGGAGCCGGCATCGTCCGCCGCGCCGGCGATGACTTCGGCGGCTCCGCGTTCGAACGAATCCGCGACTGCGTGGCCGACATCGACGCCGCCATTCGCGAGCTGTGGCGGCGCGGCTATCGCGACATCACCCTGGCCGGCCACTCCACCGGAGCGAACAAGATCGCCGTTTACGATCACTACAAGCCGCGCAACCGCGCCAGGCGTTACGTGCTCCTCGCCGGCGGCGACGACACCGGCCTGCTTTACACGCAAGTTGGCGCGCGCAAGTTCAACGTGCTGCTGACGAAGTCCAAGCTGATGCTGAAAGCGCGGCGCGGCGGCGAGTTCGCGCCGCCGATCGCCGGCCACTCGATGCTGAGCTGGCGCGCGCTGCACGACGTCGCCAATCCCGACGGCGACTACAACGTCTTCCCGTTTTTCGAAGCGATGACGGGGACGAAGTTGTCACGCCGTCCGCGATTTCGATACATCCGCGCCATCCGCAAACCGTCGCTCTACATCTACGGCGATCGCGATCAGTTTTGTTTCAACGACGTGCCGCGCTGCGTCGCCATCCTCGCGCAACATGTAACTGACCGCGCAGAGATCGTGGTCATGCGCGACGCTGATCACGGATTCAGCGGTCGGGAAGAGGAGCTCGGGGGACTGATCGCGAGCTGGATTTCAGCGTAGTGTAGGCGTCTCGCCTGCATCCGGCGGGCGTCCTCGCCCGGCGGTGGTTTCTTGGATTCAATCGTAGTTTGGGGTTCGTCACGGAAACCCCCGTCGGGCGAGACGCCACGACGGATGCAGGCGAGACGCCCGCACTACGCCGGTACAATCCGCGCCCGCATGTGGGGAATCGAACAGACTGAGATTGGCCGCATCGTCGTTCCGCCGGCACTGCCGGAGGGATTCGGAGTTTTCTACACGACCATCGACTTCGAAGGCCGCCTTAACGGCGACGCCGCGGCGCGGCTGATGAGAGTCGTCCGCGATCGATTCGGGATTGATGCGGCACTGGCCACGTGCACGCAGGTCCACGGTCGAAATGTCGTGCGCGCGCAAACGGACCGCGAGTGCGATTCGTGCGACGGCCTTTGGTCCTCCGACCGCGGAACGGCCCTCGGCATCAAGGTCGCGGATTGCTTGCCCGTCACCATCGCCGATATGCCGCGCGGCGTCATCGCCAACGTCCATTCCGGCTGGCGCGGCGCGGTACAGAAGATTGCCGCGGAAGCGAGCGACGCCATCGGCGGCGTAAGTCCGACCGCGCAGGTGTGGCTCGGCCCATCGATTCGCGTCTGCTGCTTCGAAGTGGGCGAGGAAGTCGTCGATCAGTTTCGCGATGCGTATGCCGAGGGGGAGATGTTCGTCGATCGCGGCGGCGCGAAGCCGCATATCGATCTGCCGCGCCTCACGGCCGCGCTTCTGACCGAGCGCGGAATCGCGCCGCAGAACATTCACGACTCCGGCCTCTGCACGCGCTGCGACGGATCGATCTTCCACTCCTACCGGCGCGACGGCGGCCGAGGTGGACGAAACCTTGCAATTGCGGCGCATTAACTTGGCCACGTTCAAAGCACGTCTCCCTCGCCGCCGCACCGTCTTCAAGGTGATCTCGATCTCTGTCGTGGTCGTGATCGCACTGATCGCGGCTCTGGCGCTCTACGTCTACAAGCAATCCGTCGGAAAGTTCGAGATCCGCCGCCTCTCGCTGCCGACGCGCATCTTCACCGACTTCACTCCGCTCCACGGCGGCGTGGTTCTCGGCCCCGACGATCTCGCCGAAAAACTCAATCGCCTCGGATATCGCCAGGCCTCCGCGCTGTCGCAGGCCGGCGACTACGTTCCCGGATCGTCGCAGATCGACATCTACACGCGGTCGTTCACGCATCCGACCGGGCAGTATCCGTCGCAGCCGGTGCGCGTTGCGTTCAAGAGTGGCAGCATCGCCTCGGTGGTCTCGCTGAAAGGCGCATCGCCGATCGACAACGCCGCGCTCGAGCCGGAGTTGCTGACGTCGATCCTCAGCGACCAGCTCGAAAACCGGCGTCCCGTCACGCTCGACCAGGTGCCGAAGAGTTTGCAGGATGCCGTCGTCGCGACCGAGGACGTGCGCTTCTGGCATCACCCCGGCGTCGATCCAATCGGACTCTTTCGCGCGCTCTTCCGCAACGTGCGCGCGGGCGGCGTAACCGAGGGAGGATCGACGCTCACGCAGCAACTCGTGAAGAACTACTACCTCACCGGTGAGCGCACCTACAAACGCAAAGTGACCGAGGCGTTCATGGCGGTCATCCTCGACGCGAAGTATTCGAAGCGCGAGATCCTCGAGGCGTACCTCAACGACATCTACCTCGGCCGCAATCGTTCGATCTCGATCCTCGGCGTGGGCGAAGCGGCGCGCTTTTACTTCGGCAAGCCGGTCTCCGAGATAACGCTCCCCGAGGCCGCGCTGCTTGCGGGATTGATTCGCAGTCCCAACAACTATTCGCCGTTCGTGCGTCCGGACCTGGCCATGCAGCGGCGCAGCACCGTCCTCGGCCTGATGCTCAATCAGAAAAAGATCACGCGCGCTGAGTACGACGCCGCGATGGCCACGAAGCTGCCGCCGCGTCCATTCCGGCAGCGCAGCGGACTTTCGTCGATTCCGTATTACGTCGACCGAGTGCTGCAGGAGATGTCGCGTGACTACGGCATCAAGGACGTGAAAGGGCGCGGCCTGCAGATTTACACCGCCATCGATCTCAACGCGCAGGACACCGCGGCGCGCAGCATCGAAGCGGGACTCTCGGCGCTGGAGAAGGGGAGCAAACGTCTCCGTCGTCCCGGTCAGCCGCTGCAGGGCGCGATTATTAACGTCGACGTTCCGACAGGCGAGATCCGTGCGCTGATCGGCGGCCGCAACTACGACCTCAATCAGTTCAATCGCGCGCTCAACTCGAAGCGGCAGATCGGATCGCTGGTCAAGCCGTTCGTCTACGCGACCGCGTTCGAGCCGAGTCTTTCGAGCCAGAACATCACGCCGGCGACACTCGTCAGCGACACGCGCTTCGTTCTCAAGCGCAAATTCTCCGCCGATTGGTCGCCGCGCAATTACGAGGATGTTTACCACCAGACCGTGACTGTCGCCGAGGCGCTGGAGCAGTCGCTCAACTCCGCCTCGGTGCGCATCGGACTGGCGTGCGGACTCGATCCGATCGCGCGCACCGCGCACACGCTCGGTGTCGTCTCCGACATCGACACGAAAAATCCGTCCATGCTCCTCGGCGCGGTCGATCTCGCGCCGATCGAGATGGCCGATGCGTACTCGACGATCGCGCGCCTCGGCTCGCGCGTGCCGCTGCACGCGGTCAAGTTCGTCACCGACGACAAGGGCCGCAAAGTTTCCGCGGGCGATGAGATCAATCCGGTTCAGGTTTTTCCGGCGCGCGACACGTACATGCTCGTCACCGTGATGAAGGGAGTGGTCGATCGCGGTACCGCGGGCGTTGCGCGTTCGATGGGCTTCCGCCTCGTCGCCGCGGGCAAGACCGGGACGACGAACGACAAGCGCGACGCGTGGTTCATCGGCTTCACACCGAAGGCGCTCACGCTCACGTGGCTCGGCTTCGACGACAACGCGCCGACCGGCCTTTCGGGTGGCACAGGCGCCGTCCCGATCTGGACGCGCTTCATGCAGGCGACGATGGCGGGCCAGCCGAACGTTGACTTCGCTCCGCCCGAGGGCGTGGTCATGGCGCAGATCGACGAAACAAGCGGCGGGCTCGCCGTCCCGAACTGTCCGCCGCGCGCCGTTGTCACCGAGGCATTCAAAGCGGGAACGCAGCCGGGCAATCCGTGTCCGTTGCACAGTCCGCAGGCCGCTCCCGCGCCGGCGCTCGATCAGTTCGGAAATCCGATCGCGCTCGATACGGCCGGCATGCCGATCCTGCCCGAGACGACGACCGCCGCGCCGCTCCCGCCGATTACTCCGGAACCGGGCGATACGACGCTGACGGGCGGCTTCTTCCGAACCGACACCGCCCCTCCGCCGCCGACAACGACGACTTCGGAGCCGCCGCGCCGCGAGCGCGACCTCGGCCGCGACCGCTCCGACCAGCCGCCGCCGAGCACGAATACAAGCGAGCCGACGCCGTCGACGAATACGAGCAGCGCGACAAGCACGACAAGCACGTCGCCTCCGCCGCCGAGGTGAAAAGAGGCACATTGCCGATGACTCCTATCCGTTCCTTTCTCAACTTTTTTTGCCTTCGAGGGTAGGGACTGCCGCCTTTCCGTCACTCCTAAGTCAGGAGACGTTGATTGGTGATGGGCCACTCTGCCGCAAACGGTGCTGAAGAGCGCTTCCGGAAGTTGAAAGGGAAACCCTCTTCCGTCATCGCGCGATGCGGCAGCGACCGTCGCCGTCGAGCGGCCGCGCGGCCGCAGGTAGGTTATTTTTCTGGAAGATCCGCGAAGAGCGCACACTTGTGGTGGGCGACGGTGACGAACGATCAGTCCGAATTCTCGACTGCGCATCCTCTCGATGCCGTGTATCGCGAGCACGAGAGCTTGCTGCGCTCGATCGCGCAATATCGCTTCCGCGTCCCGCCCTGCGACGCCGAGGCGCTGGTCCACGACATCTTCGCCTCCTTCCTCGAACGGCAACCGGACGCCTACGACGTCAAAGCGTTCCTGATCGGCTCGATCAACAACGCCTGCCGCCACTACTGGCGGAAGCGGCAGCACGAAGAGCCGCTGCTGCCGCATCACGAACTGACGCCGAGCGACGACGAGGCGGCGAAGCTGGAGCGATGGGCGCTCCGCCTGAGCCTCGGCGCGACGCTGGCCCGCCTCGGCGGCAAATGCAGCGAGACGCTGCGCCGCTATTACCTCCGCGACGAGAGCGCGGAATCGATCGCGCAGGAGCTTGACACGTCTCCTGCATACGTCTGGCAACTGTTGTCGTCGTGCCGCAAACGCGCACGCCAGATCTATAGCGCCATCACCCGTTCACGATCATGAGTCATTACACCGAAGACGAGTTGTCTGCCTACGCGTTACGCCCCGATGCCATCGATGACCGCGAAGGAGTTGAGCAGCACGTGGCCGCATGCGGCGACTGCCGCAACACGCTCGACGTCATCGAAGCCTTTGACATCGCACTCCAGGACCCGCTTCCGTGGGAGATGGCCGAGTCGATGCCGGTTCGCCGCGATGCGCCGCCCGCGCTTCTCGATCACGCCCGCGCCATCGCCGCCGCCGACGCCCGCGCCCGCGAGCTGGTCATGCCGCTGGTCGATTCGGCGATCCGCTTCCGCGCGGCCCGCATCGACGACGACCCGCGGTTCTACACGCTGGCCGTGATTCGACTTCTGTCCAAAGTAGCGAATGGCATGCACGAACGGCAGCCGCAGTTCGGCCTCGTCCTGGCCGACACGGCGCTGAACATCGCTGAGAAGCTTCCGGCGAATTTGCAGGCGCAATCGGCCTGGTACGTCGGCACGGCCTGGAAAGAGCGCGCAAATGCGCTGCGCTACCTCGGCCGCTTCAAGGAAGCCGACGAGGCGCTCGATCGCGCTGAGGAAGCATTCGAGTCGGATGATCACGTGGAGCCGTTCGATCTCGCCATCGTGCAGTACGTTCGCGCGACGTTGTACTGCCAGATGGAGCGGTTCGAGGAAGTCGTGGCGCTTGGTCAGTCCGCGGCCGAGACCTTCCATCTCTACGGCGATACGCGCCGTTATCTTTCAGCGCTGCTCGTCGAAGGTCTCGGTTACTTCAACGCGGGTCGCGATCGCGAAGCGGTCGAAATCATGGAACGCGTGGCCGTCCTAGCGCGCTCTGCGTCGGAAATCGATCTCATCGGACGCGCGCTCCTGAATGCGGCGAATAGCTACACCCGGCTGCGCAATTACAGCAAAGCAACGTCGTGCTACGCGCAGGCGATCGCCGTCATGGACGACCTTGACCTTCCGACCGAGAGCGCTCGCCTGAATTGGTCTTTGGCAACGCTGAAAGTGGAACAGGGAGACTACGACGGAGGCATCGTCGGTCTCGAACGTTCGCGCGTTAAGCTGCAGCAACTGGGCATGGCAAACGATGCCGCTCTGGCGACGCTCGATCTCGTGGCCGGTCTCCTGGCCTCGGAACAGTGTGAACGTGTCCCGGAACTCTGCCGTGCGATTACGCTGACGTTCTCATCAGAAGGAATGATGAGGAACGCGAAAAAAGCCCTTGCCTACCTCACCGAGGCCGTCACATCCGGCGACGCGACGCCCGAAGCGGTTCGCCATGTTCGCGCCTTCCTAGAGCACCTCCCTGAGCACCCGAACGAAGAATTTCAGCAGATCCAATAAAAAAGACTCAGGATTGTTTCTCCGGCGTCACTCTATTGACAGGGCGCCCTTCTTGATCCGGTTTTAGAACCGACACGAGGAGGGTTTATGCAGAGTCAGGTCAAAAAGTTCGTTTTCGCAGTTTCAGTGGCTGGAATGCTGTCCATGACGGTGCCGGCGATGGCAGCGCCACGCACCAACGGCCCTGATCCGGGCTTCTTCGCACGCGTTAAAAGCGTGATCGCGCACATCCTGGACATCGTCGAAATCAGGGGTTCCGTACCTCCGGGCTGATTCCCGCATTTCGACGGCTGCATCGTTCGCGGGAGGTCGCGTTACCATCCGCATCGATGCGCACGATCGTCGTTACCGTCTCGCTTCTTATCGCCTCGAACGTCTTCATGACGTTCGCCTGGTATGCCCATCTGCGCAACTTGTCGTCGCGTCCGTGGTACGTGGCGGCATTTGCGAGCTGGGGCATTGCGCTCTTTGAGTACTTGCTGCAGGTGCCGGCGAATCGCATCGGATTTCATCAGCTCTCGCTGGCGCAACTGAAGATCGTGCAGGAGGCCGTGACGCTGTCGGTATTCGTTCCGTTCGCGATCTTCTACATGCGGCAGCCGATCAACCTCAATTTCCTTTGGGCGGGTCTCTGCCTTCTCGGCGCGGTTTTCTTCATCTTCCGGTAACCCATGCGTCTCTGGTCGCTCCATCCGCAGTATCTCGATGCCAAGGGTCTGGTCGCGCTCTGGCGCGAAGGATTGCTCGCGCAGGCCGTGCTGGCGGGGCAGACGCGCGGTTATCGCAATCATCCGCAGCTCGAACGCTTTCGCGATGACGCCGGCGCGATCGCGGTCTATCTGCACCACGTCGTCGACGAAGCCGAGTCGCGCGGATACAACTTCGATCGTTCGAAATTACCTCGCAGAAAATCCGCGACTCCGATCGAAGTAGCCGACGGACAACTCCGATTCGAGTGGCAGCACCTGACGGCGAAGTTGCGCGATCGCGATCCCGCGCGTTGCCGGCGATTCGCGAAAATTAAGAACCCGCTGCCGCATCCGTTTTTCGTCGTTGTTCGCGGTTCTGTTGCCGCATGGGAAAAGGTTCACGGCTGAGCGGGCTACAATTTGCGCTTCATGCGCATCCTTGCAGACGTTGCCGTGGTCATCGTGGCCGTGCTGCACGTCGGCTTTCTCGTTCTGGAGATGTTCCTCTGGACGAAGCCGTTTGGGATGCGCACCTTCCGCCTCTCGCCGGAAATCGCCCAAGCCTCGGCCGGACTCGCCGCTAACCAAGGCCTCTACAACGGATTCCTCGCCGCCGGCTTGTTGTGGGGCGTTTCCGGCGGTGACGGCGCGTACTCGATCAAACTTTTCTTCCTCGGCTGCGTGATCGTGGCCGGCATCTTCGGCGGATTCACCGCGAAACGATCCATTCTGTGGATTCAGGCTTTTCCCGGTTTGCTCGCGCTCATCGCCGTCATCGCCGCGCACCGAGGTTGACGCCATGGAACTTCTCCTCTGGCGTTGGAGCACGACCGCGCAGATCACCTCGGAACTGATGATCGCGGTCTTCTTCGTCGTGCTGGCGCGATCGGTTCGGCGCGTCGAGATGCGGCCGTGGATTCAGGCCTGGCTCTGGAACATCGCCGCGCTGTTGGTCACGATCGTCTTCTGGTTCGCGCAGCCGAAATCACGAATCGCCTTCATGGCTACGGTCTTCGGCTACACGTTGTCGAAGACGATCTTTTCGGTGCTTCTGGTCGCAGGCACATGGAACTTCGTGCGGCGCCGGCCAAGTCCGGCGACGCGGCGCGTGGTCATATTCTCCGTGATCGCCTACGCAATCGTCGGCGCATTCACGTTCGACCAGATCGACAAACTCGGCACCGCGCAATCGGCCGTCATCGCACTGATCCTCGGCTTTGGTGCGTTGCTCCTTCTCTTCACGCGAACTCCCGGCGCGGGATGGCTGGCCGCAGGCCTGTCGATTCGAACCCTCCTTGCCGTCAGCGAAACCCTCGCACACGGCGCGCATCTGTTTCTGCAGCATTTCGTGTCGGAATCGGCGATCGGCATCTTCCTGGCGTCGTACTCCTCGTTCGACACCGGCGCGGAATGGCTGATCGCCCTCGGATGCGTGCTCATTCTTTACCGCACCATCCAGCAGGAGCTCACGCAATCGAACGTCGATCTCCTCGCCGCGCAGGAAGTGCTGCAGGAACTGGTCGACCGCGATCCGCTCACCGGACTCGCCAATCGCCGCGCTCTTCCTGACGTTCTGCGCAGCGTCTTCCGCACCGGCGCCACGATTCTCTTTTTCGATCTCAACGACTTCAAAGGCATCAACGATCGTCACGGTCACCAAACCGGCGACGATTGCCTCAAGCGTTTCGCGCGCGTGCTGCAGGCCAGCTTCCGCCCCGAAGATCATGTGATCCGCTACGCGGGCGACGAATTCGTCGTCATCGCGCCGTCAGCCGACCCCGAACAGATCCTCGCGCGCGTCGAGAACGTGCGCGAGCGGCTCAAGTTCGAGCGCAGCGACGGACCGCCGATCAAGTTCTCCGTCGGCCACGCCACCCTTCCCATCAATGGCGATGCCGAGGCGGCGTTGCGGCAAGCGGATGAAGCGATGTATCGCCAGAAAGGCGTGGGAGGCGGTCGGCTGCGGACGGTCTGATGGTAATCTGCCGTATCACGAATTGGAGGCAGTAAATGACCGGTGTGATCGAACTTCTCGACGGCGAAATCAGCCAGCGCCACATGCTCAATCATCCGTTTTATCAGCGCTGGAACGCCGGCGAGCTGACGCGCGGCGAGCTCGAAGAGTATTCGCGGCAGTACTACCCGTACACGGTGGCATTTCCGACCTTTCTCAGCGCGATGCACGCGCACACCGACGACGTCGCCATCCGCCAGTATCTGCTCGAGAATCTGATCGAGGAGGAGCGCGGCTCCGAAAATCATCCCGAGCTCTGGCTTCGCTTCTGCGACGCCCTCGGCGTCGACCGCGCCGATGCAAAGTCGACGAAGCCGAATGCCGCGACCGCGGACCTCATCGCCACGATGCGCAATCTCGCGCGCAGCGAGAAACTGCACGAAGGTCTGGCCGCGCTCTACGCGTACGAGTCGCAGATTCCGGCGGTTTCGAAAACCAAGATCGACGGCCTCGCCGCCTGGTACGGAATCACCGAGCCGCGCGACATCTCCTTCTTCGCCGTGCACATGGAAGCCGACGTCCACCACTCGCAGACCGCGCGCGAGCTTCTCGAAACGCTCTGCGACACGCCGGAGAAATGCGAGGAAGCGCGCGCCGCGGCAACCGAGACCGTGAATGCGCTGTATCGATTCCTTGACGCTGTGAACTAGATTGCCTCGCATTCTGCGAGAGATCCACAGCCCATTTAATGTTCCAATAGACCGATGGGAACGCGTGGGCCGGCGTTTCTCCTTGCTTTGTTGCTGCTGTCGTTCGCTGACGCGTCGGGCGCGCAGGTGATGACGTACGTCTACCATGCGCCCGAGTCGTCGCTCGACGTCCGCTATCTGTATCACTGGGAGATTCTGAAGACCGCGCTCGAGCGCACCACGCCGAAGTGGGGCGCGTATCGCATGGTGCCGTCCGGATTCATGACCGAGCGGCGGCAGGCGTTCGAGTTGAAAAACGCCACCGGTAAGCTGAGCGTGATGTACCTCAGCACCACTCCTGATTTCGAGCAGCACTTGATCCCGATCCGCATTCCGGTCGACAAGAATCTGGGCGGCTACTGCGTCTTTCTGATCCATCGCGACGATCAGCGGCGGTTCGCGAACGTCCGCTCGCTCGATGACCTGCGCCGATTCACCTATGGACTCGGACTGGGATGGATCGACGTCGACATCCTGAAAGCAAACGGCCTGAAGGTCGTCACCGGCTCCAGTTACGACGGCCTGTTCGAAATGCTGGTCAACAGGCGCTTCGACATCTTTCTGCGCGCGGCCACGGAGGTGCTCGACGAATATGCGCAGCGAAAGAAATCGTTGCCGGCGCTTGCGATCGAGGACAGCATCATTCTTTATTACCCGCTGCCGATGTACTTCTGGTTTCCGAAGACGGACGAAGGGCGGCGTCTGGCCGCGCGTGCCGAGGAGGGGATGCGGATGATGATCGCCGACGGGACGTACGACCGAATCTTCGACGCCTACCAGCGGCGGAAGATCGAACAGTTGCGGTTGAAAGAGCGGCGCATTTTCAGAATCGGTAACCCATTCGTGGGGCCTGAGACGCCGTTTGCCGACAAGCGGCTGTGGTTCGATCCTCAAACGTGGAAGTGATGGGTCGCCGAAAACTCTCCGTCGCCGTCATCGTCGCCGCCACGCTCGTGACGGTGACGACGCTCCTGTTCGGCGTGCTGGCGGCGATCGGGTACGTCTCCGGAAACGCACGCGAAGTGGCGCGGCTGCGAATGGGCGTGTCCGCGCAGACCGAAGAGCTGGCCGCCGCATTGGCGCTGCCGGTCTGGAACATCGACCGCGCGCAGATCGACAAGATCCTCGACAGTCAGGCCGGGACGCCGCAGGTCGAGGCGGTCGTCGTCGAAGCCGCGGGAAAAATCCAGGCGCGTGCCCGCGATCGCGCCGGAAATTTCGTTCCGTCGGATGGCAACATTTCTCCGGCCGGATTGATGATCGCGGAGCAGCCCATCATTTTCTCCGGCGAGCGTGTTGGCAACGTGCGGCTTTTCGCCACGCCGCGCTACATTCACGAGCAGCTACAGAGCTCGCTCGTTTCGATGGCGCTGACGACGCTGGCGATCAATCTGCTGTTGATTCTCGCCGTCTATCTCGTGCTCTGGCGCGCGGTGGTGCGGCCGTTGACCGGCATCGAACAGTACGCGGCCGCGGTCAGCAGCGGCGCGAGCGATGCGCCGATCAGTCTCGCGCCGGTTTTCCCGAAGGAGCTTGCGAACGTTCAGTCGTCGATCGCGACGATGGTGCGGTTGCTCGAGGAGCGCTACGGACAACTGCAGGAAAGCGGCGAGCGCTTCCGTTCCATCTTCGACGCCGTCAATGACGCCATCGTGATCAATGACATCGACAGCGGCGCCATCCTCGACGCCAATGCCGCGATGTGCGCGATGTACGGCTACACGGTGGAAGAACTGCGCGAAATCGGCATCGGTCCTCTGAGCGCTGGGGATCTGTCGTTCACTGCTGCGGACGCGCTGGCGCGCATCCGCAAGGCGGCGGCGGGCGAAAAGCAACTCTTCGAATGGCATTCGAAGCACAAAGACGGGCACCTCTTCTGGACCGAGGTCAACCTCCACGTGGCCACGATCGGCGGCACCAGGCGAAGCATCGTCGTCGTTCGCGACATCACGCAGCGCAAGCAGATGGAAGAGGCGTTGAAGGAGGAAAAGGACTTTACCGACACCGCCGTCAACGCCATGACCGGCATCTTCTTTGTGCTGAACCGCCAGGGGAAGTACATCCGCTGGAACAACACCATGGAGCAGTTGGCCGCTCTCGACGGCCTGCAGGTCGCGAAACTGGAAGTCGGTAATCTCGTTCACCCGGACGATCGCGAAAGCGTCATGGGAAAGGTCGCCGAAGTCTTCGAACGCGGATACGCGGAAACGGAAGCGCGCGTGGTTTTCGGTAATGAGGTCCGCGACTTCTATCTCAACGGCCGCAGGATGGACGTCAAGGGAGAACCATTCCTCGTCGGAAGCGGCTTTGACATCACCGAGCGGCGGCGGGCCGAAGCCGAGCAGAAGCGATTGCAAAACGCGGTGGAGCGGTCGGCGGCGGAGTGGCAGGAAACATTCGACGCCGTCACCACGCCGATTCTGATCATGGAACGGAGCGGCGCCGTCGTCCGCGTCAATCACGCCGCCCTCGAGTTGAGCGGACTCACCGAAGAGGAGATGACCGGGCGGCAGATCGGCGGCATCGCCGCCGGCGAGCCGTGGCAGACCGCGGCGCAACTGGTCTCCTACATCGCCGGCAAACGGCAGGGGACGACCGCGGAAACGAAGGACGCCGGCGGCAGAACGTGGGACATCATCGTCTCCCATCTGGCCACGCCCGGCGACGGCGCCGAGCGTTTCATCCTCGTGCTTTGGGAGATCACCGGCATCGTTGAATTGCAGGAATCGCTGCGGCGCAGCGAGACGCTCTCCGCCATGGGAACGCTCGTGGCCGGCGTGGCGCATGAGGTGCGCAATCCACTCTTCGGCATCTCGGCAACGCTCGACGCATTTCACGAGGAGATGAGCCAGCCGGGCTACGCCGAATGCGGCGCCACGCTGCGGCAGGAGGTCAATCGCCTCGTGCACCTCATGCAGGAGTTGCTGGAGTACGGCAAGCCGGCCGCGCTCTCCATCGAGAGCGGTGACTTGCGAGCTGTCGTCGGCGAGGCCATCGACAGCCGCCGCTCCGCGGCGCAGGCGGCGGGCGTGTCGATCCGGAACGAGATGCCGGCCACGTTGCCTGTGTTGCTGATGGATCCGTCGCGGCTGCGGCAGGTGTTCGAAAACCTCATCGACAACGCCATTCAGTACTCCGATCCGGGGATGGCCGTGGACATCTGCTGCAACGTCGTCGATCACGCCGGGCGGCAGTGGGTGGAGTGCCGCGTCGAAGATCAAGGTCCCGGCTTCGGGCCGGACGATTTCGACCGCGTCTTCGAGCCGTTTTTCTCGCAGCGCGAAGGCGGAACCGGGCTCGGTCTCTCCATCGTGCAGCGCATCGTCGAAGAGCATTCCGGCAGAGTCGTGGCGGCGAATCGCCCCGAGGGTGGCGGAAGCATCCGCGTGCTGCTGCCGCTGCCCGAGCACACACCGGCCGGCCGGAGCGGCGCACAATGAGCGGGATGACGCGCAACAAAGTGCTGATCGTCGACGATGAGCCGGCCATCCGCATGGCCATTCGCCGTTTTCTCACAACCGCAGGGTTCGAAGTGTTCGACGCCGAGAACCGGATTTCCGCATTGACGCAGGCGCGCAAGGAGCGGCCGGACGCGATCATCCTCGACTACAAGCTGCGCGACTGTACCGCGCTCGATCTGCTGCCGGAGTTCAAGGCCATCGACGCCGGCGTTGCCGTCATCGTGCTTACCGCGCACGGCAGCGTCGAGTTGGCCGTGAGCGCGATCAAAGAAGGAGCGGAGCAGTTTCTGACGAAGCCGGTCGAGCTGCCGACGCTGCTGGTCATCCTGAACCGCACGCTCGACACGCAGCGCAGCCGCCAGGCCGACCAGGCGGACCGCAAGAAAGAATCGCGCGATGTGCTCGATCCCTTCAACGGCACCAGCGCCGCCATCAAACAGCTCGAAGCCGACATCAGCAGGGTGGTGGCCACCGATCGCCCGATTCTGATTCAGGGCGAGACCGGAACGGGCAAGGGGATTCTCGCGAACTGGCTGCACCGCAACGGACGCCGGCGGCAGGAGCCGTTCGTCGATCTGAACTGCGCGGGGTTGTCGAAGGATTTTCTGGAGTCGGAGCTGTTCGGCCACGAGCGCGGCGCATTCACCGGCGCGATCGCGGCGAAGCAAGGGCTCTTCGATCTCGCGCACCGAGGAACGCTGTTTCTCGACGAGATCGGCGACGTCGATCTGCAGGTCCAGCCGAAGCTCCTCAAAGTTCTCGAGGACAAGCGCTTCCGCCGCCTCGGCGACGTCAAGGATCGTTTCGCGGACGTGCGCCTCATCGCCGCGACGCATCACGACATGACCGTCCTCGTGCGCGAGCGCCGTTTCCGCGAGGATCTCTACTTCCGCATCAGCACGATCGTTCTCCGCCTGCCGGCATTGCGCGAGCGCGTCGAAGACATCCCCATCCTCGCCGCCGACATCCTCGGCCGCACGGCGCACGAGCTTGGCCATGGCGGAGCGACCTTCGCCGACAGCGCGATCCGCGCGATGCAGCAGTATCCGTGGCCGGGCAACATCCGCGAGTTGAAGAATGTGCTGGAGCGCTCGCTGCTGCTCAGCGACCGCAGCGAGATCCGCCGCTCCGACCTCCGCTTCGAATCCCCATCCGGCGACGGCGCCGCTGACGATACGCGCCTGACGCTGACCGAGGTCGAGTCGCGCCACATCCTGCGCGTGTTGAAAGAGGAAGATGGCGTCATCGACCGCGCCGCCAAACGCCTCGGCATTACCCGCAACACGCTGTACTACAAAGTGCGCAAGCACCGGATCGCGCTGCGGAAAGATTGATCCGCAGATTACGCAGATGAACACAGATTGGATCTGCGTCCCATCTGCGTCATCTGCGGATCAATAGCTTCGCACAAAGATTCAAAATCCGTGTTTGAAAATTCGAAATCCTGCCCGATACGAGAGCGCTTCATTTCGGGTTAAGTCGTTGCAACGATAGAGTTTGATCCATCTGGCACCTCGTGGTCCCGCCGTTGCGATAGATGGCGGACATGACACACGCCGCACATCATCACCAGACATCGAGAATGCTCCTCGTCGAGGACGAGCGGGTCGTTCTTACAGCACTCAAGAAGTTCTTCACGCGCGAAGGGTTTCATGTCGATTGCGCGCGCGAGTTGGAAGAAGCGGAAGCGCTCATCGCCACCTCGCACTACGCCATCGTCATCGCCGACCTGCGCCTCTCCTGGAGCTACGCCGTCGAAGGGCTGGAGATCCTGCGCTTCGTGCGGCATCACTCGCGCGGCACGCGGGTGATCATCCTCACCGCGCACACCGCTCCTGAGATCCAGCGCAGCGCGCGCGCCCTCGGCGCGGAAGCGTTCCTGGCCAAGCCGACGCCGCTGCCGGAGATCGCCGCGACCGTGCATCGCCTGATGGGAGCCGCGTCATGAAGCGCCGCACGCTGCTTCACGACATTCTCTCGCCGGGCGGCCTTTCGATTCTCTTCCAGCCGATCTTCGAGATCGCCGGAGGCGAGACGGTGCTCTTCGCGCTCGAAGCGCTCGCGCGCGGGCCGAAGGACTCCAACGTCGAATCGGCCAACGTCCTCTTCGAATACGTCCGCCGCAAAGGGAAGGAGGTCGAAGTCGACCGCGCTTGTCTCGCGCGCGCCATCGCCGCCGGCGCGGGAGTTCCGGGATCGCCCGCGATCTCCGTCAACGTTCACGCCTCGACGCTGGAGCGCGATCCGAACCTCGCCGACTTCCTCGTCGAGACCTGCAGCACGCACGACATGCCGGTGTCGCGGTTGATCCTGGAGATCGTCGAGCAGCAGAAATTCTGGGACGAGCGTGCCTTCTTCGATGCGCTCAACGACGTCCGCGCCCTCGGCGTCCGCATCGCGCTCGACGACATCGGCATCGGCTACTCCAGCCATCGCATGCTGATCGAAGTGCGGCCGGATCTGTACAAGATCGACCGCTACTTCATCACCGACTGCACCTCCAAGCCGTCGTCGCGCGCCGCGATCGAATCGATCGTGCTGCTGGCCTCGCGGCTGGGCGGGCGCGTGGTGGCCGAGGGGATCGAGACGCTGGCGGATTTCCACACCGTCACCTCGCTCGGCATCGACCTCGTGCAGGGCTTCTATTTCGCGCGTCCCGCTCTTCCGCTGACCGCCGGCGGCGGCAGTCCCATCGTCCATTCCGCAACCTACGAAACGAACAGACAGGAGCATGCCTGATGAACCGCAAAAAAATTCTTCTCGTTGATGACTCGAGCACCATTCTCATGATGGAGAAATTCATTCTCCGAAACGGTCCCTACGAAATCGTTACCGCAACCAACGGCGAGGAGGGGGTGCTGAAGGCGGCCGAACACATGCCCGACCTCATCCTCCTCGACGTGATCATGCCCAAGATGGGCGGCTTCGAAGCGTGCCGCCTTCTGCGCACCACGCGCGCCACGAGCGAGATCCCGATCATCATGGTCACCACGCGCGGCGAGGCGGCCAACGTCGAAGCTGGATGGGCGAACGGCTGCACCGACTACGTCACCAAGCCGATCAACGCCATCGAGCTGCTGGCCAAGGTGCGCAACTTCCTCGGCGATGAGGTGGCCCAGTGATCAAGCCGGCTGAGGGGAAAGATCGCTCGTACATCACCGCCGTGCAGGAGGAACTGCAGCAGTACACGCAGGGCCTGCTGCGCGAAAACGAAAAGCTGCGCGCGATGGCCACGACGCTGGAGAGCGCCAAGCGCCGGCTGGAGCTCGAGGTCATGGAGGCGCGCGTCGTCCTGGAGCAGAAGGACGAATTGCGTCGCGCCGCCGAGGCATTCGAAACCGAGCGGATGGAGATGCGCATGCAGCTCGACCGCGCGCAGCACGAACGCGATGAGGCCACGCACGAGATCGAGCGGCTGCGCGCCCGCTTCGAAGACGTCGAGCACGAGAACGAGACGTACGCGGCGCAATACCACCAGATCGAGATCCAGAGCAGCAACCTGTCGAATCTCTACGTGGCGTCATATCAGCTTCACGCCAGCGTCGAGCGCGAAACGGTGCTGACTACGATTCAGGAAATCGTCGTCAACCTCATCGGATCCGAAGAAGTTGCCATCTTCGAGTTCGTCGAGAATGCGAACGAATTCCGGCTGGCGTCGTCGTTCGGCGTCGATCTGTCGCGCCTGAAGAGTTTCAAGGCCGGCAGCGGACCGATTGGACAGAGACTCCTCGGCGGCGAGGTCTTCGTCAACGATGACGTCTCCGGCGGCGAGGACAAATTGACCGCGTGCGTTCCGCTGCGCGTCGGCGAGCGCATCATCGGCGCGATCCTGGTCTTCCGCCTGCTCGAGCACAAACAGGGATTGCAGCCGGTCGATCACGAGCTGTTCGAGCTCCTCGGCATCCACGCGTCGACGGCGCTCTACTGCGCGAACCTCCACGAACTCACAGCGGCGGCGGTGCGTTGATGTCCGCGCTGAATCCATGTGGCATCGACACTCTTGTCGGTGCGATTGATCCGTCCGAGAAACTGCGGACCGTCTATCTCTATCCCGGCCAGGTCTTCACCGCCAGCCAGCCGCTGCTCGTGTCGACGATCCTCGGCTCGTGCATCGCCGTCTGCCTGTGGGATGAGACGGCGCGGCTGGCCGGCATCAATCACTACCTGCTTCCGAGCGATCCGCTACGCGCACAGACCGACCTTCGCTACGGCAACGTAGCCATCGAGCGGCTGATCGACGAGATCGTATCGGCCGGCGCGGCGACGCAGCGGCTCGTGGCGAAAATCGTCGGCGGCGCGTCGATCCTCGGCAGCGGCGGCTCGACGCGGCAATCGATCGGCGATCAGAACGCCGCCGTGGCGCGCCAGGTCCTGCAAAAGCACGGAATCGCCACCATCGCCGAACAGACCGGCGGCCAGCGCGGACGCAAGCTGCTCTTCCACACCGGCAACGGCTGCGCCTTCACGAAGGAGATCTGACGATGAGCGAATTCAGATTCGACGAGAACGATCGTCAGGAGCTCATCGACGCCTTCATCGGCGAGACGGAGGAGATCCTCGACCAGATCGAGCAGACGCTGCTCCGCCTCGAACAGACGCCGGAGAACGACGAGTTGCTGCACGACATCTTCCGCGGCGTTCACACGCTCAAGGGCAACGCCGCGTGCCTGCAGTTCGACGATCTGACGCAGGCCGCGCACGTCATCGAGGAACTGCTGGACGGCATGCGCGAAGGGCGCAACGAAACCAGCGTGGCGCGCATCAGCCAACTGCTGGAAGCGGTGGACGTCCTGCGCGACGTCGCCGTCCGCTCCGTCAACGGCAACGGCGCGCTCACAGACGTTCAGAACGCGATCCTGCTGCGCCTCACCGGCGGCGCGATCACAACCGATACGTACGCGCAGCAGATCGCGCGGTCGTCGCGTTCGGCGCGCACGCTGCGCGTCGGCATCGAGAAGCTCGACCGCATGCTCGATCTCGCTGGCGAGATCGCCACCGTGCGCGGCAACGTGAGGCAGATCGCCGAGGACGCCGGCGACGAGAAGTTGCTCGACGCCATGCGCGAGCTCGATCGCCTCAGCTTCGATTTGCAGGAGGCCATCATGAACGTGCGTCTCGTGCCGGTCGGGCCGTCGCTGCGGCACTTCCACCGCGTCGTGCGCGATCTCGCCGCGTCGCAGGGCAAGCGGGCCATGCTCGTGCTCGAAGGTGAGGACGTCGAAGTCGACACCACCGTCATCGAGCAGTTGAAGGATCCGATCACGCACATGATCCGCAACGCCGTCGATCACGGCTTCGAATCGGCGGACGTTCGCGTGGCGCGCGGCAAGAACGCGGTCGGAACGATCCGCATCACCGCGCTGCACCAGTCTGGCGGAATCGTGTTTCGGATCAACGATGACGGCGGCGGATTGAACGAAGCCGTCATCGCCGAACGGACGCGCGCACTCGGCATCGATCCGGAGCGGCTTTCGCGGCAGGAGCTGTGGAGCATGACCTTGCGGCCCGGATTCTCGACCGCCTCCGAGGTCAGCGACATCTCCGGACGCGGCGTGGGGATGGACGTGGTGCGGCGCAACGTCGAGTCGCTGCGCGGCACGCTCAGCATCGATTCGCAGGCGGGCAGCGGCACGACCATCGACATCCGGCTGCCGTTGACCGTCGCCGTCATCGACGGATTCGCCGTCGGCGTTTGCGACGAAACGTACGTCATCCCCATCGACACGATCGTCGAGTGCACGGAAATGACGGCCGAGTCCGAGCGCGAAGTCGGCGTCATCAACCTGCGCGGCGAGCCGCTGCCGTTCGTGCGGCTGCGCAGCCTCTTCGGCTTCGAGGCCGCCGATGACTCACGCGAAAACGTCGTCGTCGTCGAGCACCAGCACGGCCGCGCCGGAATCGTGGTCGACCGCCTCTTCGGCAGCAGCCAGGTGGTCATGAAACCGATGGTGCGTTTCCTCAATCAAGTCCCGGGAGTGGCCGGTTCGTCAATCCTCGGAAACGGGCGCGTGGCCCTGATCCTCGATGTCCAGGAAATCATCCGCCGCGCGGCCGACAGCGCCGCCGCAATCAGAGGGAGCCAATCATGAACTTCAACATTCGCCGCCGGCTGATGGCCGGATTCTTCACCGTCGTACTGCTCGGTGCCGCAGTTTCGGTGGCCGTGCTGCAGTTGCTCACCACCAGCATCCACCAGCTAGAAAACGTCGTCGGCGTTTCCGACACCATTCGCCAGCAGGGCCTCAAACTCCGCTTCGACATGATGACCATGAGCGACGGAATCCGCGGCTATCTCATCGATCCGGCCGACAAGAACGAGTTGAAACGCAAGAAGGACGCGGACGACGAGTTCCTCAAAGACGTCACCAGGATTCAGCAACTGGCGCCGCCCGGCGAAGTGCGCGACCTCATTCAGCGCGCCGCCGAGATGGATTCGCAGTCGGTCAACAAACTCGAAGACGAAGTGCTGCAACTGATCGGCGACGGCAAGGCGGAGCAGGCCAAGACCAAGTACGAGACTGAATATCTGCCGGTCCGCCATCAACAGGAAGAGATCATCAAGCAGATGGAGCAGGCCACCGAGCGCCTCGCGGACCAGGCGTTCACCGCCGCGCAGAGCCGTTACCTGACGGTGCTCACGCTCACGTACACGCTGGTCGTGCTGCTGGTCATCCTCGGCATCATCCTGTCGTTCGCGATCTCCGGCTCGATCGCGAAGCCGGTCGTGCGCATGGCCGAATCGGTGCGCCGCGCCGCGAAGGGCGACGTCAGCGACGAGCTGGAGTTCGACACTCGCGGCGACGAGCTGGGCGAGTTGAGCGTTTCGATCAACTCAATGTACGCGTACCTCAAAGAGATGGTCGCGGCGGCCGAACGGATCGCCGGCGGCGATCTGAGTGTCGACGTCAAGCCGCGTTCCGATGCCGACAGTTTCGGCCAGGCCTTCTCGAAAATGATCGCGCGCCTCGTCGAAGTCATCAGCCAGGTTCGCTCCGCCGCCGGCGCGCTGTCGTCCGCGGCCAGCCAGGTATCGTCGACCGCGCAGTCGGTGTCCAGCGGCAACAGCCAGCAGGCCGCGGCGGTGCAGGAAACCACCAGCAGCCTGGAACAGATGAATGCCTCGATCGCCCAGAACGCGCAGAACAGCAAGCAGACCGAATCGATGGCCGTCAAAGGCGCGCGCGATGCCGAGGAGACGGGAGAGGCCGTGCGCGAAACGGTTGCGGCGATGAAGTCGATCGCCGACAAGGTCTCCATCATCGAGGAGATCGCGTATCAGACGAATCTGCTCGCGCTCAACGCCGCCATCGAAGCGGCGCGCGCCGGCGAACACGGACGTGGCTTCGCGGTGGTCGCCACCGAGGTGCGCAAGCTCGCCGAGCGCAGCCAGGCGTCGTCGCGTGAGATCGGCGCGCTGGCCTTCAGCAGCGTCGTTGGCGCCGATCGCTCCGGCACGCTGCTGGGCGAGCTGGTTCCGGCGATCCGCATGACCGCCAGTCTCGTGCAGGAAGTGGCCGCCGCGTCGAACGAGCAGGCCACGGGCGTGTCGCAGATCAATCGCTCGCTCTCGCAGGTCGATCAGGTCACGCAGCGCAACGCCTCGGCGTCCGAAGAGCTCGCGGCCACTGCCGAGGAGATGGCCGCGCAGGCGGACGGGCTGCAGAGTCTCGTCGAATTTTTCCGCACCGGCCACGAACAACAAATGCCTGTGAAAGTCGCGCCGGTTTCGGCGACGATTGCAAAGCCAGCGATCCACGTCCCCGGCAACGGCCGCGGACACTACGCGGATTTCGGGAGCTTCTGATGCGCATACTGATGCAATTCTTTCGTCGCCTCTTCGGCAAAACCGTTCGGTCGCGCAAGCGCAAGCGGACGATGGTGCTGCTCTCCGCGTTGCTGCTCGCGCTGCCCATCGTGGCGCAGACGCCGCCGGAAGCGGAGTCGCAGATCCAGGACAACAGCTTCCTCATCGAGGAGGCCTACAACCAGGATCCCGGCGTCGTGCAGCACATCCAGACGTTTTCGCGCGCCACACATGGCGGCGACTGGCTCTACACGTTTACGCAGGAGTGGCCGGCGCCGACGATCAAGCACCAGCTCAGCTACACGCTGGCGATGGCGAACGTCGATGGCGAGCAAGGAATCGGCGACGTCGCGCTGAACTATCGCTATCAGTGGATCGGCGATGCCGATGCGAAGGTTGCGGTCTCACCGCGATTCACCGTCATTCTGCCGACCGGTAGCGAGCGCCGCGGCCTCGGCAGCGGCGGAACCGGCGTGCAGGTGATGCTGCCCATGAGCACGGTGCTGACGCCGGCGCTCGTCGCGCACTGGAACCTCGGCGCGACGACGATTCCGTCGAAACACACGCACAACATCACGGCCGGCAATAGTTTTGTCTGGCTCGTCAATCATCGCTTCAATGTCCTGGTCGAAACGCTCTGGTCGCGAACGTCGGACCGAAGCGGCCACGATTCACAGACCACTGTGAGTCCCGGCATCCGCTGGTCGTACGATTTTCCGAGCAAATTTCAGATCGTTCCAGGGCTCGCATTTCCAATTACCAATCACGGCGGAGGAAAGTCCGTCTTCCTCTATCTCAGTTTCGAACATCCCTTCGTAAAGCAGCCATAACTCACGACACATTCACTTTCAAACCACTCGCCGAAAACGGCGAGTCAGGAGATCTCCATGTCAAATTGCATCAAAGTCTGTACGTTCGCGCTGCTTTTATCGGGATTAATCGGTACTGCATCGGCATCCGATTGGCGCAATGAAGTCAACCAGAGTGCGGCGACGCTGCGGTCCGGTAATTACGCCAATTCTCTGAAAATCGCCGATCAGGTCCTCTCCGCGATGGTCGACCAGCTCGGCGCCGGCGGGGCCGATGACACCATGCTGGCGACGGCGCTCACGCACAAGGCGCTGGCAAACGCCGGTCTCGGAAAGATCAACGAAGCTCTCTGGTATTGGTATATCGCTCAGGAAATCTCGCCCGCTGTCGCGAAGAGCGATCTCTCGTCGTTCGGTGCGGCCGGTGAGTTTCTCAAGAGACACCCGTTTACCGAAGCCGACTCGCCCTCCGGCCGAGTGACTCCGGCGCGCATCGTCAAGCAGGTCGTGCCGAAGTTTCCGCCGGGCGCGTCAAAGTTCGGCATTGCCGGCGATCTCGTCGTCCAGATCGTGATCGATAAGAACGGCCAGCCGACGCTTCCGCGCATCGTTCACGCCCTTCCTGCTCCGACTCTCTCCTTTGTGGCGCTCGAGGCGCTGAAGCACTGGCAATTCGAACCGGCGCGCCAGAACGGCGAGCCAGTCCCAATCGTTTTCGATCTCACTGTCCATTACAAACTCTAATTACAGAAGGAAACGTCATGTTCAACAATATGAAAATCGGAAAGAGACTGGCGCTGGCCTTCGGGATCAGCATTGTGTTGGTCGCCGTGGCCGGGCTGACCGGATTCTGGGGCCTTTCACAGACAGTAGAAACCACTTACGGCATCCTGCACCACGATGCGAAGCTGATGCAGGAAGCATCAGAGGCGCAGGTCAACGGACTGCAGCTCAGGCGCTACGAGAAGGACTCGTTCCTCAATATCGGCGACCAGCAGAAATCCGCCGACTATTCGGAAAAGTGGAAAAAGGAACACGAGGAACTCAACGCCCACCTCAACACGCTCGAGCAGGCGGCCGTGCTTCCGGCCGACAAAGAAGTGGTGCGCGGCATACGCACCGACCTGTCCACGTACACGATCGGCTTCCAGTCGGTCGTGCAGCAGATTGCCGAAAAGACGGTCAAGTCTCCCACGGATGCCAACGCCGCGATGGCGCCGTTCAAGGACGACATCCGCCGCATGGATACCGCGCTCGAAGAATTCGCCGCGAAAAACATCGAGCGTATGAATTCGAAAGAGAAAGTCGTGCTCGACTCCGCGGCGCGAACCCGCAGCACCATGTGGGCTGTCTTCATCGCCGGCATCCTGGTCGTTCTCTTCATGACCGTCGCCGTCACGCGTAGCATCACGCGCCCGATCCTGGAGGTCGTCACCATCGCTGAGAAGCTGGCGGAAGGGGAGTCGGACCTTCAGATCACGGCCTCCAGCGGCGACGAGACCGGAATGCTTCTCGGCGCGATGAAGAGAATGATCGCCTCGAACAACGAGATGGTGGCCGCGGCTACCGGTATCGCCTCGGGCGACCTTCGCGTCCGCGTCACGCCGCGCTCCGATCGCGACGCACTCGGATCCGCGCTCGCCAACATGATCGAGCGCCTCACCGAAATCATCGGCGAAGTCCGCAGTGGCGCCGCCTCGCTGACGGTCGCGTCGTCGCAGATCTCCTCCAGCGCGCAATCACTGTCGCAGGGCACCAGCGAGCAGGCATCGTCGGTCGAAGAGACCACGTCGAGCCTGCAGGAGATGAGCGCGTCCATCACGCAGAACGCCGAAAACAGCGGGCTGATGGAGCAGATGGCAGTGAAGGGGACCGCCGACGCCGACGAAAGCGCGCAGGCCGTCAAGCAGTCCGTCGAGGCGATGACGAAGATCGCGCAGAAGATTTCGATCATCGAGGAGATTGCGTATCAGACGAACCTCCTCGCGCTCAACGCCGCCATCGAAGCAGCGCGCGCAGGCGAGCATGGCCGCGGCTTCGCCGTCGTAGCCACCGAGGTGCGCAAGCTCGCCGAGCGCAGCCAGATCGCGGCGAAAGACATCGGCGGACTGGCCACGTCCAGCGTCGACGTCGCCCAGCGCTCCGGCCGTCTGCTCACCGATCTCGTCCCCACGATCCGCAAGACCGCCGATCTCGTTCGCGAGGTCACGGCTGCATCGCTCGAGCAGTCGGGCGGCGTTTCGCAGATCAATCGCGCCATGACGCTCGTCGATCAGGTCACGCAGCGCAACGCCTCGGCATCGGAAGAGCTGGCGTCGACGGCGGAGGAGATGTCGTCGCAGGCCGAGGCGCTGCAACAGACGATCGCGTACTTCAAGACGAATGGCGATCGCGAAGTCGCGCCGCCGCGCAGCACCGTCGCTCCCTTCCGTCCCGCGCATCCGCAACCCGCCGTCGCGCGTCCCGCCGCGCCGGCCGCCTTCGTCGACTACACGCATTTCTAGGAGAGGCCATGCAAGCGAACGATCAATACCTCACATTTTTTCTGGCCGGCGAGGAGTACGCCATCACCATCCTCCAGGTCACCGACATCATCGAATGCGGCGCCGTGACGCGCGTGCCGGGCACGCCGTCATGGATTCGCGGAGTGCACAATCTTCGCGGCACCGTCGTTCCGGTCATCGACCTGGCCATCAAGTTCGGATTGCCGCCCACCGAGGTCACGCGCCGCACGTGCATCGTCATCGTCGAACTGAAGGCGGACGACGAGACGTTGATCATGGGCGTGATGGCCGACTCGGTCCATCAGGTCGTCGATTTCACCGCGGAGCAGATCCAGCCGGCGCCCGCATTCGGCCCGCGCGTTCACGTCGATTGTCTGCTCGGCATGGCCAGCAGCAACGGCAAGTTCGTTCTGCTGCTCGACATCGATCGCGTCTTTTCCTCGGACGAAATCGTTGCCGCCGGCTCGACCGTCGTCGCGGATGAAATCACCGACGACGCAGCGGTCGTCGCAGGTTAGCCATGCACGACGCAACCGCCATCCGCCCGCTGTCCGACCGCGAGTTTCGCATGCTGCAGCAGTTCATTTATCGCGAGGCCGGCATTCATCTTTCCGAGGCCAAGAAGGCGCTCGTGAGCGGCCGCCTCGGGCGCCGCGTGCGCGCGCTCGGCTGCCGCGATTTCACCGCGTACTACGAGCACGTCGTGGCGGATGGCGCGGAGCGGACGGCGATGCTCGATTGCATCTCGACGAACGAGACCCGCTTTTTTCGCGAGCCGCAGCAGTTCCATTTTCTCGAAGAGTCGATCCTGCCGCAGTGGCGGGCTGCGGGCGACGCCGGCCGGATCCCGAAGCGGATCCGCGCCTGGAGCGCGGCCTGCTCGACCGGCGAAGAGCCTTACACGCTGGCGATGGTGCTGGCCTCGCACTTTCCGGCGACCGAGGGATGGTCCGTCGAGATTCTGGCGTCCGATCTCTCCACGCGCGTGCTCGCCGCCGCGCGCGACGGCGTGTGGCCGGTGGAGCGCAGCAGCGACATTCCGGAGCGGCTGCGCAAGGCCTACATGCTGCGCGGCGTGCGCGCTGAAGAAGGGCGCATGCGCGCGCATCCGTCGCTGCAGTCGATGATCGAATTCCGCCGCATCAACTTGAACGATGACAACTACGGCATTCGCGGCACGTTCGATCTCCTCTTCTGCCGCAACGTCCTGATCTACTTCAATCGCGAGTCGAAAGAGCGGGTGATCCGGCGTCTCATCCACCATCTCTCGCCGGCCGGCCTCCTGTTCCTCGGCCACTCCGAGAGCCTGGCCGCGAGCTCGTTCGGCATGGAGCACGCGGGCCCGACGGTCTATCGCCGCGCCGGCGTTTAGCGCATGGACAAACGCCCGCTCCGCCTGCTCGTCGTCGACGATTCGGCCGTCATGCGCCAGGCCATGATCGCCATTTGCCGCCGCACGCCGGATATCGAGGCGAGCGTGGCCGCCGATCCGCTGATCGCGCTGACGAAAATGCGCGCGTCGAGGCCGGACGTGATCCTGCTCGACATCGAGATGCCGCGCATGGACGGTCTGACGTTCCTGCGCAAGCTGATGGCCGACGACCCATTGCCGGTGGTCATCTGCTCGGCCTTGGCCGGACGCGGAACAGAGATGGCGCTTCGTGCGCTGGAAGAGGGAGCGGTGGAGATCGTCGGCAAGCCGCGCATCGCGCTGCACGACTTTCTCACCGAGTCGACGGAGATGTTCATCGACGTGATCCGCGCGGCCGCGAAAGCGCGGACGCCGCGGCGGATGAAGATCGAGAAGCGCCATTCGCCCGATGTGATCCTGCCGCCGGCGCGCCCGCGCTTGATGCGCACCACGCGCAAGGTCGTCGCGATTGGCGCTTCGACCGGCGGCACCGAGGCGCTGCGCGAAATCCTCGAAGCACTGCCGCCCGATGCGCCGGGGATGGTCATCGTCCAGCACATGCCGGAAGTCTTCACCGCCGCATTTGCGCAGCGGCTGAATCAAACGTGCCGCGTGTCGGTGAAGGAAGCCGCGGAAGGCGACCGCATCATCGATGGCCGCGCGCTGATCGCGCCCGGCAACCGGCATATGCTGGTCGTCCGCGACGGCGCTGAGTACCGCGTCCACCTCAACGATGGTCCGCTCGTCTCGCGCCACAAGCCGAGCGTGGACGTCCTCTTCCGCTCGGTCGCGCAATCGGCCGGCCCGAACGCGGTCGGCGTGATCCTCACCGGAATGGGCAACGACGGTGCCACCGGCCTCCACGAAATGCGCGCCGCCGGCGCGTCGACGATCGCGCAAGACGAAGCAACCTGCGCCGTCTTCGGCATGCCTCGCGAAGCAATCGCGCGCGGCGGAGTGGGGACGGTGCACCCGCTCAACGCAATCGCGTCAGCGATTCTCTCGGCCAGCGCGCAGCGCGCGTAGAGCTACGAAAGAATCTTCGTGTATTCGTCGTGGGGTCCGATCCAGCCCCACAGAATGCCGCCCTCGACATTCTTGCCGAGCGCACGATATTCGCGGCCGACGCGCACGGACCAGTACCCGCCGGCTTTCTTGAGATGCAGAGACGGATGACGCGGATTGGTCTTCAACCGTTCGTAATTCTCTCGCGCGAGTTTCTGAATCTCAGGCGGAAGATCGTTGAAGCGCTCCCAGAAGTCAGGGCTCGTGAAGTGCTTCAAATCTCCCGGCTCTTCCCCGCCTGGTGATCCGCAAGCGACTTTTCGAACAGTTTGTCGAGTTTGCCCGACGCTGCATCGCGCTCGATTTCCTGGTCCCACTCCTCAGCGTCGCGCTCCGCGAACCACTCGCGCAGTTCGGCCAGCTCTGGCGCCGAGAGCTTCCCAATTTCTTCTTCCAGTGCTTGAACTTTCGTCATGAGTTACCCAGGCATTCTAGCTGACCGCTTGGGCGCTAGTCGTCCTCTTCCAATCCCTGACTGATCCGGAACACATGCCCATCCGGATGCCGCACATGCATCTCGCGCACGCCCCACGGCTCGTCGGTCGGCGGCCAGGTGATCTCGATTCCCTGCTCGATGCAGTGCTTGTGGATGGCATCGACGTCATCGACCCAGATCGACATCCACACGCCTTTGTTCTCGTCATCGTCCACGCCGAATGTTGTGGGCACGTCGCTCTTGCCTCGGCCGCCCTGGCCGTCCTGACAAAGGAAAATCTCGCACTTGCCGGAGCAGACGCCGCCGAACGTTGGCGGATCACCCCAATCCCACCCCTTCTTCCAGCCGAGGCGCTCGAACCATTCGAAACTCTCGACGATGTTGGAAACGTTCAGGATGGGGGTGATCCGGTGTGCGAGCATGCGCGTCATCCTTTCAGTAGCTTTTCGATGCGAGTGGCCAGGCGCGGGTCGCCGATTTTTTCCGCGACCGATGCAAACGACGGCGCCGGACGTTGCCACAGCAACTCATCGACATCATCAAACAGCGGCGCATTCGTCCGCAGCGTCGCCAGATCCTTGAACAGCAACGCCAACTCCCGCTTTTCGCCAAGCACTTCGGCCGGGAAGTCTTCGAGACGGCCGTATCGATTCAGAAGTTGCGCGGCGGTCTTCGACCCGATGCGCGGAATGCCGGGATAGCCGTCCGCGGCATCACCGACGAGCGCGAGGTAGTCGGCGATCAGATTCGGCGCGACGCCGAACTTCGCGCGCACGCCGGCATCGTCGCGAATCTGTCCGCTCTTCCGATCGACCTGAACGACGCGATCGGCAACGACGCATTGCGCGAGGTCTTTATCGGGCGTCCAGATGCAGACCTTTTCGACGTCCGGATCCGCCGCCGCCAGAAACGCCGCTGAGGCCAGCGCGTCGTCCGCTTCCAACTCCACCATCGGCCAGGTCGCGACGCCCATCGCCACGAGCGCTTCCTCGAGCGGATGAAACTGCCGCCACAACGCGTGATCGATCCCCGCGCCGGTCTTGTACGCCGGCCACAGATCGTTGCGAAACGACTCGATCACATGATCCGTCGCCACGCCGATATGCGTCGCGCCACCCTCGATCATCTGCACGACCGTCCCCAGCACGCCCGCCACCGCGCCGAACGGCGGGTCATCCTTGCGAAACCTCCGGATGCCGAAGAAGTGGCGGAACAGCTCGTACGTGCCGTCGATCAGGTGAACGATCATGTGGCGCGCACTGTACCGAAAAGCTGTTCACGCGGAGACGCGGAGAGGCGGAGAGAGGCAGTATCGCTCCGCATCTCCGCGTGAATCTGCATGCTGGAGGGCTACAATCACCCGAGGAACGCGAATGCCGACCGCTACGATCACAGTCGATGCAACCGTGAAAGCTCGCCTCGCAGAGCTAGCAAATCAGACGGGGCAAAGTGTGGACAACTTTGTCGAAGCCCTTCTCAGCCGCATCGCCGACGCCGACATTCACTTCGAACGCGGTGTTCCCGTTTTCCCGCCGCGGCCCGGAGCACCAGTGCTCACCGTGGACGAGGTGGATCGGTTGGCGAATGGCGACGAGGCATAGCTGATCCCGTGGCGGTTCTGCTCGATGTGAATGTCCTCGTGGCGTTGCTCGTGCCAGAGCATCAGCATCACGCGATCGCCGTCAACTGGTTTGCGAATGAAGCCGCTTCCGGATGGGCGACATGCACGGTGACCGAACTAGGCGTCATTCGCGTCTGCGCGCAACTTCCGGGAACTCGATGGTCTCCGGAAGCCACCGCTGACCGGTTGCTGATGATGATCGTGACGAATCGTGAACACGTCTGGTGGCCGGGATCGATCTCTCCCGCAGTTCTACCCGAGGTTCGGTCTGCCGACACTGGGAAGCAAGTAACTGACCGATATCTGCTCGCTTTGGCGCGGCGCAACAGAGGACGGCTGGTCACATTTGATCGCGGGCTTGCCATCGGCGGCGGAGAGGATGTGATCTCCCTGCTGTCCGACGCGGAGTGACTCTCTCCGTTTTTCCTGGCGTCTCCGCGTGAACCCGTTCCCTTTTGCCTACAGCACCGCCCCCCCACTTCTCACCACCTCGGCGTAAAACTTCGCGCTCTCCTTCGGCGTCCGTTTCAGCGTCGCGAAGTCGACGTGCACGATGCCGAAGCGTTTGGTGTAGCCGAGGGACCATTCGAGGTTGTCAAGGAGGGACCAGACGAAGTAGCCGCGGACGTCGGCGCCTTTGCCGATGGCGTTCGCGACGGCGCGGATGTGCTCGCGAAGGTAGTGGATGCGCAGCGGGTCGTTGACGACGCCGTCGGTCGCGGACGGCGGATCGTAGAACGCCGCGCCGTTTTCGGTGATGTAGATCGGCGTCGGGCCGTAGCGGTCGCGGAACCAGAGCAGGACGTCGGTCAGCGCAGGCGCGTGAACTTCCCACCCCGTCTCCGTGTAGATCGACTGCGGCTGGCGTACGCGCGCGGCGCGTTCGACGACCTGCGCCGGATCGTTCTTCGTCACCGCGCGCAGGTAGTAGTTGATGCCGACGAAATCGAGCGGCTGTTTGATGAGATCGAAATCGGCGGCGGGAAAGTCCGGCCACGCTTCCCCGAAAATATCCTTCATCTCCTCGGGGTACGCGCCGCGGAAGACCGGATCGAGATACTGCCGGTTCATGTACGCGTCGGCGCGGCGCGTGGCGGCGAGGTCGTCGTCGCTTTGTGAGTCGGGATACTTCGGCTCGATGTTCACCACGATTCCGATGGCGTGTTTGCCGATGGCGCGATAGGCCTCGACGGCGCTGCCGTGCGCGCGCAGGAGATTGTGCGAAGCCAGCGGCGCTTCGAAAAGATTGCGATGTCCGGGCGCGAGCGCGCCGTGAAGGTAGCCGCCGTCGGTGACGACCCACGGCTCGTTGAGCGTGGCCCACCATTCGATTTGGTCATCGAGTGCTCGGAAGGCAACGTTCGCGTATTCGGCGAACCAGTTCGCGACGTCGCGATTCAGCCAGCCGCCGCGGTCGTCGAGTGCCGCGGGAAGATCCCAGTGGTAGAGCGTGGCCATCGGCAGGATGCCGGCCTCGCGCAGCGCGTCGACGAGGCGGCGATAGAAATCGAGACCTTTCTGATTCACGCGGCCGGTGCCGTCGGGAAGGATGCGGCTCCAGGAAATGCTGAAGCGATACGCCTGCAGGCCGAGCGACTTCATGATCGCAACATCCTCGGCGTAGCGGTTGTAATGATCGCAGGCGACGTCGCCGGTGTCGCCGTTGGTCATGCGGCCGGGCGTGTGGCTGAAGCGGTGCCAGATGCTCGGGCCGGCGCCGTCCGCGAGCGGCGATCCTTCGATCTGATACGCGGCGGTTGCGGAGCCCCAGACGAAGCCGTCGGGGAAGCGGACATCGGTCATCGTTTCAATCTCCTCATTGACAGCACCAGAGAATGTGAGTAGCGTACCGCAAAATGTAACCGTTTACATCGCGAGCGACAAACGAGATGCCGAGCAGGCCGCAAGTTCGCAACGTACGACGCCGCCACAGCGCGACGGCAGCGACGATTCATGACGTCGCCGCGCGCGCGGGCGTTTCCGTCGCAACTGTCTCGCGGGTCCTCAATGGCAAAGAGCTGGTGCGCGAGGAAACGTCGCGCCACGTTCGCGCCGCCGCCAAGTCGCTGCGTTACGTTCCCAACGTCGCCGCGCGGTCGCTCAGCATCCGCCGCAGCCAGACCATCGGCATCGTCCTTCCGGACGTGCATGGCGAATTTTTCTCCGAGGTCATTCGCGGGATCGATCTGGCAGCGAGGGCGCAGGGGTATCACATCCTTGTCTCCGGCTCGCACAGCGATCCGGCGCAGATGCTCAACGTCGTCGACACCATGCGCGGTCGCGTGGACGGGCTGGTGGTGATGGCGCCGGACGTGACGCTTGCGCCGCTCGACGAGCTGCGGTCGCGCGCGATGCCGGTCGTTCTGCTGAACTCCGCCACGCCGAACGGCGATGCCATCACCATCGACAACTACGGCGGCGCGCGGACGATGATGCGTCATCTGCAGGAGCTCGGGCATGCCCGCATCGCGTTCGTGCGCGGTCCGCAACACAACGCCGACGCGCGCGAACGGCTGCGCGGCTACCGGCACGCCATGCGCGGAATCGCCGCACCAAAAGCACTCGAGTGCAACGGCGACTTCACCGAGGAGTCGGGATTTGCCGCGGGACGCCGGCTGGCGGAATTGGAGCCGCGCCCGACGGCGGTGTTTGCGGCGAACGACTCGATGGCGGTCGGCGTTCTGGCGTCGCTCTCCTCGGCTGGAATCAACGTACCTGAGGAGATGAGCGTGGTCGGATTCGACGACATTCCGATCGCGCGTTACGTCAATCCGCCGTTGACGACGATGCGTGTCGACATCGCGGAGATGGGACGCTGCGCGTTCGGCCTTCTTCTGAACGCTATCGGCAATCCAACAGCCCACGAACCGAAGCACGACCTCGTGGCCACGACGCTGGTCGTGCGCAAATCGTGCGGCACTCCGAAACCGCAACCGAAACAAAACACGCAACCGCATCGTGCGGAACGCATTCTGAAGAATGGCCGAAAAAGGGTTCCCGAAAAAGGAGAGATGTCATGAGACGAACGTTTTTATTTTTTGCAGTGGCATTGCTGCTCGCCACGACCGTCTTCGCGCAGACGTCGACCACCGCGACCATTCGCGGGAAGGTGACGAATGACGCGGGGAGTGGAGTCGCGAACGCGGAGATCAACGCCGTGAATGCCGGCTCCGGTTTCGTGAAGACCGTGCACTCCGGTCCTGACGGTTCGTACACGCTGGCGGGCCTAACGCCCGGCACGTACAACATCGTCGTCGCCGCGTCGGGCTTCGAACCGAAGAGCCAGGACATCACGGTGCTGGTCGGCCAGTCGCTGGACATGGATCTCAAGGTGTCGACGACCGCGGTCCTGAAGGAAACGATCACCGTGGTCGGCAACCAGGCCGTGGAGACGCGCACGAGCGAGATCGCCACGAACGTGACCACGCAGCAGATCGAGAATCTGCCGCAGGACGACCGCAACTTCCTCAACTTCGCCGCGCTCGCGCCCGGAATCCGCCTCTCGACGGACCCGCAGCGCAAGACGTTCGCCGGCGACGCGCAGGATCCGGAGCAGACGAACATCTTCATCGACGGCGTGAGCACGAAGAACGACGTGCTGCAGGGCGGAACGGTCGGGCAGGATTCCAGCCGCGGCAATCCGTTCCCGCAGAGCGCGGTGCAGGAGTTCCGCGTCATTACGCAGAATTACAGCGCGCAGTACGACCACGCCTCGAGCGCGATCATCACCGCGGTGACGAAGTCGGGCACGAATGATTTCAAGGGCGACGCGTTCGGCTTTTACCAGCCGAAGCAGTGGGTGGCGGCGACGAAGAAGAACTTCAAGTTTTCGACGCTGACAGGCAACACGTCGTATCACCGCATTCAGCCCGGAATCAGCTTCGGCGGGCCGATCATCAAGGATCATCTGCAGTTCTTCGCCACGTACGAAGGCGACGACGAGCAGGCATCGAATGCCGTCGCGGTCACCATTCCCAAATATGTCTCGCAGTTCAGCAACTTCGCGGGAAGCTTCAGCAGCCCGTTCAAGTCGACGCTGGCTTTCGGGAAACTGAGCTGGCAGGCGGCGGCGAATCAGACGCTCGATTTCAGCGGCAATTACCGCCGCGAGCATGAGACGCGCGATTTTGGCGGCACGACCAGCTTCGAGTCGGCCACGAATTACAAGAACTGGGTTTATGGTGCGACGCTGCGCGATCAGATGATTTTCGGCAATGCATTGAACGAGGCCAGCGCCAGCCTGCAGACCTTCGGCTGGAACCCGGAGCCGCAGAATCCGGACCTGGTGGGCAAGCTCTATTTCGCACCCGGCTTCGCCACGATCATCCGTACCGGCGGCAACAGCACGCTCCAGGATTTCAATCAGCGCCGCCTGGAATTGCGCGACAACTTCAATTTCGCGCCGATGGAAATGGCCGGCACGCACAGTTTCCAGATCGGCGGCAACGTCGATTTCATGCATTACAGCGTCAATAAGAGCCTCAACGGCATTCCGCTGTACAAGTTCATCGACGATCCCGCGAACGGCAATACGTTCGCGCAGCCGTTCGAGGTCGATTACGGCATCGGCAATCCGGTTCTCAAGATCAGCAACAACGAGTACGGCATTTACGGTCAGGACTCCTGGACCGTCAATCCGAAACTGACCCTGAACCTCGGGCTGCGCTGGGATTATGAGTCGCACATGCTCGACGAGAATTACGTCACGCCTGCGAACATCGTGGCCGCGCTGAAAGGGAAGACGTTCCAGTTCGACGGACGGACGATCAGCATCCCGGACGAGTATTTCTCGACCGGCAATGAGCGCAAACCGTATAAGAACGAATACCAGCCGCGGCTCGGATTTGCCTATGACCTCGGTGCGAATGGTAAGTCGGTCGTCTTCGGCGGATGGGGCAAGTATTACGACCGTCTTTTCCTGAATTCGACGTTGGACGAGCGCTTCCGTCTTCAGTTCCCGGTCTACCGCTTCGAATTTTCGTCGGACGGACGTCCGGGAACGATCAAGTGGCAGGATTCTTATGGAACCGCGGCCGGACTGCAGACGCTGATCGCGCAGGGCGCGACGCATCCGGAGATCTACCTGCTCAGCAACAACACCAAGCCGCCGTATTCGACGCAGTACAACGTCGGATTCCGCCAAGCCATCGGCAGTTGGCTGGGATCGGCGAGCTACAACGCCGTTCGCGGCAAGCGCGGCATCACGTACGTCGCCGCGTCCGGCACCTGCTGCGGCGCGTTCGCGCCCGGCTATAACGCGGTCATCATCAATGATCCGGTCGGCAAGAGTTTCTGGTACGACGCCGAGAGCTTCGTGCTCGACCGTCCGTTTACGACGCAGACGAATTGGGGCGCGCGCTTTACGTATACGCATGCGAAGTCGGAGCAGAACGGAAACGATCTTTTCAGCCTCGACCTGCCGTCGGCCGCGGCGTATGCGCGGCATCCAGTTCCGGGATCGGAGCCGAATCACTTCAATGCCACCGGCATCGTCGGCATCCCGTGGGATATGCGCTTCAGCACGAGCGTCACGTACGGCACCGGCGGCGCGACGCCGATCACCGATTTCTCGAAGGGCTTCAGTCTCGCCGGCCGCCTGCAGACCGGCGTCAAGCGGGGAGCGGTCTATCCCGACAATGGATACCGCAATGTCGACTTCCGGCTGTCGAAGGAGTTCGGTGCGGTGCGTGGCACCTCGGTGGCCGTCATCGCGGAAGTCTTCAATGCATTCAATTTCACGAACTATGGCTGTCTGAACGATTTCGTCGGCGACAACAATGACCGTACGACGCTCGGCAATCCGAATTGCGTCGTTTCGCTCGGCCGCCGCGAGCAGCTCGGTCTGCGCGTCAAGTTCTAAATCTCCATTCGGGGCGGGCACACGCCCGCCCCGATTTCCTTCAATGCGAACCGCTACGGCGCTTCTCTGTCTGCTGCTCGCCGCGTGCGCGAATGCGCCAGCTCCGCGGCAGCGCGCCGTCGTTCCCCCCTCGGACGCTGCGCTGCTCGACGACGTCGAGCGCCGCAGCTTTCATTTTTTCTGGGACCTCGCCGATCCGAATACGCAGCTCGTTCCCGACCGCTGGCCGACGCCCTCGTTTTCCAGCATCGCCGCGGTCGGATTCGGATTGACGGCGTATGGCATCGGCGCGGAGCGCGGCTACGTCACGCGCGAGGCGGCGGCCGAGCGCACGCGCGCGACGCTGCAATCGCTTCTCGCAATGAAACAAGGCCCCGAGGCCCGCGGCGTTTCGGGGCATCACGGGTTCTACTACCACTTCCTCGACATGAAGACGGGCGAGCGCTTCGAGACCGTCGAGCTGTCGACCATCGATACCGCGCTGCTCGTCGCCGGCGCGCTCTTCGCGCAGTCGTACTTCGATCGCGAGACGCCGGTAGAAACGCAGATCCGGCACGATGCGGAAACGTTATACGAGCGCGTGGAATGGACGTGGGAGGAAGTGCGGCCGCATGCGGTGAGCATGGGATGGACGCCGGAAAACGGATTTCACACGTACGACTGGCGCGGCTACAACGAGGCCATGATTCTGGTCGTCCTCGCGCTCGGATCGCCGACGCATCCGGTCGAGCCGGAGGCGTGGCAGACGTATCACTCGACCGACAAATGGGGCTCGGTTTACGGCCAGCAGTTCGTGCAGTTCGCGCCGCTGTTCGGCCATCAGTACTCCGAGGTCTGGATCGACTTTCGTGGGATCAAGGATCCGGTCATCGCCACGTACGGCATCGACTGGTTCGAGAATTCGCGGCGCGCGGTGCTTGCGCAGCACGCGTACGCGGTCGCGAATCCGGGCGGCTGGCGCGATTACGGCGACCGCATCTGGGGACTTTCCGCGTGCGATGGTCCGATGGATGCGGCGGTGACGATCGATGGACGGCGTCGCGAGTTCCATTCGTACACCGCGCGCGGCGTAGCCGAGAACGACATCCGCGACGACGGGACGATCGCCACGACGGCGGCGGCATCGTCGATCGCGTTCGCACCGGAGCTTGCCATTCCTGCGATGCGCGAGATGTCGACGCGCTACGGCACGAATCTCTATTCGCAGTACGGCTTCCTCGACGCATTCAATCCGACGCTGCGCACGACCGAGAAGCTCAAACACGGCCGCGTCGATCCCGCCCAGGGCTGGTTCGACATCGACTACCTCGGCATCGACGAAGGTCCGATCGTAGCGATGATCGAGAACTACCGGAGCGAATTGGTGTGGAAGACGATGCGGCGTAATCCTCACGTCATTCGTGGGCTCAAACGTGCTGGTTTCAGCGGCGGCTGGCTGGCCGTCAAGTAAAGCAAATGTTGAATGTTGAATGTTCAATGTTGAATGTTGAATGCAGGCGAAAAGCCGAGGCGGAGCGCAGCCACATTCAACACTCAACATTCAACATTCAACATTCAACATTCGTCTTTCTACTCGTCCTGCTGCTGTTGCGGTGCTCGTCCCAGAGCAGCGATCACAGAGAACCCCTCGAATTCTGGGCTCTCGGTTCCGAGGGCGAGTTTGTGGCGAAGCTGATGCCGGAGTTCGAGCGGCGCAATCCGAATATTCATGTCATCGTCCAGCAGATGCCGTGGAGCGCGGCGCACGAGAAGCTGCTGACCGCATATGTGGGGGAGTCGACGCCCGACGTATCGCTGATGGGCAACACGTGGATGCCGGAGTTCGTCGCCATCCGCGCGCTCGATGATCTGGGGGCGATCGGAACACACAAGGACGATTACTTTCCCGGCATCTGGGCCACGAACGTCGTCGGCGGGACGCTGTACGGAATCCCGTGGTACGTCGACACGCGCCTGCTGTTTTATCGCAGCGACATCCTGGCCGCGGTCGGATTCCCGCACGGGCCGCGCACGTGGGCGGAGTGGCGCACAGCGATGACGCGCATTCGCGATCAGAAAAAAAGCCGGTGGGGGATTCTGATCCCGACCAACGAGTACGAGCCGATGACGGTGCTGGCGTTTTCGGCGCATTCGCCGCTGCTGAATGCGGACGGCACGCGCGGCGCGTTTTCGCAGCCGCAGTTTGCCGACGCGTTCAATTTCTACGTCAGCCTGTTCAACGACGGTTTCGCTCCTCGGGTGAGCAACGCGCAGATTGCGAACCTCTATCAGCAGTTCGCGCAGGGCGACTTCACGATGTACATCAGCGGTCCGTGGATCGTCGGCGAATTCCGCCGCCGCCTTCCGCCGGAGATGCAGGACAAGTGGGCCACCGCGCCGCTGCCGGCGCACGACGCCATCGAGCCGACCGGGATTTCGATGGCAGGCGGAGGAAGCCTTGTGGTCTTCCGCGCCTCCAAGCACAAAGCGGCAGCGCGGAAGCTGATCGAGTTCCTGTCCGAGCCGCAGCAGCAGGTGCGCTTCTACGAATTGACCGGCGATCTCCCGGCGCGTCGCAGCGCCTGGAACTCGCCAGTGCTGGCGAACGACGCGGCATTCGCGGCGTTCCGCATCCAGTTCGAGCGCGTCGCACCGCTGCCGAAAGTGCCGGAGTGGGAGCAGATCGCCACCGCGATTTACGACCGCGGCGAAGCCGCCGCGCGCGGAACGATCGCGCCGAAAGCAGCGCTCGCGCAGCTCGATCGGCGCGCGGATGAATTGCTCGAGAAACGTAGATGGATGCTGAGAGGCAGGGACGAGGGACGAGGGACGAGGGAAGTTGCGGCAGTTCTCCCTCGTCCCTCATCCCTCGTCCCTGTTGTTCCATGAAGAACCGCGAATCCCGGGCCGCCCTGCTTTTCCTGTCACCGGCCATCGTGATTCTGACGGTCTTTTTCTTCGCGCCGGTGATCGCCGGATTTGCGCTCAGCGTCACTGACTTTGATCTCTACACGCTCGGCGACGTGCACAACCTTCGCTTCGTCGCGCTGCGCAATTACCGCGAGCTGCTGGCCAATCCGGTGTTCTGGACGGCGTTCGTCAACACGCTCTACTTCGCGCTGGTCGGCGGACCGTTGACCGTGGCTGTCTCGCTCGTTGCCGCGCTGCTGGTCAACTCGAAAGTGACGCGATGGAAGGCCGCCTTCCGGACCATCTACTTCGCGCCGGTCGTCACCACGCTCGTGGCGGTGGCGCTCGTTTTCAAGTACCTCTACCACCCGCGCTTCGGCCTCATCAACATCGCCCTCGGCGCGCTGCATCTTCCGCAGCCGGACTGGCTCGGCGATCCGCATTACGCGATGCCGGCCATCATCCTGCTCGCGGTCTGGAAGGGCTTCGGCTACACGATGATCATCTTCATCGCCGGCCTCCAGAATGTGCCCGAGGAGTTGTATGAGGCGGCGAGGCTGGATGGGGCGGGGCATTGGGGACAGTTCCGGCACGTCACGCTGCCGATGCTCGGGCCGACCTTCCTCTTCGTCGGCATCGTCGTGGCCATCGGACAGTTGCAGATCTTCGCCGAGCCGTACGTCATGACGCAGGGCGGGCCGCTGAACAAGACGATGACGATCGTCATGATGATGTACCAGCAGGGCTTCAAATTCTGGCGGATGGGTTACGCCGCGTCGGTGGCCTTCATCCTCTTCCTCGTGATCGGCGCGGCCACGCTGGTGCAACTGCGGATGGGGGAGAAGCGATGACGCGCCGCGCGAACTCGGCGGTCGTGCACACGCTCCTTGTCGCGGGCGGATTGCTGACCCTGTTTCCACTGCTGTGGATGCTCTCCGCGTCGTTCATGTCCAGCGGCGAAGCGACCACGTTCCCGCCGCATCTGATTCCGCATGCGCCGACGTTCGCGCAATACCGCGCGCTCTTTCTGCGCCTGAATATCGTTCAAGCGTTTCTGAGCAGCAGCATCGTGGCCATCCTCGTGACCGGCTTCTCCGTCCTCTTCGGATCGATGGCCGGCTACGCCTTCGCCAAACTGCGTTTCGGTGGACGGGAGCGGATGTTCGGCTTCCTCCTGACTGCCATCATCGTTCCGCCGCAGGTCGGAATGCTGCCGCTCTTTCTGCTGATGAAGAAGCTGCATCTCGTCAACACCTACTGGGGCGTGATCATCCCGTCGATGGTGACTGTGTTCGGCATCTTCCTGATCCGGCAATTCATGCTGTCCGTGCCGCAGGAGTTGCTCGAAGCGGCGCGCATCGATGGCGCGGGGGAGTTCCGCATCTACTGGTCGGTGGTCATGCCGCTGGCGCGGCCGATCCTGGCCACGCTGGCCACGTTCATGTTCATGTCCACCTGGAACGACTTCATGTGGCCGCTGATCATTCTCTCCAATCAGTCGCACCACACGCTCCCCGTCGCGCTGGCCAACCTTCTCGGCGAACACGCGCTCGACGTGGAGCTGATGATGGCCGGCGCGGTCATCACCGTCCTGCCGGTTTTGATCGTCTTCCTGGTTCTGCAGCGCTACTACATCGCCGGGCTGATGGTCGGAAGTGTAAAGGGCTGAGGTAAATACAAACAGAGCGCCTGAATTGATTTTCGCCTCTCCGTGCTACGCTCGCCCGCAAATAACCCGACGTCTGCTGCCCAAGGAGTGTCTCCATGACGACTGTGGATCGCCTCAAACTTCGTACGATCCTCATTTCCTCCGCCGTCACGCTCGCCGCCATCGCGTTGCTCGGCACCGCCACGGCGTTTGCGATCTGCGTCCCGACGGTCTACAACGTCACTTCTTCCGCGCCGCCGCCGATCGGCAACTGGACCGACACGAGCGGCGCCGTCTGGTTGCCGGCCGGCGGATTTCCCGGATGCGCCCCCGGCGACGCCGCCCAGGACCTGAATGCCACCCCCACGACGCTGATCATCAACAGCGCCATCCCCAATCCCCTCATCAGTCTCAACCTCGGCTGTAATGGCTGCGTGATCGACATTCAACCCGGCGGCTCGCTGACGCTGGCCGGCCCGGCCTCGATCGCCAGCGGTGCGACCATGAAGGTGAGCGGCGGCACGCTCACGATCGCAAACGCCGGCACCATGAACCTGCAGCCCGGCTCGAATCTTCAGATCACCAGCGGCATGGTCGACATCCAGACCGGCGGACACGTCACCCTCAACAGTTTCAATACGTTGAGCGGCGGGACGCTCCAACTGAGCGGCGGCACGCTGACCGTTTCGGCGAACCTGACGTTGCAGAGCGCAGCCACGTTGTCGCTGACCGGTGGCACGATCGATGGCATCGCACCGGTCAACAGCGGCGGCGCGATCAACTCCACCGGGACCACCACGGTCAGCACGCAGCTCAACACGCTGGCCGGATCCGCCGGAGCTCATATCCTCGCCGGAACGCTCAACCTCACCGGCGGCGGCACCGGCGACGCCCCGTTCGTCATCGATTCCTTCAGCGTGCTCAGCTTCCCCTCGGGCTCCTACACCATGACTACCGGCGGCGTCGTCTCCGGCGACGGCACGCTTTCCATCAACGGCGGCACGCTCAATATCGGCGGCGTCACCTCGCCGGGAACGTTCTCGCTCAGCTCGGGCACGCTCGATGGACCCGGCTTCCTCTCCATCCGCCACACCTTCTTCTGGGACGGCGGCACGATCACGGGCAGCGGCGGCAGCGAGCTGGCTGGAGGCGGAACGGGAGTCATTTCCGGGACGGCCGGGCCAATGACGCTCACCAGCCGCACCTTCGAGGACTATGGCTACATCAACTACGCCGTCGATCCCAACTTTGGCAACAGTCCTCTGACCTTGGCCGGGAGCGGCGTCTTCAAGGTCTTTGGCACCTTCGACTTCACCGCGGACGGCATGATCTCGGGTGGACCGAGCAGCAGCTTCGGCGTCTTCCCCAACGGCGTCGTCGTGAAAAGCGGCGGCAGCGGCACTTCGACGATCAGCGCACCGACGACCAATGACAACGCCATCCAGTCGTTCATCGGCACCATCGAGCTGGCCGGGGATGGCACGCACCACGGCGCCTTCATCCCCGACACCGGCGCGACGATTGCCTTCGCTGCCCCCAACACGACGCTCGTCAACGCCGCGGTATTCGGCGGCGGCAACATCGCCTTCCTCGGCGGGAGCAACTCGGACGTCGACGCCTTTTACGACATCGGCGGAACGACGTCGATTGCGGACGGGTCAGTCACGTTCGAGTCGGATGCCCAGACGACGGACTTTCTTTTCAACGGCGACGGCTCGCTCGGCCTCATCGGCAGTTTCTTCATGACCGGAACCGGCACCTGGTCGGCTGGCACCATCCAGTTCGATGACGGCGAGTTCGTCGTTGCCGATGGCGCGACGCTGACCATCGACGCCGCCAACGGCAACCCCACGCTCGACACCGCGGTCATCGAAAACTTCGGCACCATCAACTACACCGCGGGAACGGTGCTGGCCGGCCGCGTCCGCAAGCCGGTCAAGGCGCTCTTCGCCTCGGGCAATTTCCTGCAACTGATGAACAACTCCGCGATCTTCAACGACGGCCTGTTCGATATCCAGACCGATGCACCGATCGTCAGTACGTCGTTCGTCATCGGCGATTCGTTGAAACCGGGCCAGAACCGCCGCCGCACCGCCAAGGCCACCTCGCTCCGCCCGATCACCACCGCGCGCGGCCGCGTCATCACGCACCGCGCCCGCACCACGGGCGTCCACGCGTCCGAATGCATCTGCAGCTTCGGCAACGACATCGAGAACTTCGTCACGCTGCAGAAATCGGCCGGAACGGGCACCACCGACTTCGGCCCTGCCTTCTTCAATTTCGGGTCGTTCCAGCCGCAATCCGGAACGCTGCACTTCCTCGACGTCGCGGAGCAGGATGACCCCTCCGTTCCTTCCGCGCCGGTTCCCACCACGATCCTCGGTCCCGGCCAAATCAGCGCCGACGACGATTTCGTCGTGAACTTTGGAACGCTCACCGGCGCCGGCACCATCACCGGCGACGTCTACAACTCCGGCGAGATCAAGCCGGGAACCGAATCGACGATCGGCGCCATCAACATCACCGGCAATTACACGATGGGGGTGGCCACCACTCCCGGAACGCTGAGCATCAAGATCGCCGGACCGGGTGCCGGCCAATTCGATCAGCTCAACGTCACCGGCACGGCCTCGCTCGACGGCACGTTCAACGGCTCGTACATCAACGGATTCACGCCATCGACCGGCACCATCGACTGGCCGGTCCTCACGTACGCCGATCACGGCACGAGCCAGTTCACCACGGTGAATCCGCCGGCGGCGAACGTCACGCACACCTACAACGCCACCTCGTTCGATCTCATCGCCGTCACCGCGCCGACCGCCGACGTCCAGATCACCAACAGCGGTCCGTCCAGCGCCAACGCCGGCAACACGCTGACCTACACCGTCAACGTCTCCAACCTCGGGCCCGATCCGACCGGCGGCGCCATCACCGTCATCGATTCGTCGACCGGCGGCGCGACGCCGGTCGGAGGAACGGCTCCGAGCGGATGGACGTGCAGCATCGTCAGCGGCTCCGTCCAGTGCACCACCACCTCGACCACGCTAGCCAGCGGTGGTTCGCTGCCGACGCTCACCTTCACCTGGACTGCGCCCGCGTCGACGGCAAGCGTCGTCAACACCGCCGCCGTCCAGCCGAACGTCGTCGCCGATCCGGTTGCATCGAACAACAGCGCCAGCGTCACCACCAACGTCGGTCCGCAGGCCAACCTCGCCATCACCAAGACCGTCGTTTCGCCGGCGCCGCCTGCACCGGTCAATCCCGGCCAGAACATCACCTACTCGATCGTCGTCCAGAACAACGGGCCGTCGACCGCAAACGGCGTGACCGTCTCCGATCCGACGCCGACCGGAATCGCCTTCCTCTCCGTCACCGGCTCGACCTGCACCTCCTTCCCGTGCTCGATCGGAACGCTCACTGCCGGCCAGTCGGTCACGCTGACCTCGATGTACAACGTGCCGACCTCGTACTCCGGCGGTCCGATCGTCAACACCGCCAGCGTCACGGCAAACGAAGGCGATCCGAACATTGCCGATAACCAGTCGACGACGACGACGAATGTCGGCGCGGCCGCGGACGTGGCCATTTCCAAGACCGGCCCGCCCGCCGTCACGCTCGGGCAGAACATCACCTACACGATTTCCGTCGCGAACTTCGGTCCGGCCGGAGCCAGCGGGGTCACCGTCTCCGACACGACACCGACAGGTCTCACGCCGGTCTCCGTCACCGGCGGCGGTTGCACGGCGTTCCCGTGCTCCATCGGCGCGCTCGCCGTCGGACCCCCGGTCACCATCACCGCCACCTACAACGTGCCGGCCAACTTCAGCGGCCCGTCGCCCATCCTCAACACCGCCACGGTCACCTCGGCCAGCGATCCGAACTCGGGTAACAACTCCGCGACTGCCTCGACCACCGTCACCTCGCAGGCGGACCTCGGCATCACGAAAACCGGTCCGGCCTCCGTCGCTCTCGGATCGAACATCACCTACACGATCAACGTCACCAACACGGGCGCGCTGGCAGCGGCGAACACGTTCGTCTCCGATCCGACGCCGGCCGGCCTCACGCCGGTCTCCGTCAGCGGTGGCGGTTGCAGCGCCTTCCCCTGCGCCGTCGGCACGATCAATCCCGGCGGCTCGGTCGTCATCACCGCCGTCTTCAACGTGCCGCCCGGCTTCGCATCGCCATCGGTCACGAACACGGCCACCGTCAGCACGTCGTCTAGCGAATCGAATCTCGCCAACAACAGCGCCACGGCCGTGACGCCTGTCTCCGGAACCGGCATCGCCGATCTGAGCGTGCTCAAGGCCGGTCCGGCGCAAGCTGCGTTCAACGACGTTATCGACTTCGCCGTGATCGTCACCAACAACGGACCGGGCACCGCGACCAACGTCGTCATCTCCGATCCGACGCCGTCGAACCTCGTCTTCGTCAGCAATTCCGGCGGTTGCACGACGCCGTATCCGTGCGTCATCCCGTCGCTCGCCACCAACTCGCAGGTCTCCGTGACGAGCCGCTACCGCGTGACCGCCGATACCGGCACGATCGTCAACACGTCGACTGTTAGCAGCTCGGCCAGCGATCCTGTGCCCGGCAACAACTCCTCGTCGTCGACGGTCAAGATCGTGAAGCCGGCAACGTGTCCGCAGGCGCCGGCTCTGAACGCGCCGATTTCCGGAACCGTCAGCTCGCCGATCGCCTTCACCTGGACCAGCATTCCTGGCGCGACGTACGTCGTCTCGATCACGAGCGGCAACACCACGCAGACCATTTCGACGAACACCAACTCCACGACGCAGAGCCTCCCGAACGGCGCCTACACCTGGAGCGTGCAGGCGAACGGTCCGAACGGCTGTCAGGCTACGAGCAGCTCGTCATCCTTCACTGTTTGCAACGCTCCCGGCACGCCCGTTCCGAGCGTCGTCGGCGTCACAACGACCGGCCAGACTTACAAAGTCGAGTGGACACCGATGGAAGGGACGACGCTGTACGAGCTGCAGGAAGCGGCGGATGCCGCGTTCACCAATCCGTTCGTGATCGCAGTGCCCGGCACCTTGCAGCCGTTCACGAAGAACGTGAATGCTCCGACCACGTTCTTCTACCGCGTTCGCGCCCTGGACGGCTGCAATCCGACCCCCGGCGCATTCTCCAGCGCCGCTCCGATCGTCATCATTCCCACGCCGCCGCTCGGCACGCTCAACATCAACATCCCCGTGCCCGCCGGCAGCAAGACGCCGGTCTCGTTCCCGATTCACGTCCCGGGTCTGCCCAACATCACCACGTCGTTCATCGCCACGGTCGACAAGCCGTGGCTGAGCGTCACGCCGTCGAACGGGATCATGCCGCCCGAAGGCCTCAACTTCACCATCTCCGCCGATCCGAGCTCGCTGTCGGACGGCACCTGGACCGGCACCGTCATCATCGTCTACGGCTCCAGCGGCGTGAGCGGCAAGCAGGCGCTGGACGTCGCGCCGAAAACGTCCATCCCGATCTCGATCAGCCTCACGTCGCCGGTCAGCCCCGGCACGCTCACCGGCCCCGCGGCGACGGCGGTGGTCATCCCCTCCGTCGGCCATCTGCCCGGCTTCAGCTCGCAGTGGCAGAGCGACATCCGCATCGCCAACGTCGCGTCTACGTCGAAGAAGGTCCAGCTCACGTTCAGCTCCGGCAGCGCGACGTCACTGGCGGTGAAGCAGACCACCGTCGGCATCGACGCCGGCGGAACGGTCGCCTTCGACGACATCGTCCGCAACTGGTTCGGCGTCGGCGCGATGAACGACTCCTCGAACGGCGTCCTCACCGTGCAGCCGCTCGATTCGACGGGCAAGCCCGACCTGAGCATTTCCAAGGCCACGATCGCCTCGAGCCGCACGTTCAACACCTCGGCCCTCGGCACGCTCGGCCAGTTCATCCCGGCCGTCCCGATCGCGAGCTTCATCAGCAAGCTGCCCGGAGCCGCGTCGATTCTCGCGCTCCAGCAGATCGCGCAGACCGACACGTTCCACACGAACCTCGGCCTGGTCGAAGCGACCGGCAAGTCGGCCTCCGTCCTCGTCAGCGTCTTCAACGGCGCGGGCAACAAGGTTCTCGACGTCCCGCTCACCCTCGCCGCCGGCGAACAGCGCCAGCTCAACGGATTCCTCGGCAACGCCGGCCTGTCTCTGGCCAACGGCCACATCGAAGTCGCAGCCGTCAGCGGCGACGGCAAGGTCACCGCCTACGCCTCGGTCATCGACAACCGCACCACCGATCCGCTGCTCGTCTCCGGCGTCCCGCTCAACGGCCCCGGAGCTACACGTTTTGTCATCCCCGGCGTGGCCAGCCTCGATACCGGCGCGACCTGGCGCAGCGACGTCCGCATCTTCAACAGCAGCCCATCGCCGCAGACGACGACCCTGACGCTCTACCCGACCGGCAATCCCTCGGCCAGCGTGTCGCAAACGGCGACCATCCAACCCGGCGAAGTGAAAGCGCTCGACGACGTCGTCCACTCCACGTTCAATCTGACGAACACCGGCGGCGCCCTCCACGTGACCACCGCCACGACCGTGCCGTTCATCGTCACCGCCCGCACGTTCGACGACACCGCCGCCGGAACCCTCGGCCAGTTCCTGCAAGCCGTGACGCCCGCGGATGCCGTCGGCAACGGCGACCGCTCCCTCCAACTCCTGCAACTGGAAGACTCCCCCCGCTATCGCACCAACCTCGGCCTAGCCGAGGTAACCGGCAAACCGGCCACCGCGGAAGTAACCGTCGTCCTCCCGGACTCCAAGGTGGCGCCGAAAGTCCAAATCCCGCTAGCCGCTTTCGAATACCGCCAGTTCTCCATCATCAGCAGCCTCGGATTGGGCAACGTCTACAACGCGAGAATCAGCGTCCGCGTCATCGACGGACAAGGAAAAGTCACCGCATACGGATCAGTCATCGATCAGAAAACGCAAGACCCGACATTCGTGCCCGGGCAGTAGGCCTCCGCAGTTCCCGCTGAGCGCAGCGAAGCGTCTGGAAGTTTCAGGCGCTTCGCGAGCGCGTACCGGCGCATTTCTGCTCCGTGACGCCGCCGCCTTCACCGGCGCGTGACGACGTAGAGGCAGAGTCGTCCTACGTCGTCTCTGATCGCTCGATGAACGAGTGTGAGATGCCGCTTCCGCAAATGGTGGTAAGAAATTGACTTCTGTGTCCCTCTCAATATTCGAATACGCGAGAGCCGATTACGTCCGCTCCTAATACTCCATAATCGGTTCTTTTTTTCTTGCGCTAGAAAGGAGTTCCACTTGCGCCTTCCTGTTGGGGTTTGTTGTTCCATCGTAGTTATCCTCATGCTTTCAACCCATGACCGTGCTGCGTTTGCACAAGCGCCTACGACTCTGGCTGAATTCAAGGCGATCATAGATCAGGCGTCGGCAACCGCTCTGGAAGTCAAGAAAGTCGACGAAAAAATGGCGGATGCTGTCGAACGCGGGAAAGAGCTCGTGGAACGAAAGAAACGACATGACGCGAATCGATGCACATATCCCGATGGTCAGCGTGAAAAATGCGATTGGTACGAAGCCGAAAGGCGCACGCTCGACGAGCAGAGTTCAGCAATTCTGAAGGAATTCGCCGAGTATGAAGACCAAAAACGAGATCTAGTCGGCGGCTTTCGCATTCTTATGATGAAGCTTCGCGTTGCGAAAGTTATCGGACGACTGAAAGAATGGGTGGACAACGATGTAGCCCCATGCCCGCTAAAACCGAGTCTCTATGCCGCTGTCGCCTGCTTGGACGCAGCCTGGGAAAATCATCCTTGAATGGTGATACCGCGGTCGTCACGGACCATTCTCGTTCGCTCATCAACGAGGGACCTCACCACGATGCGCGATGTCAAGCAACCGTCCGACTAAGCGACGACGTTTTTCTCCGTCTTCGCGTCGAAGAGGTGCATCGCGTCGATGTCCACGCTCATCGAAATCGTCTCGCCGGCGCGCGGCGTGAGCGTCGGTTCGAAGATCGCCACCAGTTTCGATTCGCCGCTGCTGGCGTAGACGATTGTTTCGTGTCCGATTGGTTCGACGACGTCGACGGTTGCGGTGATTGGGCCGTTTGTCGCGTGGTGGAGGTGTTCGGGGCGGATGCCGAGGAGGACGGACTGGCCTTCGGAGACTTGAAACTTTGGCGGGAGCGGTAGGGAGAAGGATGACGTTCGCAAGGTGCCGTTGGAGACCGTCGCGGCGATCAGGTTCATCGGCGGTGTTCCGATGAACTGGGCGACGAAGGCGTTGGCGGGTGATTCGTAGACTTCGCGCGGGGTGCCGACCTGCTGGATTTTTCCTTCGCGCATGACGGTGATGCGGTGGCCCATGGTCATCGCTTCGACCTGATCGTGCGTGACGTAGACCGAGGTTGTGCCGAGGGTGGCCTGGAGTTTCGTGATTTCGGCGCGGGTCTGGACGCGGAGCTTCGCGTCGAGGTTCGAGAGCGGCTCGTCGAAGAGGAAGACGGCGGGCTGGCGGACGATGGCGCGGCCGACGGCGACGCGTTGGCGCTGTCCGCCGGAGAGATCCTTCGGTTTGCGATCGAGCAAGTGGGACATGCCTAGGATTTCGGCGGCCGAGGCCACGCGCTTCGCGCGTTCGGGCGCCGGAACCTTGCGCATGCGCAGACCGAACTCGAGGTTCTCGCGCACGCTCATGTGCGGATAGAGCGCATAGCTTTGAAAGACCATGGCGATGTCGCGGTCCTTCGGCGCGAGGTCGTTGACCACGCGTCCGCCGATCGAGATCGTCCCGGCGCTGACCTCCTCGAGACCCGCGATCATGCGCAACGCGGTCGACTTGCCACATCCCGAGGGGCCGACGAGCACCATCAGCTCGTGGTCTTTGACGTCGAGGTTGAGGTGCTCGATGACGGAGACATCGCCATACCGCTTGGCCACTTCGTTGAAGGTCACGCCGGACATGGCGTTAGGGTAGCGGAAAAGGGGTATCGGCTGTCAGGGGAGCTCAACAGCGCAATGTGGCAGGCCGCTCGCAGTAAACAGGCTCATGCTGTCCCGTCCGCGCAAGCCGTTGCTCATCGTCCCGATCCGCGACCGGCGTCAACGCCGCCGCATCCTGACGATCCGGAATTGCGCGATCTCGATGCTGTCGGTTGCCGTGATCTTCGCGGCGGTTTCGATTTACAACGAGGCCCGCCACGCGCCGGCGGGGGAGTACGGCCGCCTGTTCGGCAGTCAGGTGCCCGCGACGAATACCGCCATCTCGCGCAAGGTGGACGTCGTCAAGGAAGGTCCCGTCGATGATCAGCGCGCCGCCGATCCGATGCTGATCGCGCCGGCCGCGCGCGAGCAACTGCTGATGGCGAATACGAATGTCCCTGCCGCCACGCCTTCGCCGCAGACGGTGACCGTGCCGGTCGCCGCGCCGGTTCCCGCGCCGTCAGCAATCGGGAACGTCAGCGGTCACGGCACGACGATCGTCGGCGACGGCAATGGAGTGTCGATCGTGCACGCATCGACGTCGTCGACCGCCGCGCGGCCTGTGCTTTCGGGCGGGATTTTCAAGCAGCAGTAGCGCGTCAATCCTTCCCTTCCGCCTCCTCGCGCGGATTCCATTTGCCGTCGCGGCGGCCGGGGCTTGCGGGCGGCGGTTGGTCCGCGCCGAGGTTGTCGGAGCGGATGTCGGCTTTCACGAAATTCTCGGGCGGAACGGGCGAGCCGGAGAGGCGGCGCAGCATGGCCAGTTGTCCGGCATGCGTCATCGCGTCGGAGAACGGGCCCTGGAGGATCGATTCCGGTGTTGCGCCGGCGAAGGTCTCGCCGGCCGCGAGCCGCGTGCCGAGGTCTTCGAGCATGGCGTGGAAGCGGGCGATCTCGCTTTGCATGTCGGGCAGCGGATCGGCCTTGTACGTGCCGCCGATGAGGAACGTGCGGGCGTAGCCGAGGACGCTGGTCATGTGGCGCAGCAAATCCTTTGGCGTGCGCACGCCTTCGCCGGCGTGGAACTCGGCGAACGACTCGGGCGCATCGCGAAGCGCTTTCTGCGTGCGATAGGCGAGTGCGGCCAGGAAATGGCGAAGCAGATCGCGCGTCTTCGAATCCATCGAGAGATCGTACGACATGGCAGAATGCGCGCGCATGTCGCAGGCCATCACCTTTGGTACCGACGGCTGGCGCGCCGTCATCGCGGATGGATTCACGTTCGACAACGTGCGCCGCGTGAGCGACGCCATCGCCGTCGCCGCGCGGACGCTGCAACCGCCGGGCGGCATCGACCGCAACGCGCTCGTGGTCGGATTCGACCGGCGATTTCTCTCGCGCGAATTCGCCGTCCTCGTCGCGGAGACATTGAAAGCCGCCGGCTTCCGCGTCGTCCTCTCGAATGCGCCGACGCCGTCGCAGACGATCTCCTTCACCGCCTGGCGTCGCAAGCTCCTCGGCGGCGTCGTCGTCACCGCCAGCCACAATCCCGCGAAGTACAACGGACTCAAATTCAAAGCTTGGTACGGCGGATCGGGACTGCCGGAAATGTACGCCGCGATCGCGGGCGCCCTCGGACGATCGTCCCCGCGCGAAGGCGGTTCGATTGAAGAATCCGATCTGCTCGACGACTACGTCTCCGCGTTGCGCGCGCAGGTGGCTGTCGCGAAAACGGTTCGCATTCTCCACGATCCAATTCACGGCGTTTCCTCCGGCCTTCCGTCGCGCATCCTCGGCACCGACGTGGCCACGATCCGCGGCGAGATCAATCCCTCATTCGGCGGCGTGAATCCCGAACCGATCGCCGAGAACCTCGCCGCGTCGATGGCGGCGATGAACGGCGATTACGACCTCGCCATCTGCAACGACGGCGACGCCGACCGCCTCGGCATCCTCGATGAAAAGGGCGCATTCGTTTCGCCGCAGAAAATCATCGCCCTGCTCGCGCTCTACCTCGTGCGCGAGAAAAAACTGACCGGCGAAATCGTGAAGACGTTCTCGACGTCGCGCCTCGTGGAGAAGGTCGCGCGCGCTCTCGGCAGCGGTTTTACAGAAACGGCCATCGGCTTCAAGTACGTGGCCGACCTCATGCTCGCGCGAAACATCCTCATCGGCGGCGAGGAAAGCGGCGGCATCGGCTTCGGTCACTTTCTCCCCGAGCGCGATGGCATCCTCTCCGGCCTGCTCGTCGCCGAGTGCGTCGGCCATTACGGCAAGCCGCTGTCGGCGATCGTCGATGCGATGGATTCGGAGTTTGGCGCGCTGCACTACGACCGCCGCGATCTGAATCGTCCGATGGACGTCTGCGCGCGGCTGATCGACCGCGTGAAAGCGGGCGAGCTCGACACGGCATTCGGTCCCGGCTTCGCAAATCGCGAAGAAAAAGACGGCGTGAAGATGAACTTCGATGATGAGTCGTGGATCCTCTTCCGCAAGTCGGGGACGGAGCCGATCATTCGGATCTACTGCGAGAGTCCGTCCGCGGCGAGGGTGAGTTCGATGCTCGACACGGCAGTGCGTGAGTTGGACAGGCGTTGAACCACAGAGGCACAGAGGACACAGAGAAACGCGTTTGGCGCATCGCGACTTACGCAATCGTGGTCGTCTGGATCCTGGCGATGGCGCGGCTGTTCATCGCCGACGTCTGGGACGAGACGAGCGCGCTGGTCGTCTTCGGTGACGCGCATCAGAACGCGATGCAAATCGTGGCGATGATTCTGAAAACGCCGCTGCCGTTCTGGCGTCCCATTCCGACGATCTTCGCCGCGTTGACCATGCATGCGCTGCCGGCGAACGTGGCCTGGCCGGTCCTGCGAATCGTCAACATGTTGATGATTCTCGGAGCGGTGGCGTTGCTGGTTCGCGCGGTGACGAATTGGGCGGGACGCGACGACCGCCGCGATTTTTTCTTCGTCCTCGCTACGCTCTTCTCCGCCGGTGCAATCATCGTGGCCGGCTGGTTCGCGAACATCTTCGACGCCTCGGTGCTCCTCCTCGCCGCATGGGGACTGCTTCTGGTCACGCGCCGCTGGTTCCTCGAAGCCGGCTTCGTTTTCGGATTCGCGTTTTTCTTCAAGGAAACCGCGGCCATGGTCTTGCCGCTGCTCCTGATCCTCGTCGCCATCGATCGCATCAAACTTCGCGACGCCATCAGGATCGCCATTCCGACGATCAGCGTCGGCATCCTCTACTTCGTGTTGCGCAGTCTCGTCGTGCCATTCGGATCGGCCGCCGACACGCATCAATTTCAACTGTCGATGATTCTCCCGACCGCGAAGGGGCTCGTCGAAAGCTACTGGCGCGAAACGCTCTGGGGTTCGCCGGGCATCCTCGGCTACATCGTCTTTGCCTTTTCGCTCGCCGCCATGCGCACCTGGCGCGCGCGCGCCGCGTTCGTCGCGTATGCCGGCGCGGCGGTCGTCCTGTATCTATCGATGTTCGCCTCGTACCAGGGACATGACCTCATTCACTATCTGATGTTCGTTCCGCGGCTCTACTTCATTCCGGTCACGCTCATGCTTTTCGTTTTCGCCGTCGACCGGCGCTGGTGGGCGGTCGCCATTCTCGCCATCCCGTTGCTCATCGGCGCGATCGGCACGTACACGCGCTACGAGCGTTTCCAGCGCAGCTATCGAAATGTCTATCGCTACGCGGCAACGGCGGCGAAGCCGGTGAGGATCGACTGCGCCATGAAGCCGCTGCACGATCCGCGGCGCGGCCTCGAAATCGGCGATTTCCCCGATGCGCCGATGAAGCTCGATCCCGTAAATGGGCTGCTTGTTAAGAAGCAGCCTTGAACCGCTCCCGAATCGTCGCCTTCGGCGGCGGCGCCGGCCACACCTTCAGCACGCGCAGCATCCAGTGGTCCGTCACTTTGCTGCGGAAAAAGAACTCGTGCTCCCACTCCACCTCGGCCATCGTCAGGATGCACTCGACCATCTCTTCGTGTCCGCAGTCGCGCGCGAAAATCGCAGCGTCTTCGTATTCGACGATGTTGCCCCGCTCCAGCCGTCCCGCGCCGTACATCGGCGCGAACCAGCCGCCGACCAGACAGAACGCGCCGATCGCGCGGCCGATGCACCAGAAAATGATTTCGCGGATGCGGCTCGGTTTCCCGCCGAGCTGTTGCAGCAGTCCGCCGACCAGCTCGCGGTGATGCCATTCCTCCGCTTCGATCTGCTTGATCCGTTCGCGATCGGGACCCGGCCGCACGCTGTGCCAGTGACCTCGGTACGCGTAGCCGGCCGCCAGCTCCCCCGAGTACGCGCCCTGCAGTTGGCGGAGGAGTTTGGCGCGCGCGTCGGACGTCATTCGCGCGGATTGTAGCCGTGTATGATTCCGCGCCGATGGAGCACGAGACCGCGTTCGTTTTTCCGGGGCAGGGGAGTCAGTACTCGGGCATGGGCAAGGACGTCGCCGACGCCTTTCCGGCCGCGCGCCGCGTTTTCGATGACATCGATGCCGCGCTTGGATTCCCGATTTCGCAACTCTGCTTCGAAGGGCCCGACGAGCAACTCAAGCTGACTGAGAACACGCAGCCGGCGATTCTCGCCGTCTCGTCCGCGATTCACGCCGTGCTCGAAGAACGCGGCGCGACTCGCCGCGACGTCGTGGCCGGTCACTCCCTCGGGGAGTACAGCGCGATCGTCAGCGTCGGCGGATTGACGCCCGCCGAGGCCGCGCAGATCGTGCGGATGCGCGGGCGTTTCATGCAGGACGCCGTCCCCGCCGGCACCGGCGGCATGGCCGCGCTGATCGGCCCCTCGGCCGACGAAGCGCGCGCGATCTGCGAAGAAGCAGCCGAGGGCGATGTGCTGTCGGTCGCGAACATCAATGCGCCGGGCCAGATCGTCATCGCCGGAACGAAAGCGGCCATCGATCGCGCCATCGTCGTGGCCAAAGCGCATGGTGTTCGCCGCGCATTACCGCTGCCGGTCTCCGCGCCCTTCCATTGCGAACTGATGAAACCGGCCGAGGAGCGGCTGCGGCCACTACTCGAAGAAGCGAACTTCAAAGATCTCTGGATGTCGCTCGTCTCGAACGTCGACGCCTCGCCCATCGGCACCGCTACCGCGGTCCGCAACGCGCTCGTGCGCCAGGTCGCATCGCCCGTGCGCTGGGTCGAATCCGTGCAGAAGATGATCGCGATGGGCGTGAAACGCTTCGTCGAAGTCGGACCAGGCAACGTGCTGACGGGACTGATCAAGCGCATCGACTCCTCGGTCGAGTTGATCAACGTGTCCGACGTCCCGTCGATCGAAAAATTTGTGGAGAGCGCGCGATGAAGATCGATCTCACCGGCCGTACTGCCCTCGTCACCGGCGCCTCGCGCGGCATCGGCGAAGCGATTGCGATGCGGCTTGCCGAAACCGGCGCGCTGGTCCTCTGCGCGGCGCGCAATCTCGAACAGGTTGAGCGCGTCGCCGCATCGATCACCAGCGCCGGCGGCAATGCTCGCGCGGTGCAGCTCGACATCACCAGCGGCGACGTTCGCGAGCGCATCAAGTCGCTCATCGAGGAGCAGCCGATCGATATCCTCGTCAACAATGCCGGCATTACCGACGACGATCTCTTCATCCGCATGAAGCCGGAGGCGTGGACGAGCGTGCTGCGGACCAACCTTGATTCCGCGTTTCACATCACGCAGGAAGTGGTCAAGAAGATGATCCGCGCGCGCTGGGGCCGCGTGATCAACATCTCCTCGATCGTCGGCCTCTCCGGCAATCCCGGCCAGGTGAATTACGCGGCGTCGAAAGCCGCGCTGATCGGCTTCACGAAATCGCTGGCGCTCGAAATCGGATCGCGCAGCGTCACCGTCAACGCCATCGCGCCCGGATTCATCCAGACCGCGATGACCGACGCCATGACCGACGAGGCCCGCAAATCGCTCGAAGGCCGCATCGCCCTCCACCGCCTCGGCACCCCCGACGACATCGCCTACGCAGTCGCGTTCTTGGCTTCCGAACAAGCCGGCTACATCACCGGCACGGTGCTCAACGTGAGCGGCGGCTTGTACACGTAACCCGACCGGCAGCGAGACGCAGCCGGTCCAGCCGGCGGGGACGCCAGCGTTCCATCGCGTGTGCACGGTTCAGCGCGAAGCGCCGGAGCGCTGGCGTCTCGCCGGCTGGCCTGGCTGCGTCTCGCTGCCAGGCTTACGTGCATCCGCGCCGCGTCACCACGCGTGCGGCGTGTTTCATCGCGCAACCCCAATCGTGCAGGCGTGAATCGAGCCGCGCGATTTCGAACTCGGCGATGAAGAACTCTTCGACCGGCCGCGCGTACGACAAAAATCGCGTCCGGCTCAACACCAGTTGCGATTGATGACACTCGATTGCCGCGCGTTTCTTCGCAGCCTCTTCAGCATTCAGATCGAGACGAAATGACAGCCGCTCGTGCGGCTGATGACCGTGGATGACGTACGTGACGACGTCGAGTCCCTTCGCAACGTCGTGCGCAAACCACCCGATGGCGCGGTGGTCGGGGTGGAGATCGAATGCCGAGGGAACCACGACAAGCGACGGAGCAAAGGATTTGATCGAAGCCGCGATCGCATCGCGAACTCGCAGATCGCGGCGCCGCGCCATCGTCGTCAGCAGGCGATCGGGATAGCCGAGAAAGATCGATTGACTCGCAGGCACGCCGAGCGTCGCCAGCGCGCGGCGCGATTCCTCGCGCCGCAGCGCGCCCCATTCCGCGCGGTCGGCATCGCTCACGCGAACCTTCTTTTTCAGATAGCGCACCGGCCAGGGATTGTTGTCGCCGTCCGTGACGACGATGACGCACACCTCGGCGCCGGCAGCGATGGCGCGCTGCAGCAAGCCGCCGGCAGCGATCGATTCATCATCCGGATGCGGCGCAATGACGAGCGTGCGGTTCAGGTCCATCAGAAGTCGAGATCGCGCAGGTGGAACGGCGAGAAGCCGCGCCACCACGCCGGAGCCCAGAGGCAGGCCAGCCGCTCATCGGGGCCGCCGATCGCAAACTTGAACGTGTGCACACCCGCGGCCAGCTCGCGCGCTTCGCGGTACGGCGTGCCGTCGAGCAACCCTCGCGGCGAGCCGTTCGCGCCGATGATGACGTACTTGCCCGGGATGGCGATGCGGAACGAACCGTCGGCCGCAATCCACTGCCCCGACGCGCGCAGACGCCCGAGGTTGAGGAAGTTCGCGTCCATGAAGCCGCGGGCGCGGTCCGGCCACTGCGGTCCGTCGGCCTGCGCCACGTGACACCTCTCGCGCACGAGATCCTCGGGGACCGTGTCGGGGATGAGGCCCGCCACGATGGCATTACGGGTGATGAATTCGAGGATGAAGTAGTACGGCCGGCGGCGATAGATCGTCTCGCCTTTGTAATCCATCACCGGCTCGCCGGGCCGCGTCAGGTTCAGCACCTGACGCTCCATGGTGATGAACTCGCGCGTCCGGTTCCGGAGCCATTCCGCGTAATAGCCGACGCCGATCAGGCAAACGATCATCAGCGCGGCGAGGTTCCTCGCAAAGTGCGGACGCCGCACCAACGCGGCCACGGCGAAGATCGATGCGAACGGAAGGAACGGCAGAAAATCGCGCGGCGAGATCAGGATCCAGAATCCGCAGAGCGTGCTGAAGAAGATCGCGGTGGCGACGGCGAAAAAGAAACGCGCATTCGTCGTCCCGTTCCGATGCCGCCACGCGATCCGCAGCACGACGATCATCAGCGGTACGTACAACAGCCGCGGCGTCCAGACCATGACCGGCGACCGCGTGACGGCCACGAGCTCGTTGAAGCGGAAGGCGCAGTCGATGAAGTTGCTCCACGCGCCGCGCGAGACAAAGTACCAGGCGATGATCGACGGAACGATGACGATTCCGGCCGCGACGGGGAGGATGTGCACGCGCTCTTCCCGCCGTCGCATCACATACGTCACGATCGCCGCGCCGGCGAGCGTGATGAGCAGCAGCGTCGTCTTCAACGAAACACCGAGCGCGCCGCCGAGGAGCAGGCCGGCGACGAAGAACGCCGCTGCCGACCGGCGCGACAGCACGAGTACCGTCACGGCCAGCATCCAGAACGCGTTCCAGAGATTGTCGGTACGGAACTCGATCGACTTCAGGAAGAACGGCGGCAGCACGTTGAGTAGCAGCACCGACCACATCGCGATGCGGACGTCATACAACCGCCGCGCGATCGCGAACGTCACGACGCTGACGATGATCCACAGCACGAGCATCGGCGCGCGCATGTAGAGCAGGATGTCCGGCCGCTCGCCGAGCGCGAGCAGCAGCGGCGCCATGGCCATGTGAAAGAGCGGCGCGTGGTTGTCGAAGACGTCTCGATACTGCAGCAGTCCCGCCGTCCATCCCCACACTACGTGCAGGTGCTGCGGCTCGTCGGAGTCGAAGCGGTAGTGAAAAAAAGCGATCGCCCGCATCGCCAGCGTCACCGCGGCGATGGCCATCGCGAGCAGCCGTTCCGAGCGCGAAATCGTCATCCTCGACCGGCCGCGGAGTCTATCCTCTCGACACCTGACGCCACCGTGAATAGAATCGCCATCCCCTGCGTTCTTCAGGGCCGCATCCCGATCGCCGTTGTAGCTCAGTTGGTAGAGCAGCTGATTCGTAATCAGCAGGTCAGCGGTTCAAATCCGCTCAACGGCTCCATGATGAAACCGAACCGAAGCCACTGGAAACAGTGGCTTTGTTTGTTTTGTGGTCAACGGCGTGTGGCCGGCTAGGTGGCAGTGCAGCGTTCAGTTGCGCGACCGCGAGCGGTTACCATCCTCGCGTGATTTCGTGGCGCCGTGGCGTGTTCCTCTTCGTTCTCATGCTCATGTGCGCGGCCTGCGCGCGGCGGGAACGGCAACCGCCTGTCATCGTCATTTCGATCGATACGTTGCGGGCGGATCACGTGTCTCCGCGCACGACCCCGCGGATCGATGCATTGGGGCACGACGGGGTTGTATTTCGGAACGCGTGGTCCCATTCGCCGCTGACGTTGCCTTCGCATCTGTCGGTGTTCACCGGGCTGCTGCCGCCGGAACATGGGGTGCGGGATAACGCGGGGTATCGGTTTGACGCGTCGGCGCATCGGACGTTGGCGGGGGTGCTGCGCGCGAATGGGTATCGCACCGGGGCGGCGGTGTCGGCGTATGTGTTGCGCGGCGCGACGGGGGTGTCGGCGGGGTTCGATGAGTATGACGATGCGATTGGGATAGTGGATGGGGCGCCCGTCGGCGCGCTGCAGCGGGCGGGGGAGGTTAGCGAGGGGATTGCGGAGAGGTGGATTGCGGGGCAGGGGGAGAAGCCGTTCTTTTTCTTTTTGCATCTGTATGAGCCGCATACGCCGTATACGCCTACCTACGAGGCTGACGTCGCGCATGCGGATCGGATCGTGGGGAAGTTCCTCGACTTTCTGCGGACGCGCGGTTTGTACGATCGCGCGGTGATCGTTCTGCTGTCCGACCATGGCGAGGGGTTGATGGATCACGGCGAGCAGGAGCATGGGGTGTTGCTGTATCGCGAGTCGCTGCAGGTACCGTTGATCGTCAAGCCGGCGGGGGCGCGGGAGCATCGCGTGGTCGATGCGCCGGTCGGGTTGATCGACGTCATGCCGACGATTCTTGAGCTCGCCGGATGTCCGGCGCCGCGTACCCGAGGGCGGTCGCTGATGAGTGCGAGTGCGGCGGCGCCGCTCTACTCCGAGTCGCTGTACGCGCGCATTCATTTGGGGTGCGGCGAGTTGCGGTCGATCGTTGATGGCGATCGGCATGTCATCGATGGGGCGCATGGCGAGGTGTACGACGTAAAGAGCGATCCGAGCGAAAGAACGAACGTCATCGACCGCGAGCGGCGCGCGTATGCGAATGCGCGGACTGCGATCGCGCAGGTCGGGGGCGCATTCGTTACTCCCGACGCGATCGATGCGGAGGAGGCGAAGAAGCTGGCGGCGCTGGGGTATGTGAGCGGGGGGAGCGACAGTGGCGCGGCGACGCGCGATCCGCGCGAGTGTCTCGGCGATCTGGCGCGGTTGAAGGAAGTGGCGACGCTGAAAGGATCCGACGCGATCGCGCGGCTTGAGTCGATGCTGGCGGCGAATCCGCGCTGGAGCGACATCCGCGATCAACTCGGCGCCGCGTACGACGAAGCCGGCGATCATCTGCGCGCGGCGCGGTTGTACGAAGATGGGATTCGCGCCACGCCGCGGCTGGCGGGAGCATTCGCGCTGTCGGCCGCCTCGTCGCTTTTCGATGCGCATCGCTTTGATGATGCTGCCGCGCATGCGCACGCGGCAGAATCCACCGAACCCGCCGGCGCGCATCTCCTTCTCGGCGAGATCGCGCTTGCGCGCAATGACGTCGCGACCGCGGCGCGGGAGCAGAGCATCGCTGCGTCGTTTCGAAGCAGCCGAGGACATGCGATGTTCCTGGCGGCGCGAATTGCGGCGGCGCAGCATGACTTTGCGCGGGCCATCGATTTGTTAAGAGTGACCGACCAGGCGTGCCGCGAATCGGGCGAATCGCTGCCGCGCGGATTTCACTACGCTGCCGGCGACGCGCTGGCGCACATCGGACGCACTTCCGATGCCGAGCGCGAATTCGAGGCGGAGATCGCCGCCGATCCGCACGACGTCCAGCCGTACTCGGATCTGGCGCTGCTGCAGATCATGCGTCGCGATCGCGTGGCCGCGTTGCGGACGATCGATCGGATGGCGGCTGCGAATCCGAGCCGTGACACCTACCTCTTCGCCGCCGAAAGCCTCGAACGTTGGGGCGAGCACCAGGCCGCGACGCAGTGGCGGTTGAAGGCTCGCTGACCGTCGAAGACGCGTTTCCGGGTCGCTGGCTGAGCACAAGGGTCGCAAATTGATCCTCTAAATCGGGCTTTCTGGATCATAAACATACCCGCTGTCAGAGCTTATGGCCGTTAAGTCATTTGTTTTCAATGACGAGACAGATGGCTTAGCCGTTGCTCTTGCGCTGCCCACCTCATACAACCCCGGAAACGATTTGCAACGAAACGGAAAAGGGAAAAGACTGCATGAAGAAACTGCTCACGGCCACGCTCCTCTTAACGGCAACTCTCGCGTTCGCGAAAACCCCCACGGAAACCAAGATCAAGATTCACGACCAGGACGGCAACGGCAATCCGACCTTCGTCACGGGCGATATGGGCAAACTCGGCCCGGGCTCGGCTGACAAGGCCGCCAAGGACTTCCTGAAATCGCAGAAGGATCTGCTCAACCTCGCCGGGACGGAAGACTTCGACCTGCGCGGCGTCGAGAAGGATGCTCTCGGTCAGACGCACGTCAAGTTTCAGGAGACGATGAAAGGTCTCCCGGTTTTCGGCGCCGAATACATCGTTCACTCTGACGCCAACGGCAACGTGATCGGCATCAACGGTCACCTGGCAAAAGACGACGGGAAGCTTGCTCGCAATCCGAGTGTGGATGCGGTCAACGCCACGGCGCGGGCCGCGGCGCAGGCCGGCATCACCAACTTCCGCGCCCTCGGCGGATCGTCGCTGACCTACGTCATCAATGAGAAAGGCAACGCCTTCCTGGCGTGGATGACGCGCGTCGAGTATGCGAACGCGCAGGGTCCGCAGATCGACAAGCTCTTCGCCGACGCAACTACGGGCGATCTCGTTTTGACGGCGCCTGAGTACAAGTATGCGAAGAGCCGCCAGACCTACACGGCCAACAACGGCACGTCGCTTCCCGGCACGCTGCGCATCAGCGAGGGCGGTGCGCTCACCGGCGACACCGCGATCGACTCGGCGCACAACTACGCGGGCAGCGTGTACGACTACTACAAGAACGTTCACGCCCGCGACTCGTACGACAACGCCGGCGCGACGATCAAGTCGTCGGCGCACTACTCGACCAGCTACAACAACGCGTTCTGGAACGGCACGCAGATGGTCTACGGCGACGGCGACGGCTCGCAGTTCATCGCCCTCTCCCGCGCCCTCGACGTCGACGCGCACGAGCTGACGCACGCCGTCACCGAGCGCACCGCGAACCTGACCTATTCGAACGAGTCGGGCGCGCTCAACGAAGCGACCTCGGACATCCTCGGCAACTCCTGCGAGGCCTACACGCTGAACGGCGGCACGCCGAACGCGAACACGTGGAAAGTCGGCGAGGACATCTACACGCCGGGCACCTCGGGCGACGCGCTTCGCTACATGAACAATCCGACCGCCGATGGCTACTCGAAGGACTACTACCCGGAGCGCATCACCGGCACGGCCGACAACGGCGGCGTGCACGGCAACTCCGGCATCGCCAACCTGACCTATTACCTCATGGTCATGGGCGGACCGCACCCGCGCAGCAAGACCGCCGTCGTCGTCACGGCGCTGAGCAGCACGTCGTCGACGTCACTCAACATGGCGCAGAAGATCTGGTATCGCGCGCTGACGGTCTACTTCACGTCGTCGACGAATTTCCAGGGCGCACGCGTGGCGACGGTGCAGGCGGCCACGGACCTCTACGGAGCCGCGGCAGCAGCCACGGTGACCTCGGCATGGGACTGCGTGGCAGTTCCGGGCGGCTCGGGTGGCGGCGGCGGTGGCGTGACCACGTTGACCAACGGCGTGACCGTGACCGGTCTCTCCGGCGCGACGAACAGCTTCACCAACTACAAGATCACCGTTCCGACCGGCCAGACCCAGCTCAAGATCACGATGTCGGGCGGCACGGGCGACGCGGATCTCTACGTCAAGCGCGGCTCGCAGCCGACGCTGAGCGTCTATGACTATCGTCCGTATCTCACTGGCAACAACGAGACGGTGACCGTGACCAACCCGGTCGCGGGCGACTGGTACATCAGCCTCAATGGATACGCGGCGTACTCGGGCGTCTCGCTCAACGCGACGTACACCGGCGGTGGCGGCGGCGGTCAGTGCACGACCTACAGCGGAACGCTGTCGGGCACGGGCGCGTCGCAGATTCAGCCGAACGGTACGTACTACCAGACCACGGTCACCGGCACGCACAGCGGCGTGCTGACCGGACCGGCCAGCGGCGCGGACTTCGATCTCTATCTGCAGAAGTGGAACGGCAGCGCTTGGGCCAACGTGGCCCAGGGCATCAGCTCGACTGCCAACGAGAATGTCAGCTATGCCAATGGCACGGCCGGCTACTATCAGTGGAAGGTTGTGTCTTACAGCGGCAGCGGCAGCTACACGCTCTGCATCTCGCATCCGTAATCGAGTATCGGTCACCAACCGGCCCGCCGTGCGATCATGCGCGGCGGGCCTTTTTCTTATGAAACGATTTCTGTTCGTTCTGCTGATTGCGTTTCCCGCGCTGGCTGCGGATCAAGCGTCCGACGTCGTGAAGTACCGCCAGTCGGTGATGAAGGCGATGGGTGCGCACATGACGGCGATGTCGCTGGTGGTGAAGAAGCAGATCGCCGACCGGTCGCAGCTCGCCGCGCACGCCGCCGCCCTGCGCGACCTCAGCGGCGGTCTGCCGAAGTTTTTTCCACGCGGTACCGGCAGCGATAAGACGAAGACGGCGGCGAAGAACGAGGTCTGGCAGCGCTTCTCTGAATTCGAAGCTGGCTTCGCGAAGCTGCAGCGCGCAAGCAATTCGTTAGCCGATGCCGCAAGGCGCGGCGACGCGAGAGCGTTCGGTGCGCAGTTCGAGAACGTGGCCAATGCGTGCGCGGAATGCCATCGCACGTTCCGCGTCAAAGATACGGATTGATGTGGCACAGACTTCCGGCCATTTCCAAGACGATTCAGACTTCACGGAGGATCGGTGTGGCACAGACACTCTTGTCTGTGCTTTGGCAAGGTTCCGTGGCTGAGCCTCATAAGCGGTCATGAGAAGCCGGTTGTCTTTCTCAGTTCTCCCGAGCCTCACCAGCACAGACAAGAGTGTCTGTGCCACACTGGCTCTCCTTCTGTTGTTCATCCTCGGCTGCCATCATGAAACGCCTCGTGCGGCGGCGAAGAAGGCCGCCGAATCGGAATCGTTTGAATCGCTGCCTTCGCGCAATGCGTACGCCGGCTCCGCGTCGTGCAAGGAGTGCCACGAGAAAAATTACGAACGGTGGTCGCATGACTGGCACGCTCGCGCGCTGGCGCCGGCCGATCCGAAAAACGTGGCCGGCGATTTCGGCGGACGGCATTTCCACGGCGAGTCGAGCGAGGCATGGATGTCGCGCAAGGGCGACGCCTTCGTCATGCGCACGCGCAACCGGCAAGGTCAACTAGCGGACTATCCCGTGTCGTGGGTCATCGGCGGCAAGCGGATGCAGGACAGCCTCACCGTCATGCCTGACGGGCGCTGGCAGGTGCTGCCGGTCTACTTTCACGTCACCGGCGGCGGCGCGTGGGTCGATTACAACGAGGCCAAACAGGGACACGTCACGCCCGATCATCCGTTCTTCTGGACCAACTTCCGGCGCACCGCGAACAAGGAATGCCTCGAGTGTCACGCCACCGGCATCGACGTCCGCTACGACCGCGCAGCGCACACGTGGTCGACGGAGCTGACCGATCCCGGCGTAGCCTGCGAGGCTTGCCACGGACCGGGCGCGCGTCACGCCGAAACCAAGGACAAGCGCGACATCGTCCGCGCCGATCACATCGACAATCCATTGGCCCTCTCGATCTGTGCGCGCTGTCACGGTCCGCGCGATCCGCTCTTTCCGTTGCTCGACGCGAAAGATCAGTTCCGTCCCGGGGAGCGCTACGACGATCGCTATCAGGGGCTGGTCATCACCGACGGCACCGAGCGCTCCGGCGAGTACTTCAGTGACGGACGTCCGAGCAGCTCGACGTTTGAAACGCAGGCGCTGCTGCAGTCGCGCTGCTATCGAATCGGCGGCGCGACCTGCCTGACCTGCCACACCGCGCCGCATGCCGAAGAGCACGGCGATATGGAGCTGAAGCCGGGCGCGCGCGATGCCTCGTGCCGCACTTGCCATGCGGCGATTTCCGCACAGGCTACGGCGCACACGCATCACAAGAACGCGACCTGCCTCGATTGCCACATGCCGAAAGTTCTGACCGGCGTTCTCGACAAATTCGCCGATCACTCCATCGACGTTCCGAACATTCGGAACACGATCGCGCACGGCGTGCCGAATGCGTGCGGCGTCTGTCATCGCGACCGATCCACCGGCGCGCTGGCGGCATCGCTCGACGCGTGGTGGCCCGGCGCTCGCGCTCGCAACGAAAGTCGCAACCGTCTGGCCGACGCCATCGACGAAAAGAGCGCGGCCGCCAGTCTGCCCGCACTCTCCGCCGTCGTCCGCGATTCCGCGGAAGCGCCGACGCTGCGCGGCGCGGCCGCGGTGATTCTCGCGCAGCGCTTTCCCGCCGCGGCCGCGGACGTCATCGCTCCGCTGCTTCACGATGCGAGCGAAGTCGCACGCGCGCGTTTCATCGAGGCGCTCGGCTACGCGAATGCGCGCCCGTCCGCTGACGCCGTGGCATCGCTCGCCGACGATCCAACGATACGCGTTCGCCAGAATGCCGCGCTGGTCCTGGCCTCCTTCGACGATCCGCGCGCGCCCGCCGCGTTGTCGAAACTCACCGGCGATCCCGCCACAGCGCATCTCGTCCGCCCGCACATCCTGCGCGGCATCGGCGCCGCGAATCGCGGCGACTTCGACGCAGCAATCCGCGAGCTCGAATTCGCGCTCAACGACGCGCCGTACGCGACCGATGCGCTCGTCCTCCTGGCCGACATCTACGCCCGCCGCGGCGATCTGCCGCACGCGAAGTCGCTGCTCGAAGAAGCGCTCCGATTCGATCCAGGTCATCGCGGCGCGAAAGCGCGCCTCGAAGCGATGTCAGCAAGTCGCTAAAACGCGTTGCCGGATCTGCCAGAGAAGCTGAAAGAGGGGAGCGATGTCCTTCGGCGCATCCTCGCCGAACCAAGTCGCTGTGCGATCGCCGACGGTCAGCGTGTAGCGGATCTGATCGGGATGTCCGTGTCCGCCCTCGGCCGAATCACGAATCGGAATCAGTTTCTGCAGCCCGTTGCGCTCGGAATCCGTCAGCGCACCGCTGCACGATTTCTGCTGCAGCGTCGCCGACACCTGGCCGTTGTCAATGATGATGCCGCCCACGCCGCGCCCGGTGATCCCCCCGTCGCTGGCCACAGAAATGCGCGGAAGTTCGCTTGCGGAAGATGTCATCGGAACATCAGTGTGACACGCGGCGAGGAGCATAGCCATGACGAAGAGGTGTACGCGCATGCGGATGCACCTTGCAGTTTCGATGCTGACCTATTGCCGTTTCGCGGCGCGTTGAAGCTTAAGTGCCCGCGCCACGATCGGTTTCGCCCATTCCGGCGTCGTTGCCAACGCCTCAGCATCTGGACTGACAATCGCTCCGTCCCTCCAGTACAGAAGCTCTCTCGGTGGCGGAATCGCTTCCCCTGAGCTGTCTCCTTCCTGACTGTTATCGAACACCCACAGGTCGGCGAGGAACGGCATCAGCGCGATGACATTGCGCCGCGACGAGTCCCAGCGCTGCCGGATCATTTCTTCGGGGATATCGTGTCCGCCGCTTGCCACGCGGGCACGCACTCGGGCGATGTGCTGTTCCGGCGTCGACAGACCTACGAACCAGACAACGACCCTGAGTCCCGCTTCTGCTGCCTCTCGAAGCAGGCGAGGGATCGTATTACCTCCCAAGGTCGATTCGAAGGCGTAGCTGCGGCGCGCTTCGATTGCAGATTCGAGCCGTAGTCTTCCCTCCTGCCAAGCCTGCGCGTTCGCTTCGTCGATGGACGCGCCCTTCATCTTCCTGATTCGCTGCGCGGCGTCGTCAGGATTAAAGTATTCGTGCTGATTGGCGCGGAGGAAGGCTCCTCCGATCGAACTCTTACCAGCTCCGTTGACGCCGGCCAGCACGAAGATGATTGCTTGGTCTCGTATATCGTTCGTCACGGTTTACGGGCAGCCGCGTTTGCCGCTTGAGCTAGTAGTTCAGGCGTCGCCTCCCTGAAAAGCCGCAGCAGCTCGGCACCGGCACCGGGCTCGCGAAGATACGCCAGCTCGCGATCGAACTCCGCCCAAAGCGCCGACAACGGATCGTTGGCCGCGGCGTCGGCCTTCAGTTTCGCGTAACGGTCGATGGAAACCACGACCACTTCCGGGCGATTGTAATGAGTGACGAAAACTTCCCCGTTTGCCTTCGCGTCAGCGACAATGTCCCGCCAGTGATCTTTGATTTCAGAGGCAGTCCGCGTCAGTGACTTCATCGTTCGGGCTTTCATGATCGGCGCAACTTATGGGTGATTCTCCCATATTTCCCAACTTTGCTGTTTTCATGCTCCGTTTCGTCAGCACCGATCGAGAATTTATTGTGAGCAGTGACTCGTTGCGCCGCCGCAGAAGAGGTCCGAAATGTCCGTGCAAGCAGAATCTGATGACGTCTCCCTGGAACGGCGCCGCGCGTATCGCGCGCTCGTGGTGGAGGACGACGACGGCATCGTCAATCTCGTACGCCATGTGCTGCAGCGCGAAGGATTCATGGTCGAGTGCGTGCGAACCGGCGGGGCGGCCATCGAGTTGATGAAGACCGTCGCCTACGACCTGCTCATCATCGACCTGATCCTGCCGGTCGTCAGCGGCGAAGAGGTGATGGCCTACATCGAAGAGACGCAGCCGCGGACGCTTCGCCGCGTCATCGTCATGACGGCATCGCCGCGCAAGCTCAGTTGCGAATTCCTCGAACGGATCTGCAAGGTCCTGGCGAAGCCGTTCAACATCGAGGAGCTCGTGCTGATGGCGCGCGAATGCGTCGAAAGCGAACCGTGCGGAGCGTGACGCACTAGAATCGCCGCGTGAAGGAAGGGCAAGGGAGCCGGACCGCCGATCGCGTCGCGGAGCGGCGGGCGGCGCATCAGGTGCGCGACCGGCCGCTGGTGCTCGACGATCCGATCGCGTTGCGCGTCATTCGCCCCGAGGTCGCGCACGAATTGCGTACGAATCCGCCGGTGCGCGAGGCCACGAAACTCGGGCCGTATCTTCGCGCCTTCTTCGTCATGCGCAGCCGGTTCGCCGAGGATGCGCTGGCGGCAGCGGTCGCAGACGGCGTCCGGCAGTACGTCGTCCTCGGCGCGGGATTCGACACCTTCGCCTATCGCAATCCCTTTCCGGAGCTGCGCGTCTTCGAAGTCGATCATCCCGCGACGCAGGCCATCAAGCGGCAGCGGCTCGCGCACAGCGGAATCGACATTCCGTCGTCGCTCACTTTGGTACCGATCGATTTCACGACCACGAAGCTCGATGATGCGTTGCGCGGTGCCGGCTTTGATGAAACGAAGCCTGCGTTCTTCTCGTGGCTCGGCGTCGTGCCGTACCTCGAACGGCCGGCGATCGATGCGACGTTCCGTTTCATCGCGTCGCTGCCGAAAAAAACGGCGCTCGTATTCGACTACGCGGTCCCGCCGGAGTCGTTGAGCTGGACGTCGCGGCTGATCGTGAACGAGATGGCGAAACGCGTTGCGGCGCTCGGCGAGCCGTGGAAGACGTACTTCGATCCCGCCCCACTGCTCGCGGATCTCCGCCGCGCCGGATTCTCCTCGGCCGAGGATTTCGGCGCCGAAGCGCTCAATCGACGCTACTTCGCCGGGCGCACGGACAAACTGAAGCTCGGCGGCGCGGGTCACATGGCCATGGCCAGGGTCTGACGAACGTCAGGCGCAAGCCGGCTTATCGACGGTCTCGTGAATCGGAACCGTGAGCTCGCGCAGCGAACGCGCAGAGCGGCGCTCGAACGCGGCTTGGATCTCGGCCACGATCGAAAGCGCGATCTCTTCCGGAGTCTCGCCGCCGAGGTCGAGTCCAATGGGGCTGTGCAGCCGGGCTTCGCGCGATGCGCCGACCTCCGCGAGCAACTCATCGCCGCGCGATTTCGGACCGAGCAGGCCGACGTACTGGATCTGCGATGCGAGGAGTTGGCGCAGGATGTCGGCGTCGCGCGAGAAGTTGTGCGTCATGACCACCGCCGCATCGAATTCGCGCGCATCGAACGCGGCGCGCGGCTTGATCACCTCGACGCGCCATCCGACCGCTCGCGCGAGCTGCGCTACCGGCGCGGCATCCGAACTGCCGAAGATTGCGACCGCGCGCGGCGGACGCACGATCTCGATCATCGTCTCGCCATTGGGAAGAATCGTCGTCCACTCCGCCGGCTCCGCTCCGTTCCACTGAAAGTCCGTAACGAGCGGCGGAAGATGCGTCGCATCGAACGGCTCAATGAGCAGATCGAGCACGCCGCGGCATCCGAGCCCGAGGCCGAAGATCAGATCATCGCCGCGGGTGGAGTCGTAGGTGACCAGCCGCGGATTCATATCCGCCAGCCACATCGCCACGCGTTCGGCAATGTCGCGCTCGAGGCATCCGCCGCTGATCGCACCCGCGAGCGTCCCATCCTCGCCGATCACCGCCCGCGCCCCGGCGCGCCGGTAGGTCGATCCCTGCGTGCGCACGACGGTGACCAGCACACCACGATTGCCGGCGGCGATCACCGAGCGGCACGCAGCGATAACTTTGTCGATCTCGTGCATGGTTGAAGAGTGGATAGAGCTCTGCTACTTCCGAACCACCGTCCGCGGGTCGTTCCGATCCTCCCGCCAGGCCGGATGGTTCACGTGAAACACGTGGTCTCCGTTGAACGAGACCACGGCAGCGTCGAAGGTGATGGTTCCGATCTTCTTCCAGTTGGTGATGTCGCGGCGTTCCTTGAAGGCAGTGCCGTGTGTGGTGCCGGTGTCGGAGGTCTCGATATCGAAGACGAGCTTGCGTTTCGGCGCGGGGTCGCCGGGGTCATAGATGTGGGCCATGATCTCGTCGCGGAAGTCGAGGTTATCGCCAGGGATGACCGGCTGTCCCGCGGCAACGGTAAGCTGCATGAACTCGGGGGCGCGCGTCGGCTCGGCAGGCGGTTTCCCGAGCTCGGCGATCTGGTAGACCTGCCGGATGGTCGGCTTTTTCTCGGCCCTTGTGAACACAATCCCGGACAGCATAAGAATGGGCATGCCGCTGCCGCGGCGACTGACGGTGGTATTCGGCGCGTTGCGCAGTTTGGCGTCATTAATGTTCGCGGTGAGCTCGCCGCCGATGTCTTCCTGGCTCATGAAGCACGCGGTCGGCAGCGGCTCAGGATGATTCGGATCGGTGGTGGGGTAGATGCGGCCGATCATCGAAAGCGACCGTATGTTGCCGCGGCGCGTTTCGGTGCAGCACGTGGAGTAGCGGGCGATGATCAGACCGCGGCTCCCTTTGTGGAAGTAGCCGCTATAGGGCGTGTCTTCGGTAATCTCCCATCGACCGGTCATGATGATGGAGTTGGTGTGAAGCAGGCGCTGGTAACCTTTCCCGTCCGGCCCCCAGCGAAGATCGGAATCGGAGGCAAGCACGCGTCTGGCTGCCCCGAGGAACTGCCACGTCCCGCCGCCGGGCAGCATGCCTTTGATCAGCGGTATAAACGTGACCGGGAAGCGCTCGAGCGGCGCGTTCCCTTTCGCTCCCCATACCTTTTGATACGGGTTGGCGAAGACGGCGTCGCGCACGACACTGAAGCGCGAGCCGGCCACTCGGGGCCTATCGCCGTCGGTGAATCCTTGCATTCCCTCTCCGGTCCCGCGTTTGTATCCGGAGTCGGCCGCGCCCTGTATCGGGCGAGGCGTATGAGTGGAGCAAGCGAGCATTAGGGCGACGACGCCGACTCCGGCATAACGGATGAGCCCCATGCGCATGATCCTAATGATTCCGTTCATGAAGCCTCATTCTCCGAGAACCGCGATGGACGGCGATGATTTTGTCGATCTCGTGCATGAGAAAACGGGCGCAGACTCATGATCCGCGCCCGTCGAGCTTACAGGACGGTGACAAATTTCTTGAATGGGATCTCGCGGATGCGCGGTCCGCCTGCGGCGACGATGGCGTTGGCGACCGCGGGAGCAACCGCGGGCGTGGGCGGCTCGCCGACGCCCGTGGGCGGGACGTCGCCGTTGTACTCCTCCACCACCGCGGCCGGAGGATCCTGAATGTACGTATGAATTTTCGGCGTCTGGTGGATGCGCAGGACCTGGTAATCGTCGAAGTTGTTCTGCACGACAGCGCCATTCTTCACGGTGATCTCGCCGAGGAGGGCGTAGCTGAGGCCGTAGACGATGCCGCCTTCCATCTGCGCCATGACGCGATCGCGATTGACGGCAAGTCCGCAGTCGATCACGCCGAACAGATCGTTGATCGTCACCTCGTTGCGGTCGTTGAGCGAAACGTCGGCCACGACGGCCGCGTAGCTGAGGAAGCTGCGGTGGGCAGCGATGCCTAGGCCGCGGCCTTTCATGTTCTTGTACTGTTTGACCTTTTCGTCCCAGCCGGAGATCTTCGCCACCGCTTCTGCTACGCCGCGCAGACGTCGCGTGTCCGGCGGGAAGCCGGGTACGACCTGCGTTACTTTACTGCCCGGGAACGGCACCTTCACGAGGGGAAGCTCGTTGTTGCGGTAGAGCGGAACTTCCTCGTTCGACAGCACGAGGATGCGGCCCGCGCCGATCAGTTCGAGCAGATAGTCCTTCGAATCGCGGCCGGCGGCGCGCGCCATCTCGTCGGCGAAAGAGCAGATGCCGAAGGCGTGGTAGATGTTGGCCACTGAGCGCATCCATCCGACGCGGATGTGGTTGCGAGCCTGGCAGTTCTCGATGCGGATGTTCGGGATGTCGAAGGGCATATCCTCGAGCCCCTGGGCGCGCTCGATGCCCGAGGCGTAGGGATACTCACCACCGCCATACGCGGAAGCCCGCACTGCCGCACCGCCTGCGACTTCGGCAGCGCTCAGCCCAGGGGTGTCGGAGTTCAGGAAGAGCGTGCCGAAGAAGGAGGTGAGGGCACTGCGCTGGAGCAGGGCCGTCGGACGACCGTCCGCTCCCAGCGCCGCCTCGAAGTGCTGGCTGCTGGCGGCGTTGTAGTAGCTGAATTTGACGTCGTCCTCCCGCGTCCACTGCACGCGGATCGGAACGCCGGGAATCTGCTTGGCGAGCATGCACGCCTCGACGATGTAGTCGGGCTTGGACTTGCGTCCGAACCCCCCTCCCAGAAGCGTCATGTGGAGCGTGGCGGCCGCGCGGAACTTTTGCTGGCATTCCTCGTCGTCGGGCAGGCACGGCGAGAAGACGTCCAGCGCAACCTGGCCCGCCCACTGCTGCGCGGAGTCGGGATTCTGCGTCGGAGCCCACACTTCCATCCGGCCGCCGTTGAAGACCGCGATTGCGGCCGGAGGCTCCATCGGAGTCTGTGCCAGGTGCGGAACGTAGTAGGTGGCTTTCACGGGCGTGCCCGCAGCGAGCGCCGCGTCGACGTTGCCTTTTCTACGTACCGTCTTCGCATGGTCGGAGGTACCGGTGGCCGCTTCGAGCTCGTTGCGAAAATCGGTCGAGTCATAGTTTCCATGCGGACCGTAGTTCCACTGGATGGTCTTTCGGAGAGCCCTCCGGCCCTGCAACGCCGCCCACGTATTCGTGGCCACGACGGCGATTCCCGCATGCGGTATGAATCCCTGGCCGACGCCACCGGCAGGGCAGCCGGGAGGGAGGACAGGGAGGACGTAGCGGACGCCCGGCACTGCGAGAGCCGGGGTGGCGTCATACGTGCGAATCGTTCCGTTGGCCACGGGGCAGCGCTCGACCATGGCGATCAACATGCCGGGAAGATCGATGTCGGCGCCGTAGACCGCTTTTCCGCGCACCATGTCGGAGGCGTCGACGAACGGCATCTTTTCCTTGCCGTTGCCGATGTAGCGGAAATCCTCCGGCTTTTTGAGTGCGCCGACGATCTCCTCGTACGTCGGCTTCTGTTTCTTGGCACCAGCCAGCAGCCAGCGATAGTCGATGGAACGGCCGCCGGGGCCGTATACGCGGTGCTTCTCCGCGTGACAGGCCTTTTCGTCGACTCCCCATTTCGCCGCCGCCGCGCGAATCAGTCCCAGCCGCACGCCGGCGCCGTAGAGCCGCATCACGGGGAAAAAGGCGGTCATGCTCCGCGAGCTGTCGGCGAACTGCGATGCCTCGGGCGGGATCATGTACTGCACCTTCGGCTTCCGGGTGCCGGGAATCTTTTCGTAGGGAAATGGGAGCGGGAAGTTGGGCGGAATCTCGGCCGGGAAGACGACCGCATACTTGACGGCGTCGGCGTCAGCCTGGTGCAGCGTGACGCGATTCCAGTCGGCTTCCATCTCGTCGGCCAGTACCGCCGCGAGACTGGATCGGATCCCCTGCCCCATCTCCGGGCGATGGGTAATGATGACAATATCGCCATTCAACTTGATGGCAACGACCGGGACGTCCTCCACCGGAAAGCCGTTGATCAAGTTATGAATGAGTCCCTGGGCTTGGAGCGCTGGGGCGAGGTACGAGCCGAATACCAGCGCGCCGCTGCCGACGCCGGCTGCCTTCAGGAAAGACCTGCGCGAGACATCGTATTTTTTGCTCATGTTGTCGGATCCCCCGCCGCTTTGTGGATCGCTTGACGGATTCGCGGATAGGTGCCGCAGCGGCAGATGTTGCCGCGCATTGCGGCGTCGATCTGCTCATCGTTCGGGTGCGGATTCGCTTTGAGGAGCGCCGCGGCGGTCATGATCTGACCGGGCTGACAGAAGCCGCATTGCGGAACGCCCAGCTCGACCCACGCCTTTTGACACGGGTGCAGCTCGCCGCCGTCGTACGACAGTCCCTCGATCGTGGTGATCTTCGAGAGTGCCGCCACGCCGACGTCGACGGAGCAGGAGCGCGCCGCGACGCCGTCGAGATGAACGGTGCAGGCGCCGCATTGCGAGACGCCGCATCCGAGCTTGGTGCCCTTGAGTCCCAGGATGTCGCGCAGGGCCCAAAGCAGAGGCATGTTGCCATCGATGTCGACCGCGTACCCCTTGCCGTTGACGTTGAGCTGAAACACAGACATCGGAAACCTCCTCAGAATTTGAGACGGAGTTCTGCTCGTACGCCGTAAATGTCTTTCTGTCCCTGCAGGAACCCCTTCATGGCGTCGAAGCGGATGATCAGGTCGGGGCTGATCGGCTGCTGATAGCGGAGGCCGATTCCGTACTGGTCGCCCGCCGTGTTTCCGCTCATGCGCTGGACGGCCGATGCTTCGATCACGATCTGATGCGCGAGATCGAACAGGTACTCGAGCCCCAACGCGCCGCCGTAGGATTTGTGCGCCTTGGCATCGAGCGTCGGATAGGCCGTCATGCCGTCGGATTCGAACGTGATGCCGGTGTTGCGCAGCACGCCGCCGGCGTCGGCGTTGCGAGCAAGCGACTGCGGCGAATTGAAGCCGGCGAAGAGATTGAGGTAGGGGACGAAGTTCGACTGATTGGCCTGGGCCAGCTTCAGATACTTCGGCGTGAGCGAGCTCTCGAACAGGAACAGCGCGCCGTCGGCCGTTTTTGCTTTGCCGGGATCGCCCTTCTGGCCGAAGTTGCCGATCACACGGACGCTGTTGGCGAGCCGGCCCCAGTACCGTCTGCTGAACGCAGCGGTCACGTTGTGATAGCTCAGGTTGTCGTCGTCGGCTTTGACGTAGCCGTAGCCATACTCGATGTATCCCTTTTTCGCGTCGGCGAATCCGGCGATTCCGAAGACGCCGTTCTTCGACGAGTTGGGCGCGGCATCGGTCGTCAACTGCGCCCATCCGGCGAAGAAGGTGAGGTCGGTGTTGCTGACGTCGAGCGACGGGATGTTCTTGGCTGTGAAACTGAAGGCAGCGCCGTCGAAGTTATCCTCGATCCAGACGCCGTTCTGCGTAACGAACGGCATCCTCCCGAAGGCGATCGGCAGATCGAATCTTGCGGCGTGACCCTGCAGGCCGCCGGCGATCTGACCGAGGTCGCCTTCGAAGAAGAGGTTGTCGAGATCGAAGTCGAATTTGTGGGTGAACTTGTCTTTGACCGCACCGCTGATGTCGTACCGCGTGAACTGACCGCCCTTATCGAGCGGACGCGTGAATGCATGGATGCGCTCCGTCGCGGTGAGCGCCAAATCCATGTCGAGGTTGAGGCGGGCGGCGACGGTCGACTGCTTCTTGCCGCCGGTGCCGGTGTCGTAGGAATCGGCGGCGATACGAAGATCGCCGCCGGTGATGAAGCCGGATTGCACCGGGTCCTTCGGGCCGAAGAGCCACGTGGGACGCGGCGTGAAGGCGCCGCGGTCGTACATGCGAATGCCCCACTGGACCGCCGGAACGCCCGTCGGATTCGGGTTCAGGTGCTTGGTGCCATAGATGTCGAGCTGGGCCTGAGGGTCATACGGCTCCGGGTAGACGGGGTCGGGAACGAACGAGCCCTCCGCCGGCGGACCGGACAACAGCTTCGCCTCACTCGACATGTCGTGTTTCTGGGGATCCGGAGCCTCCTGCGCGAACGCGCCCGGTGCGGCGGCGGCCAGCAGAAGCAGTCCGGCGAGGAAAGAGGTTGCGGTGGACGATTTTCGGTTCATGTTCGCCCTCTCCTCAATGCATCTCGAATTCAACGGCGTATTGATGCGTGTCAGTGACCCACTCGTTCTCGGTGCGCTTCATGTCCGTGGTGGCGAAGACGAAATCCATGAAGTACATCGGCTCCGTCCGGCCGCGAATACGCGCCGCGAGGCGGTACTTTCCGGGCTTGGTCAGCTTCGACGCCGGAACCTTGTAGTGCGCCGTGCGGGTGGCCAGCGGCGGGATGCTGTGTTTCTCCATGCGCACGTTGGGCGGATGGTTGTTGACGGAGGACGGCGTGCCGCCGGGGCGGATGAACGGGAGCTGGTCGGTATCGAGTTGGATCGGCAGATACATCTCCCGGTCGGTCCCCTTCACGTTCGTCGTGATGAACTTCGCTCCCATGCTGAAGAGCTGGGCGTCGAAGGGGAGTGGCTGGCCCTTGAACGGCTCAACATTGGAAATCTTGCGCTCGCGGACGTCGCGCGATTGCAGGTCGGCGAAATCGCCGTAGCTATCGACATACCCCGACTCCCAGACTCTCTTGCCGTCGGGATCGATGAGGGCCACGTTGAGCCACAACTCCGGCTGCGCTCCGAGAGAACCGGAGGGGAGGTTGTGTCCTTTATTGAGGTTTGTCAGCTTGTAATCGAAGGAGAAATCCTGGCCGGTCTTGAGCGGACTTCTGAAGAACGGGCCGTCGAGCTTCGAGCCCAGCTCGAGCAGCTCGATGCGCATTTTCTTGCGATCCTCCCACCGAGCCAGATTGGTGACGACTACACCCCACGCTTCCTTCCGGTCGGCAGCGTTCTGCCACTCGGGCGGGAACTTGACCGAGGCGGGCACGTTCGCCTCGAACTCGTCGCTGCCCCACTTGGCGCGGTAGTCGAACGTCAGCCACTGCTGCGGCGTGAAGCGCGACGGGACCGCCGGGATCGGGAACAGGCCCGGATGGATGATTGGGTAGCCGGGGCCGACGAAGGTGTGGTCGGAGAGCGGCCGGTCGTCGTTGACCGTTCCGCCGTTCGGGAGAAGCGCAGCCGGTCCGCGAGTGAGTGCGACCTTCTGTCCCGGAACGGGACTCATGTGGCAGTCCTGGCAGGTCGTCCCCTCTTTGAATGCCGGGGACGCGCGATACTCCTCCCACACCGTCTCCAGCTTGATGCCCGCGTGGACCTGAACCTGGTGGCAGGTGACGCAGAGCTCCGATTGCTGGATCACTGTGGATTGAATGGCCTGCTGGTGGATGCGGACGTAGCCGGGACGGTCAGGCTGGTCGGAGCTCACCAGGATCTTGTAGAGCTGTGCATTGCTGATGGCTTTCAGGACGCCGGTCGTGTCGAAGGGGCCGAACACCGGCTCGGAGATGTCGCCGGGCGTGATCCTGCGCGCGCCGTTGCTCTTGCTGTAGGCCTCGCCGACGCGGTGGCAGGTGACGCAGGTGATGCCTTCCTGTGCGGAGCCGGCGCGGTCCCACCAGGCGATGGCGCGGCTCTCGCCGAGGGCCGTGCCGACCGTGGCGTGGCAGCGGACGCAGAAGGAGTTGATCGTGCCGCGCGCGAGGTCGTTGATCCTCTGTTCGAACTTGTTGA